>JAEEGL010433639.1_pt1 | contig 10470 bp, 10 predicted proteins | sample 9134231 | NCBI WGS metagenome assembly JAEEGL01 (sample SAMN16246548, study PRJNA631951) | gut metagenome | biome: gut microbiome; feature: rumen; material: fiber-attached | host: Bos | place: Iran: Karaj | collected 2018-10 | reverse complement strand
TGGGAGTTATTACGGAAGTCGGCACTGCCGCCTGGTGCCGGTGGCGGGGGTCGACCCCGCACCCTGTCGCCAGGACCAGATTTTGAGTCTGGCACGTCTGCCAATTCCATCACACCGGCTTATTCGTTTTCTCGTTTTGAAAACGCCACAATCATATCACATCCCGCCCAAAAATGCAAGTGTTTTCGTTTTATTTCGACAGCTCCTTCGCGTCTTCCGGGACCTTGTATTTCCAAACAGACAAGAAAAAAGAAAGACGGCCCCGAAAAGGGCCGTCATATATGTCAAAAATCGCGCAAAATCTTAATTGACCGCATTTTTTGCGGCCGCTTTTTTCGCGTCAATCCGTATAATTATCAAAATAACCCTGGATCCATACGATCGGGGTCCCTTTGTCCCCGCTTCCGCTGGTCAGATCGCAAAGCGAACCGATCAGATCTGTCAGCCGTCGCGGAGTCGTTCCTTCAGATACCATTTTTCCGGTGAGGTTGGCGTCTTTTTCCTTGATCCGCTCTTGGATGGCGGTCCTGAGTTCTTCTCCTTTCAGGGAGGCGAAATCGTTATCCGCAAGATATTTCAGTTTCAACTCGTTCGGCTGACCGATCAATCCGTCGGTATGAGCAGGCGAAACGACCGGGTCCGCCAGTTCCCAGATCTTTCCGACCGGGTCCTTGAACGCCCCGTCGCCGTAGATCATGACCTCGACCTGCTTTCCGGTTGCCCGGTAGATCCTGCTTTGAATGTCGGTCACTACAGGTTTGCAGTCGCGTGGGAACAGTTTGACCGTGTCTTCCGTCGCCTTGTTCGATCCCAAAAGACCGTATTCCTCGTTGTATCCGCTCCCATTGACCGGTTCGCGCAGGATATCGTCCATTCCGAATACCGTTTCCGCGCCGGCCGCCCTTAAAAGGCGCCTTGTCCTTTCTCTTGTATGAATGTCGCACGAAAGGATATGTTTGCAATACCGCAACGCGACGCGGCAGTCATTGGCGAGAACGATCTCGCATTCGCACCCGCAGGAGATGACCAGGTCTTTGTAAAAAGAGATATAATCGACGCCCGTGAAGCGGTGTTTCCGGTATCCGAACGCCTCGCGGTACCGCTCTTCCGTCAGCACGTCGGCATAGGGATCGATCTTCTTTTCGTCCAGTTCATCCTCGTCGAAAAGGTGGTTTCCGACTTCATCGGAAGGATAACTCAGCAGCAGTGTGATCTTTTTCAAGCCGAGAGCCATTCCTTTCAGACAAACGGAAAAACGGTTGCGGGAGAGGATGGGGAAAACGACCGCCGCGTGTCCTTCCGGGAACTTTTTCCTCACGTCCGAAGCGATATCGTCGACGCTCGCGTAATTGCCCTGGGCGCGCCCGACGACCGCCTCGGTAACGGCGATGATATCTCTGTCGCGCAGGGGGATCGATTCGCTTTCCGACGCGTTGAGAACGCACTCCGAAACGATCTTCGCGATGTCGTCTCCGCTTCTGATGATAGGGGCGCGGACGCCTCGCGATACGGTTCCTATAGCTCTTTCCATGTCGTTATGGCAGTTCCTTTCTTTTTAGTTATACGATTTAACTATAATCATACTAATTCATTTCAATTCGGCTGTCAAGGGGGGAGCGCCCGGACGCCTCCGTCTGTTCCCGGGGCCGGTGTATTATTGACCGTTTTGAATAGTTTTTTTGGAACAAAAAAACAAATCAAAAAATCAAAAAAAGCGGTGAAATGTGGAAAAAGACTATTGATTTTTTTAACCATATGTAGTATGATTTTTTACGGTGAGATACATTATACTGAATAGCAGGATACCAATATATCTTCGGAAAAACGGTCCGATCGTTTCTACCGCACGCCTCAGTTGCGACTATTGGTTTTCTTCTTTTTTTTGCGCTTGCCGATAGTTTTATCCAATTGAGGGCGGACAGCCCTTTTTTATTTTACCGCGGCGCGGTCACGTCCGGCCGGCGGGAATGGAGGCGTTGCTTTCCCATGAAAGCGCTGGAAGAAAAAATTCTTGCCGAGGGAAAAGTCCTCCCCGGTGACGTTCTTTTGGTCGGCTCATTTCTGAATCAGCGTATCGACGTCACTTTTCTGATGGAAATGGGAAAAGAGATCGCTTCTTTGTTCGGCGGGATGGGGATCACCAAGATCCTCACCGTAGAATCCTCGGGGATCGCTCTCGCCGTCGCCGCCGGCGCGGCTATGGCGCTTCCCGCCGTTTTCGCAAAAAAACACCGTTCGTCTAACGTTCCGGGCGGGGTTTATACCGCCCCGATCCATTCCTACACGCACGGGACCGATTTCACCGCGGTTGTTTCTTCCGAATATCTCCTTCCCGGGGACGTCGTTTTGATCGTCGATGATTTTCTTGCCAGCGGGGAAGCGATCCGCGGGCTTATGCGGCTCTGTGAAAAAGCCGGATGCCGTGTCGCGGGCGCCGCGGTCGCGATCGAAAAGCGTTATCAGGGAGGCGGGGAAGGGCTCCGTTCCTCCGGTCTCCGCGTGGAAGCGCTCGCCTCGATTTCCCGAATGACTGCCGACGGCGTCGAGTTCTGCTGAACCGTGGCGGGAAGGACTGCCCGCCACGAAGCATGCCCCGTCAATTATTTGGATCATTAATAAATTATAAATATTTTTTCTGGAGGTCGGAACACCATGAAGAAAAAACTTTTGCGTCTCGTTTCCCTTGCCCTTGTTTCCGTTATGATGGTCGCCTGTTTCGCGGCTTGCGGAGATACTTCCGCAGCCAAAAAAGAGATCGAGCTTCCCGCTTTTGACGGCGTCACCGTTCAGAAAGTCAACGGCGATATCCCCTCGGATTTCAAGATCGGTCTGATCTGCCTGCACGACAAAAACTCCACCTATGACAAGAACTTCATCGACGCCATGGAAGAAGTCCAGAAAGAACTCGGGCTGACCGACGAGCAGGTCATCATCTCGACGGGCATCCCGGAAGGCGCCGAATGCAAAGACAAAGCGGTCGAAATGGCCGAGGCCGGATGCAAGGTCATTATGGCCGACTCCTTCGGTCACGAAGCGTATATGATGGAGGCCGCCAAACAGTATCCCGACGTCCTTTTCGCGCACGCGACCGGCACGAAGGCCCACACCAGCGCCGATCTGCCCAACTACGTCAACGCTTTCGCTTCCATCTATGAAGGCCGTTACGTTGCCGGCGTCGTCGCCGGACTGAAATTGCAGGAAATGATCAATTCCGGCAAGATCACCGCCGACAAGGCCAAAGTCGGTTACATCGGCGCTTTCACCTACGCCGAAGTCATCAGCGGTTACACCTCCTGGTTCCTCGGCGTCCGTTCCGTCGTGCCGACCGCGACCATGGAAGTCACCTTCACCGGCAGCTGGTACGATGAGACCGGCGAAAACAACGCTGCCAAAAAGCTAATCAGCAACGGCTGCGTTCTGATCAGCCAGCACGCCGACAGTATGGGCGCTCCGAACGCCTGCGAAGAAGCCGGCGTCCCGAACGTCAGCTACAACGGCTCTACTTTTAACGCCGTTCCGAACACCTTCCTCATCTCCAGCCGCATCAACTGGGCTCCCTACTATAAATACCTGATCGACTGCAAGATCAACGGCAAAGACGCCGTCAAAGACTATATCGGGACCATCAAGACAGGCTCGGTCGAACTGACCAATCTCGGCGCCACCGTTGCCGAAGGCACGCTGGAAAAGGTGATCGAAGTCCGCAAAGCGCTGGCCGACGGCACTCTGAAGGTCTACGATACCGACAACTTCACCGTTGAGGGCAAAAAACTGACCACCTATCTTGCCGACGTGGACGATATGGGCGACTACGTGAAGGAGACCGAGGTCGTTGCCGACGGGTATTTCCATGAATCCGAATACCGTTCCGCTCCTTATTTCGATCTGACCATCGACGGCATCACGCTTCTGGACACCAATTTCGGTTGATCACCGATCTGGTTATTCAAACAATATGGATACATAAAGAACTGGGGACCGGTTGGTATTCCTTCCGGTCCCTGTGTCCTTTTTCCGGAAAGAACGGGGAACTATGGAAAACACGTTAGCCATTGAACTGGTCGGTATCACCAAAGCCTTCGGGGCAAAGGTGATAGCGAACAAAAACGTGAATATGGATCTGCGCGAAGGGGAGATATTGGCTCTTCTCGGCGAAAACGGGAGCGGCAAGACCACCCTGATGAACATGATCGCCGGCATTTACACCCCGGACAGCGGGCATATCATCGTTCGCGGGGAAGAAGCGGTCATGAAGTCGCCGATCGACGCCTATAAGCATCATATCGGCATGATCCACCAGCATTTCAAACTGGTGGACCTGTTCACTGCCGCGGACAATATCCTTTTGGGCGAACGCCGTCCGCAGGGCGGCGGAAGCCGGTTGAAATTCGAGATCCTTTCGCGCGACAGGGTCAAAAAGCTTCAGCAGGCGATCGACAGGTACGGCTTTGACATAGACCTCTCCCGGAAAGTCTACGACATGTCGGTCAGCGAGAAGCAGACCGTTGAGATCATCAAAGCGCTGTATCGCGGCGCGGATATCCTCATCCTCGACGAGCCGACCGCGGTGCTGACGCCGCAGGAGATCGAAAAACTGTTCGCCGTTCTTCGGAAGATGAGAGACGACGGAAAGAGCATCATCATCATCACGCATAAACTCAACGAGGTCATGGCCATCAGCGACCGTGTCTGCGTGTTGCGAAAAGGCGAGCACGTCGCCACGCTCGAGACCTCGAAGACCAACGAAAAAGAACTGGCCGAGATGATGGTGGGACAAAAGATCGACCTCAACATCGACCGCGAACTTCCTTCCGACCCGCTGCCCAGACTGATGATCCGCGATATGAGCGTCGTCAATCCCGATGGAAGGACCGTCGTCGATCACGTGTCCTTCGACCTGTGCGGAGGCGAGATCCTGGGAATTGCCGGCATCTCGGGCAACGGGCAGAAAGAACTGCTGGAGGGGATCGCGGGACTGCAGAACAAGTCCGGCGGAGACGTGATCTTCCGAAACCCCAAGCGCGGCAAACCCGTTACTTTCTTTCACAAAGATCTCAAAAAGATCAAGGCTATGGCCGCGGAGGGCTTTTTCCATTACCCGGACGGCGAAAAGGTCGATCTGAGGGGCAAAAGCAGCAAAGAGATCGTCCGGCTGGTCAACGAAGAACAGATCCTTTTCTACGAGGACGAGATCATCGACCTGAAAGAAAAAACCCCGCGCGAGATCCAGGAGCTCGGCATCAAATTGTCCTTCGTGCCCGAAGACCGTCTGAACATGGGTCTTGTCGGGAGCATGAGCATAGTGGACAATATGATGCTCCGCTCCTACCGGAAGGGCAGGTCGGTCTTCGTCAACCGCGGCAGGCCGAAAAAACTCGCGGACGAGATCATTCAAAACCTCGAGGTCGTAACGCCCGGCGATATGACGCCGGTCCGCAGACTGTCGGGGGGCAACGTGCAGAAAGTGCTGGTCGGAAGAGAGATCGCCTCCTCCCCCAAGGTCCTGATGGTCGCCTATCCCGTGCGCGGGCTCGACATCAACAGCAGTTACACGATCTATAACCTTTTGAACAGGCAGAAAAAGAACAACGTCGCCGTCATGTACGTCGGGGAAGATCTGGACGTTCTGCTCGCTTTGTGCGACCGCATCCTGGTCCTCTGCGGCGGGCGGATATCCGGCGTGGTGGACGCGAGAAAGGTCACCAAAGAAGAGATCGGGCTGATGATGGCCCGCGTTCCGGACAAAGTCAATGTTTACGCGTACGAAGATCTGCGGAGGGAGGGAGAAGGCCGTGGCGAACAATAAACACGTCAAAGAACCGCTGATGCACCTGACCCGCCGCATGAACGTCCCGGGGTGGTTCGCCTGGACGATCCGGATATCGGCTTTCATCCTGTCGATCCTGGTCTGCTGTCTTGTCAGTTGTCTTCTTTCTCCAAAAGTCGATTTCGGATATTTTTTCAAGTATCTGTTCGAGGGGGCGTTCGGCTCCGATAAACTGATCATGAATCTGATCAGGGATCTTTGCCTGTATCTGCTTCTCGCGCTCGCGGTGACGCCCTGCTTTGAAATGCGTTACTGGAACATCGGGGGCGAGGGGCAGGCCCTGATGGGCGCGCTCGGCTGTTCTCTCGTCATCGCCTGCACCGCCGGGAATCTTCCCGTCTGGGGCACCATTCTTCTTTCTTTGGCCGCCTCGATCGCGTTCGCCGTCGTCTGGGCGGTCATCCCGGCGCTTTTTAAAGCCGGATGGAATACCAACGAAACTCTCCTGACCCTGATGTTCAATTACATCGCCGTCTGCCTCGGCGCGTTTCTCATCAAAAAAGTCGCTCCGAAGGGGACGGGCATCCTGAATTTTGAAACGGGTACTCTGAAATCGGTCGGCGCCGGCGATTTCTGGATCATCTTTCTGACGGTCGCGGTCCTGACCGTGGTCATGTTCATCTACCAGAAGTACAGCAAACACGGTTATGAGATCAGCGTTGTCGGCGAGGCGCCGAACACCGCCCGTTACGTCGGGATCAACACCAAAGCCGTCATTATCCGCACGCTCGTTCTGTGCGGTCTGCTGGGCGGGATCGCGGGATTTCTGCTGGTCTCGGTCAAAGACGCGAGTTTTCTTTCGGACAGCACCGCGCAGTCCACGGTCGCGGGCCGCGGTTTCACAGCGGTCCTGATCTCCTGGCTGGCGCATTTTCACCCGCTCGCCATGGCCTTGACTTCTTTCCTTGTCGTATTCATCACGCGGGGGGCGAACCAGGTAGGGAATATGGCCCGCCTGGGGAACAGTTACGCGGGGATGATGGTCGGCATCTTTTTCTTCTTCATCATAGCCACCGAGTTTTTCATCAACTTCAAGATCAATTTCCGTCCCCGTGAAAAGGCGCTTTCCAACCCCTCCGGAACGGACGCGGGGCAGGAAGGCGCGGCAGGTATGACCAACGTCGACAAGAAACAGGAGGGACCGGTATGATCACGATCATCACGCAGGCCATCCGTTTCGGCATCGTCTTCCTCTATGGCTCCACGGGGGAGATCCTTATCGAAAAAGCGGGCCACCTCAACCTCGGCATTCCGGGCATCATGTGCCTTGGCGGAGTGGGCGGCTGTATGGGCGCCTACTGGTCTTATCAGGCGGGCGCGCCGGCGTTCGCCGTCGTTTTAGCCGCCGTTCTCTGCGCCATGCTTTTCGGCGGCGCTGGCGGACTTCTCTACGGTCTTTTTACCATCACCATGCGGTGCAATCAGAACGTGACCGGGCTTTCTCTCACGACTTTCGGCGCGGGCGTCCTCGGATTCTGGGGCACGCAAATGGGCGACCGGGGGATCCAGTTCGCCCCCGCCAGCAGATTCGCTTTTACCCCTTCGCTTTTCTTCGGCGCGTCCGTTCCCGACAACTGGTTCGTCACGATCTTTTTATCGCACGGGGTTCTGGTCTATCTCGGCATCCTGTTCGCCATCGCCGTATCTTTGGTGCTCAAAAACACCAGGACCGGTCTTTCGTTGCGCGCCATCGGGGAAAACCCCGCGGCGGCGGACGCGGCAGGCATCCCCGTCATCAAGTATAAATACGTTTCTTGTTTCCTCGGGGCGTCCATCGCGGGGGTCGGCGGGGCGTTCTACCTGCTCGACTGCACCAGAGGGTCTCTCGAATACGTGATCGACGCCATGGGCTGGTTGGCTGTCGCCTTGGTCATCTTCTCGCTTTGGCGGTCGAACATCAGCATTTTCGGCTCCTTCGTGTTCGGCTTCCTATACATCCTCCCGCGGTATATCGAGGGCGTGGACCTCGCCGAAAAAGAGATATTGAAGGTCATCCCCTACGCGGTCACCGCGCTGGTGCTGATCGTCATCAGTTTCTTCAACAAAAAAGAAACGCAGCCGCCCGCGGCGCTCGGCCTGCCCTATTTCAGGGAAGACAGGTAACGCCGCCGGGCAAGTAATTCAAACGGAGCGTTGATATGAAAAAAGCAGTCGTCACCGTCATCGGCAAAGACGCCGTCGGCATCATCGCCAAAGTCTCTTCCTCCTGCGCGGAATGCGGGGTCAATATCGTCGATATATCCCAGACCGTCCTGCAGGGCTATTTCACGATGATCATGATCGCCGACATCGAAAAGATCACCATCCCTTTTTCCGACTTCGTCGATAAAATGACCACGCTCGGCAAAAACGAGCATTTGGAGATCATCACCATGCACGAGGATATTTTCAACTCGATGCACGCGGTCTGAGGCGGCGAAATGATCGACACAAAAGACATTCTCGAAACGATCGGCATGATCCGGGAAGAAAACCTGGACGTGCGCACCGTCACGCTCGGCGTCTCGCTTTACGACTGCGTCAGCGAGGACGGAGGCCGTTTCTGCTCCAATCTATATGAAAAGATCGTCACGTCGGCAAAGGACCTCGTTCCCGTTTGCCGTTCGATCGAGAAGGAATACGGGATCCCCATCATCAACAAAAGGATATCGATCACGCCTTTGTCGCTCGTCGGGGGAAAACTCGACAGCGACGGATATGTCAAAGCCGCCAAAACGCTCGATAAAGCCGCCAAAGAGGTCGGGGTCGACTTCATCGGCGGATTCGGCGCGCTCGTGCAGAAGGGGACCAACTCTTCATCTTCCGCTCTGATAGACGCCATACCGCAGGCCCTGACCGAGACAGACATCCTATGCTCCTCGGTCAACGTCGCTTCCACCCGCGCGGGGATCAATATGGACGCGATCGCGCGGATGGGGAAGATCATCAAAGACCTTGCGTACCGGACCCGCGATAAGGGATCGATCGGCTGCGCCAAACTCGTCGTTTTCGCCAACGTGCCCGACGACAACCCGTTCATGGCGGGCGCGTTCAACGGCGTCGGCGAGCCTGAAAAGGTCGTCAACGTCGGCGTTTCCGGCCCCGGCGTGGTCGCCGCCGCCGTCAGACGGGCGGGGAAGTGCGACCTGAATACCCTTGCCGAGACGATCAAACGGACGGCTTTCAAGATCACCCGTATGGGCCAGCTGGTCGCGCGCCTCGCTTCCGAGCGGTTGAACGTGCCTTTCGGCATCGTCGACCTTTCTCTCGCTCCCACGCCCGCGGTCGGCGACTCCGTGGCGGCCGTTCTGGAGGAGATGGGTCTTTCGGTCACCGGTTCCTGCGGCACCACCGCGGCGCTCGCCATGCTCAACGACGCGGTCAAAAAGGGCGGCGTCATGGCCTCGGGCAGCGTGGGCGGCCTTTCGGGCGCCTTTATCCCCGTTTCCGAGGACGCGGGCATGATCCGCGCCGCTTCTTCCGGCGAACTGACGATCGAAAAACTCGAGGCGATGACCGCTGTCTGCTCTGTCGGGCTCGACATGATCGCCATCCCCGGCGACACGCCCGAAGAGGTGATCTGCGGGCTGATCGCCGACGAGATCTCCATCGGCGTCGCCAACAACAAAACCACGGCCGTCCGCGTCATCCCCGCTTACGGAAAAAAGGTCGGCGACTCGGTCTCTTTCGGCGGTTTGTTGGGAAACGCGCCGGTCATGCGACTTTCTTCCGGCTCGCCCGCCGTCTTCATCGGCCGCGGCGGCCGAATCCCCGCGCCCATCCATTCCTTGAAAAACTGACCTTTTGATTTGACTTTGTCCCGCGCGTGTGTTACAATAATATCGATCTCAACAAATAGTAAAGGAGACAGATCATGGATATCAAAGCGAAAATCGAAGAACTCGTGGCAAAGATCAAAGTCGACTCCGCTCTTCTTTCCAAATTCAAATCCAGCCCCGTCAGCACCGTTGAATCGCTCCTCGGCGTCGACCTGCCCGATGAACAGGTCAAAAAGATCGTCGACGGCGTCAAGACCAAACTCAACCTCGACAAGATCGGCGACAGCGTTTCGGGCGTCGTTGACAAGATCGGCGGCATTTTCAAGAAATAAGCAATAATCTGCCTTATCCCAAAAACAGTCCTCATTACAGTCCTCATTCTTGAGGACTGTTTCTTTTATGGTAAAAAAAGATAATCGGAGATTTTTTTAATGATTTGTCATTATTATGAAACTCTTGCCGCGGCCCGTTCTTCCTTTCTTGCCGATATCCTCGGGCAGGGCAGTATCGACACCACCTGAATCTATATCGTTTCGACCGGAATAGAGCACCGGAGACGGATGGAGAATATGCGGCTGAATAAAAAAAGCCCCCAAACGGATGAGAACAAAATGAACATTACTTCCTCCGATAAACGAATAAGACCGGTCCTCTGTCAGGTCCGGTCGTTGATTGGTAGCGAAAAACCCTTGCGATCCTTTTGAAAAATCACAATGTCGTGGTCTTTTTGTGTTGCTTTTGCTTATGTGAAAACTGTTTTTTGTTGTTATTTAGTAATACAGAAAGAATATTGACAGGAAAAGTCATTTATGCTATCCTTTTGAAGTTGATATATTGAGTATTCTTTAATGTTTTTTTACATAATTAAAGTTACAGAAAAGGAAC
>JAEEGL010167094.1_pt1 | contig 10470 bp, 5 predicted proteins | sample 9134231 | NCBI WGS metagenome assembly JAEEGL01 (sample SAMN16246548, study PRJNA631951) | gut metagenome | biome: gut microbiome; feature: rumen; material: fiber-attached | host: Bos | place: Iran: Karaj | collected 2018-10 | reverse complement strand
TTATATTATTTTAATTTATTATTATTAATATAATTATATAAATTAATACAATTTTTTTAATATTAGATGATAATTATCTATGCTAATTATTAAACCAAATTTATTTAATTTAATTATTTTATAATTTAATAATATTTTATATTTAAATCAATATATTTTTATTTAATAAATAAAATAAATTTTTTTAATGATTATATATCAAAAATTATAAAATATAAATTAATTAATTTTTATATATAATTATAATTAGATATCTTAAATTTCTTATTTATATAAATTAGACAAAAAGAAAAATAAAAATATTATATTAACAAATTAATTTATTTTAATAATTTACTTTGATTAAAAAATTTTACATTGACATTTGGTATCATCATCATTATAATCATTTGCATTTTCCATACTTTTATGTTTACGATGTTTTTTTCTTTTATTATTACTATTATCTTTATTATTATCTTTAATATTATCTTTATTACTATTATCTTTATTATTAGTAATTTCGATATTTATATCATTAAAATCAAGTTTTTTATTAATATTATATTCTCTATTATTATTTTCTATATTATTATGCTTATAATTATTTGTATTATTTGTATCATATAAATAATCATTATCTTTATTAATTACAGTTAAATTTTTTTTTGAATATTTTAATTTGTTTGATTTTTTATGAATAAAGTTATGACTATTTGATAAATGATTAACATTATTGTTTCCACTATTATTTTTTTCCTTTAATTTAGGAATATTATTTTTTTTATATGAATTTTTTTTTTTTATTTCTTTACTAATATCACTTGAACTTCTCCCAATTGATTTCATTTTTTTCTTTCTTTCAGTTTCTAAATTATTATTATTATTAAAATTATTATTATCATTACTGTTATTAAAATTATTTATATTAGTATAATTAAACTCACTATTATTATTAGTTTCTTCAAAATTTAAATGTTCCTTAATATAAAAATTATCTTTTTTAATATTTTCTCCTTCAAAATCATCATTATTTACTTCTAATTTCGTTCCATTTTTACTTTCATTTAATGTACTTTGTCCATTATTTTTATTAACTAACAAACTAACATCTTTTCCATTAATTTGTTGACTTTCATTTAAATGTTTCATAGTGTTTTTTTTCCAATCAAAATCATAATAACAATTTACACAATATTTATTAATCATTTCTTGAAACAAACCAATCAAAAAATCATAATTAGGTTCTTCTTCAAATTCTAAACTATCAACGTGTTTAAAATACATTAAAAATTCATTAGGTTGACCTTTACATAATTCTTCAAAAGGTGTATTATATTTTTTTTCTGCAATTTTTTGAAATTGTTCTTCTCCTTGTTTTATTTTTAATCCTTGCCAAGGTAAACTTCCTAATAAAAAATACATTAAAACATAACCTATACTTTCAATATCATCTCTTCTTGATTGTTCATATCCTCTATGAGCATTTCGTGCACAATAACGTGCAGTTCCTGTTAAAGATTTTCCTGTACAAAATTTAATATGAGAATTTTTCGATGTTGAAAAATATTTTTTAGCAAGACCAAAATCTATAATATATATTTTATTTTCATTTTCTTCCCTACCTGTCATGAAATTATCAGGTTTAATATCACGATGTATATGATGCTTACTATGGACATATTTTATTAGTTTAAGCATTTCTATTCCTAATACACATACTGTTTTTAATGAAAATTTTTTATTACATGAATTAAATATGTCTTCTAATGAGCGTCCTAAAAGTTCTTGAATTAAAATGTTATGTGTTTGATTGTTTCCATAACAAAATATTTTTGGAATACCTTCACCTTGAAGATATAATAATCGACGTGTTTCTATTTCTAAAATTCCTGGAGAGTTTTTTTCTATTTTTTCCATTTTTATTGCAATTTTTTCTTGATTTAATGTTATTATTCCTGAATATACTACACCAAAAGATCCTTTTCCAATTTTTTTTAAAACTAAATATTTAGAAAATATTACTCTATTTATATAAGGATCATGATTATTATTATGATTTATATTTGAGGACATTATAATTTATTTATTTAATTATTTTTTTTATTATATTAAATTTTTAATTATATTATCAAATTTAAGAACTATTTTTATAAAAATATAAATATAACATTTATATAATATTATAAATAAATTTAAAATTAATATTTTTTTTTAATTATCTTATTTATTTGTTTATTGTTTTGAAAAATTTTGGTTTTGCTAAAACAAAAACAAAAATCCAAACAATTATTACACAAATTATATAACAAATAATTAAAGAAGTAATCGTTTTACTAGGCAAAGAACATTCTCCATTTTTATTAAGTTTATAATTATTCATACAAGTGATACATTCATCTAAACTACAACTAGTACAAAAAGCAAATTCATTGCAATCATTTAAAACACAATTTAATTTTTCATTTAAACTAAAACCTTTATTACATTCAATACACACACCTTCATCATCACATCGTTCACAATTTTCCTTTTGACATATGCACATATTCATATTATCATTTAAATAAAAATTATCACGACAAACTAAACAATAAGAACCAACATCACAATTTATACAATGACTATCACAACAAGCTTCACATGATTTTAAGCTTACATTATAATAATAACCTTCATCACAAAAACCTTTATAATAATATGCATAAATTTGTTCATCACTTATTGTAAAATCTGTTAAATTCATAATTCTTATTTCATCCATTTCACCAGAATAATACACTTCTTTTATTGGATTTCCACCAATAAAAATATAATTAAATGATGTAGTATTTAAATCAATGGTATTATCTAATTGTATATTTAATTTTGGTTCACCGTTTAAATAAACACTTACTTTTCCTCCAATTAATTTAATACATATATAATACCATTTTTCTGCAGAAAAATCATCTATATTTAAAATTGCATATTCACCAAGATTATAATGAAAATATAGTGATTTATTAAATACAGTAATAATATCATAATTAATAGTTGTTGATAATGATAATACTGTTATTAATGGTATTTCAGTTGTAGTATTTATTACGTGGACTTTAAAATAAAAACTTAAAAAAAAATTTGAAATGTTTTGAAAAATGTTAGTAGAAGAAGAAATAAAAGAATTCATAGATGAATTAAAATAACAAGAATTATATTCCTCATCTTTAAAATCATAATGATATTCTATGTTTGATGAAAAAATAGGAATATTATATATTCCTTCATCTTTTAAATTTCTATTACAACTTAAATAAAACACCACATTTTTTGTTATAGATTCGAATGAAATTTGAGAATTTATAAAAGATAAAAATATTAAAATTAATAAAATAAATAAAAATATTGAAATGTTCATATTATATTCAATTTTATATTTAATTAATGAAAATTATTATATTAAATAAATTATATTTAATAATATAATTATAAAATTAATTTAAATTTAATTTTATCCTTAATATAATTATTATATTATTATTATTAAAATATAAAATAAAAATGTAACTTAATTTTTTAATTAGCATTATTATTATCATTATTTTCTTCTTTTTTTTCTTCTTCATTTTCTCCTTCTTTTTTTTCTTCTCCTTCTTGAGGTTCATTATCATTTTCATCTTCTTGTTGTTCTCCTACTTCCATTTTGGTATCAAATATAAATAAATCATTGAAAGGGAATTTATTTCTATCTCCTCCAAACACAACTAATTTATTTCCATTAAATGTTATTGTACTTTGTCCATCTCTTGGTTCAGGCACACTTCCTATTATTAAAACACTTTCTTTATCAATCATTGCTTTTTCATTTTCTGATAATTTTTGTAAACCACTTTTTAAATCATCAGGAATACTAGTATAAACTAAACTTGCTTTCATCATTTTAACATTTGGTCTAACTAAAACTTGATCAGAATATTTTGCTTTTTGTTCTGTAAAACTTTTATTATGTTTTTTTTCATTATTATCTTCTTTTTTTTCTTTATTTTTTTTCTTTTGATTTTTTAATGCAAATGGAGTTGGATTAGTTCTAGTTTCAACTTCTCGTTTTGTGAGCCAATGAAAAGGTTTTTTATTTTTTTCTCCACTAGTTAATGGTTTTAATTCTTCTTCACTGTATTGTTCAATTAATATGTCATGAACTAAATGATATTGTGTTGCAGCAGGATCAAAAGTCCATAATTCATTTGATTCTTTTATTACTCCAAGTTTACCTCCGAATATATAAAATACATTTCCTATTGAATTCATTGTTTGTCCACTTCTACCTTCTGGTTTATCAATTTTTGGTTTTTCTTCTTTATTTTCGTTTGAATTTTCAACATCGTTTCTATTTTCTTCTTCTCCCTCTTTTTTCTCTTCTTCTTTTTTTTCTTCTTCACCTTCCTTTTTTTCTTCTCCCTCTTTTTTCTCTTCTCCTTCTTTTTTCTCTTCTCCTTCTTTTTTCTCTTCTCCTTCTTTTTTCTCTTCTCCCTCTTTTTTCTTCTCATCCTCTTCATCACCAAATTTTATTTGAGTCCATTTATTTCCACTTAAATCAAATTCCCATAAATCATTGTAATACTTATCATTTGGACCAAATCCACCGTAAACATATAATTTTCCTTCTTTTATTACAGCACAATGATCGGCACGTTCAGGGGGTACTTCTTCAACATTTTCAGTTAAATTAGTAACTTCAAAATTATCTAAATTAATTTGATATACATTTGGATTAAATTCATTTCCATTATTTCCTCCATAAACAATTGCATTATTTCCATTTAGATTCACAGTATGACTTTCAAGTGCAGGAAATTTTTCTACTTCAAGTTCAACAGGATCTAATAAACTATTATCACTTAATTTAAATCTTTGAATAGTATTAATAGTTTCTATTTTTTCATTTTGTCCTCCAATTATATAATAAATTCCTTTATATTTACATCCTGCATGATAAGCTATCTTATCTAATTCTTTTCCATCTGCGATTTCTATTTTTTCCCATTCAGGTTCATCTGCTGTTAAATCAATTCGATATATATCATTTTGTTTATGTTCTGTTATATCTACCCCACCAACAATGTATAGATATTTGTTTTGATATATAAATGATGTATGATTACTTCTACGTTTTGGGGGATTTTTTGCACGAATACGTGTCCATTGTTTAACTACCTCCATTGAAAAATCATCACGAGATAAAGGCTCTACTGTGATTTTTGAATATTCTTGTGATTTTGGACCACTTTTAGCGTTTTTTTCTGAAAGTTTTGAGCTATGTTTAGATTTTGTCTCTTTTTTTGTTGTTGACATTTTTTATTTAATTATAATTAAATAAGTTATAACTTATTTTATTAAATAATATTTTATATTTTTATTTTATTTGTATTAAATAATATTATATTTAATAAAATATTAAATTAAATATATAAACATTATAATATTTTATGATAAAGCCATATGCACTTTTTTAGTAAAAATACTATAAAAAAAAATCAAATTTTCCCATAATGCCCTACATAATATAAATGCAATTAATATAATATACAAAATATTTTCGAAAAAAAATTTTTTTCCTTGAAATTTACAAATAAAATTCAGATAAATTAATAATCCATAAAAACAATTTTCAAACAAACTTAACATAATTTCCCAAAATTGTGAATTTCTATAATTAACAATTATTGTATTTTCAACATATTTTTCTTTACTAGGATTCTTTGCAAAATTAACACAATTTGAATAATTATTAACATTAAACATAAATGCACTATACCACATAATATATTTCCCACATAATATTTCAATAAACATTAAAATAAATATAATAGTTATTAATATTTTATTAGATAAATTCAATGGATTTTTTAATAAAGGGTCAATTAAACAAAAAATTAAAAAAATATTAATTATACTTCGTAATTTTATAATATATTCCAATTTAAATGTTACCATTTTATCTGGAAGTTCTGCTTTTTCACAAGCAAGTAATAAAAAATGGTCAAAATAAGACATTCTAGAATTAGATTTAAAAAAAATTGAAAAATATAAAGAAAATATTAATGAATAAAAAAGTTTTAAATTTAATTTATTTATATATTTAAATTCTTTGTAAGTAACAAATGTAATATTTGAATGTGAAAGAATTGAGTTTAATCTATCATTTAATATTTCGATTGTATTTGAATAATTTAAAGAAAAAAATTTTTCATTGAAATATTGAATTAAAAAAAATATTAAAAAAGATAATATAAAATTAATTATTAATGTTTTTTTATTAGATTTTGATTGAAATAATTTTTTTATATTATTATATAAAATATAAGAAAAATTTATTAATATAAAACTACTTATAATATTAAAATTATTATTGTTATTATTAAGAAAATTATTTTCATTATTATTATTATTTTTAAAATAAATTTTATTTACTATAAAATTTTTGAAAGTATTTAATATAATGCATGTAAAATTACATAAATAAAACAAAATAATAATATCAAATTCTAAAAAATTTTTTTCATTACTTTTATAAACATATTCATTCATATCACATGAACGAATTATTCCTTTCACATTACTATTTTTTTTTTCTTTTTTTATTGATAATAAATTTTTATAATCTTCTTCAGTCAAAGGTAAATAAATAATAATTTCTTTAAAAATAAATGTTATAAATTTCTTTTCAAATTTTAATTTATAAAAAATAAAGAAAGAAACCAATAAAAATATTAAATCTATTGATATTATTGATTCCATAAATTTCAAATAACAATAATATTATAAATTAAATTAATAATATTAAATAAATAAATAAATAATAATTAAAAAAATATTTAAAAAATGATGATGATGGATCTTAATCTTCCTTGGACAAAAAAAATCGAAAAACAAAAAGATCGTATTTATTTCACTTCAAAAAATTCTGAATTAGATGAACTTCAAATACAATTAGAATCATTTAAAATTCCTAAACAAATTGAAGCAATGAAAGAAATAATTGCAGGAATGACAATAGGTAAAGATGTTTCTCCATTATTTCCTTATGTTGTTAATTGTATGAGAACAAAAGATTTAGAACTCAAAAAACTTATTTATTTATATATAATAAACTTTGCAAAAATAAAACCAAATGAATCTATTCTTGCAGTAAATTCATTTTTAATTGATGCAAGCGATGATTCAAATCCAATTATTCAAGCATTAGCTATAAGAACAATGGGTTGTATTCGTGTTGATGAAATAGTTAGTTATTTATGTGATACATTAAAAAATGGTTTAAAATGTAATGATTCATATGTGAAAAAAACAAGTTGTTTTTGCGTTGCTAAATTATATTGCACTTGTCCTCAATTAGTTATAGATAATGGTTTAATAAATTTATTAATAGAAAATTTAAATGATGGTAATGCTATTGTTTTAAGTAGCACAATTGCAGCTTTAAGTGAAATAAGTTTATTAAGTGGAGAAAATTATTTAAAAATATCTTCAAAAATATTAAAAAAATTACTAAATGCATTAAATGAAACAAACGAATGGGGTCAAATATATATTTTAGATTTTTTAGTTAATTATAAAAAAAAGAAAACAAAATATGCTGAAATGATAATAGAAGCAAGTATTCCTTTATTTAATCATATAAATTCAGCTGTAATAATGTCAGCTGTTAAAGTTGTATTAAAATATTTAGATCATATAGATGAAGAAAAAAAAGTTGAAAATTTTTCTAAAAAAATTTCTTTATGTCTTTTAAGTTTAATGGACTCTTTTCCAGAAATGCAATATCTTTTATTACGTGCTATGCATTCGATAATACAAAAGAGACATTATTTATTCGATAATGATTTTAAAAACTTTTTTGTTAAACCTTATGAACCAATTTATGTTAAATTTGAGAAATTGGAAATTTTATATAAACTCGCAGATAATAAAAATTTTGAATTAATTATACAAGAATTTAAATCATATTGTATTCTTGAATATGATTTTGATTTAGTTACTAAAGCAATAAAATATATAGGAAAAATTTGTTTTAAATTTGAAAAATCAATGAAATTATGTGTTGATTGTATTATTGAAATTTTTAAATATAATAATGAATTTACTATTGATGAAGGAATGATTGTTATACGTGATATTTTAAGAAAATTTGAAAATGAAAAAAAACCAAAAGATTTACTTAAAATAATTAATGAAAATATTTGTGAAAAAGTTAATTTACCAAAATCCAAAGCTGCTTTATTATTTATTCTTGGAGAATATTCAAATGAAATAAAAAATTCATATAATATGATAAAAAAATTTTATGATGATTTTGATAATGAAAATTATATTGTAAAAATTCAAGTTATTAATGCATCTATTAAAAATTTCTTAAAAAATCCAGATGATAAAAATAATGAAGTTTTAGTTTCAGAAATTCTAACAAAAGCTTCAGAAAATAATAATCCTGATGTGAGAGATAGATGCTATTTTTATTGGAGATTACTTGAAAATGACCCTGATTTAGCTAAAGAAATGATTTGTTCAGAAAAAAAAACTTTTGATAATATAGATGATAAAATTTTAGATAATGATTTATGTGATAATATAATAAATAATATAACTAATATGAGTTGCATCTATCATAAAAAAGATGAAGATATGTTAAAAAAAGAAGACCTACTTTATGGACTTACTGAGAAAGATGAAAATAATAATAATGATAATAACAATGAAGATGAAGATAATATTAATATTAAAAATAATAAAGAAGAAGAAAATGATGATAAAAAAAAAGAAGAAGAAAAGAAAAAAAAGAAGAAAAAAAATAAAATTATTCATGATCAAGTTAATCAAAATGACATAGATCTTCTTGGTCTAGGTGATTTCATTAGTATGAGTGGAAGTGTAGAACATAATTCAGGAGATAATTCAAATAATAATAATAACAATAATATAAATAATTCTAATAATAATACTAATTTATTAGCAGATATTTTAGGAGCAGGAAATTTAAATCCAACTGACATTAATAACAACAATAATATTAATAACAATAATAACACAAATACAATGGATATATTTAACTTATCTCCTAATAATGATTCAAATAATAATAACAACACAAATGAAAAAGAAAATGAAAATGAAGATGATATTGAATTTTTAGATAATGATAATGAACAAGAGAAAAATCCTTCCTTTGATCCATCTTCTATTCAAATATTTTCTTCAGAAGAAGAAGAAAAAGGAGTTTCTATTTCAAATCCTGATTTAATTTTTAAAGATTCTGATAAATCAACAAATGGTTTATCAAATATTACTATATTATCTCAATTTAATAGAATAAATTCTCAAATAATTTTAGGTTTATATATTATTAATAATTTTAATTCTTCTTTAAATAATTTTTCTTTACAATTTAATAAAAATTCATTTTGTTTAAAAGTTGATGAAGATAATGAAAATAATAAAAATAATTTTGATATTACAATTAATTCTGAAAATAAAAAAATTTTGAAATTTTATATTTCAACTGATAATAATTATAATAGTAAACAACCTCCTGATTTTCCATATAAAATAAATGCTATATTAAAAACTGATAAAGATGATTTTAATTTAAATATTCCAATAAAAATAAATGTTTTATTTGATGAAAATGGAAAAATGGATCATCAAGTATTTTCTAATTATTTTAAAGAAAATAAAAAAAATTCGGTTAAATATAATTATTCAAATTTCAATAATATTTTAAATGAAAAAAATTTAAATAAATTACTTGAAAAAAATATCATTTTCAATGTTGCAAGAAACATGAAAGCAAATCCACCTTGTTATTATTATAATTGTAATATTAGTAAAATTATTCCTGTTATTATTGAAATTTCTTATAGTAATGATCAAAAAGAAAAATTAAATAATGTAAATGTTAGTATTATTTCTAAAATTTCTCAAATTGTTCCATTAGTTAAAGAAATAATTGATTTAATGTTTAAATAAAATTATATTTATAATAAATATGATATTAATAATTCATATATAAATAATTAATTTAAATTTATTAATATATAGAATATAATATTTTTTAATTGTTTTATCATTCTTTATATTTTTAAGACTATTTTAAATATATAAAAATTTTATTTAATTTAATATTTTTAAAGTTAAATTTAACAAATTATAATTATTAAGAAATGAAATAAAATTTAATTAATATTTAATTAAATAAAAATTTTAAATTTTTTATAATATAGTTATAAATAAAAAAATAAAGAATTAAATAATAATTTAAATTTTTATAAATGCAGTTTGATTTTAAAATTAAAAATCCTGACCAAAAAAAACGTAGAGAAGATTATAATAATTTAAAATTAAGATATCCTGATAAAATTCCATTAATATGTGAAAAAGATCCAAAATGTAATATGAAAAGTATAGAAATAACAAAATTTTTAATTCCAGGAGATGTAGCAGTAGCTCAATTTT
>JAEEGL017163234.1_pt1 | contig 10471 bp, 10 predicted proteins | sample 9134231 | NCBI WGS metagenome assembly JAEEGL01 (sample SAMN16246548, study PRJNA631951) | gut metagenome | biome: gut microbiome; feature: rumen; material: fiber-attached | host: Bos | place: Iran: Karaj | collected 2018-10 | reverse complement strand
ATGAGATTCGTAGTGAATGGCCCTTTGCGAACTGAGGCGAATTGTTTGGAATCGGTGCTGCGGGGCGTTGCGGGCACCCCCGCATAGGGGGGGCCGAGATGAGCACCGTCCTGTGAACGGTGCGAATCGCAGAGCCCAATGAGCAAATAAAACCTGCGAGTTGATGCGCCGACAGGCGCATGGAAACGAAGCAGGTTTTATATTGCGAATTGAGGAGGCGCGTATTTGCTCACAAATAGCGCCGTGGGGGGCGATGCCCCCCCCCACAAAAAATAATTATTCAGACCATCCCTAAGCTCTAAACCCGGAATTTCAAATATTCGCAAACAAAAAAAGTCTGCACTCGTATAACAGAGCTTTTTTATTTGTCCGGTATGGCCGAGTGTTGTACATTTAATATGCATTTTGCAGGCACCGTGTCTGTAGCTTTTTTACCTGAAGGAGGAAATATGAATCCAGCACCTGGCTTTATGGAAGCTTTTTTACACGTCATCAAAACCGTCGATTTTAAAGGTCGCGCAAGACGGGCTGAGTATTGGAAATTTATTGCGATCTGGTCCTGCTTTTATATTCCTGTTTATGGCATCAGTATGTATGCCCAAAGTTCTGAGAACACAACATTGGCGATGGCAATGGCAGTGCTTCTGCTGGTAGTTGCGTTGGGATTATTCTTACAGAGTCTGTCCCTCGTAGTACGTCGTCTGCATGATACAGATCACTCTGGCTGGTGCATTTTCGTTTCTCTGGTCCCGCTGGTCGGCAGCTTCATTCTGCTCTATTGGTTATTGCAGGACAGTACCACTGGTACCAATAATTATGGTCCATCCCCGAAATATTCTGACGCGAATTCATCCTCGAATGAAATCGCATAATTGCAGAATATCAAAACGTTATTTGGCCGCGCAAATGCGCGGCCAATTTTTTTTACGGAGCAATCATGAATCCAGCACCAGGTTTTCTTGAAGCATTTTTTCACGTCATTAAAACCGTTGATTTCAAAGGCCGTGCAAGACGTGCCGAGTACTGGAAATTTACGGTAGTTTTTTACTGCGTTATTTTTCTTCTTCTTTTCATTCCCTCCTACTATGCCTTTACTGAACGCAGTACAACGTCGTTATACGTAAATGCAGCTATCTTCTTGGTGATTTATTTGGGATCACTATTACAGATACTGTCTCTCACCGTGCGTCGTCTCCACGATACAAATCGTTCGGGCTGGTGGTTTCTTATTACTTTCGTTCCATATATTGGCCACATCATACTACTCGTTTTGTTATGTTTTGACAGTACCCCCGGTGACAATCAGTATGGCCCGTCACCGAAATATTCTGACGGCAATTTATCCTCCAATAAATTGGTGTAAGTGTGGATAAAATTATACCGATATTCGACCGCTCCGATGTACGGCCATTTTTTTACGGAGAGAACATGAATCCAGCACCAGGTTTTCTTGAAGCTTTTTTACACGTCATTAAAACCGTTGATTTCAAAGGTCGTGCAAGACGTGCTGAGTACTGGAAGTTTACGGCTATTTACTACTGCATTTATACTCCAGTCGGTATTCTTACTGAGTACCTGGATTCACACAATCCATATCCATCAGCGACCTTGACGGTGATGGGCTTAATCATGGACATAATCCTCATCGCGTTTGTTTTGGGAGTATTTTTACAGTATCTGTCTCTCAACGTACGTCGTCTTCACGATACAGGACACTCGGGCAAGTGCCTGCTTCTTGCACTCATTCCGTTCGTTGGCAGCATCATCATGCTCGTTTTGTTATGTACAGACAGTACCCACGGTGACAATCAGTATGGTCCATCACCGAAATATCCTGACGGCAATTCATCCTCCAATGAATTGGTGTAAGTGTGGGTAACATTAACCGATATTCGGTCGCGCCAAATGTGCGGCCAGTTTTTTGGGGAAACACAGATAATGATTAAATCTGAAGTTGAAACTTTTCGCTGGAACAGCTCCGCTCAACAATTCGAAATGCTGGATCAGCTTGCACTTCCCGAAATCGAGCGCTTCGTTCCCATGCATTCAGTCAGGGAAATTGCCGACGCCATCACCAACATGCTCGTGCGAGGTGCTCCGGCCATCGGTATTTCGGCTGCCTACGGCATCTATTATTCCGCCCGCCAAAACTGGCAGTACGCAGATAGACTCGCTCGCATTCAGGCCGACAAATCATTGCTCGCCAATACGCGCCCAACCGCAGTCAACCTGTTCTGGGCTCTCGAACGCATGATGAAAGTCGTCCAGGCCCACATTCAGGACGAAACACCCGATGCCATTCTGGACGAAGCCCACAAAATCTGGGCCGAAGATGTTCAAATGAATCAGGATATGGCTGAACACGGTGCCAAAGAAATCGGAAACATTCCCAATATTCTGACGCACTGCAATGCCGGTGCCCTGGCCACCGGCGGCCTGGGAACAGCCCTCGGCGTCATTCGTGCCATCGATATGCACATGCACGAAGCCGGCAAATCCCTGCATGTCTGGGTCGACGAAACGAGACCCTATCTGCAGGGCGCGCGCCTGACCAGCTGGGAACTCATGAAAGATCACATCGACTGCACGCTGATTACCGACAATATGTCCGCTCATCTGATGAAGCAGGGGCTCGTCAATGCCATCATCGTCGGTGCCGACCGCATCGCCGCCAACTACGATATCGCCAATAAAATCGGCACCTATGCCCTGGCCGTTCTGGCCAATTATCACCACATTCCTTTCTATGTAGCTGCCCCCGATTCCACATTTGATCCAGCCATCAAATCCGGCGACGACATCGTCATTGAAGAACGTTCCAATGCCGAAGTCGTTTTCGTCAAGGGCAAACGCATCGCCCCCGAAGGCGTCAAAACTCGCCATCCGGCATTCGACGTCACTCCGCACGAACTGATTACCGGTATCATTACCCCTTCGGGCGTCATAAAACCCAACAAATCCAAATAATCCCGGAATGAATCCTGAAGGATGGATTATGAAAAGCAAAGCTCCATATATATTCCTGATTTCCGCTTCCCTGGCTTTTGCCGCATGCAATTCCAAAACCGAACCGGCTCCTGCTCCGGCGCAGCCGCAGGAAGCCCCGCAAAACGCAGCCGAAAACGCACCGGCAGCCAATGCTGCCGATGAAACAAAACCCGAAGTGCCTCAAAATGAGGCTCAGCCGAATTCTGCTCCCAGTGCACCGGCAGCAAATGACGCCGATGAAGCAAAACCCGAAGCACCGCAAAATGAGGCTCAACCGGATTCAGCCCCCGAAGCAGCACCAATTGCAAACGAAAATAATCCACTGCTCCCGACAGCAGATAATGCGCAAGCCCCCGCCGCAGGCGTGACCTGCGAAGAGGCCGAAGGCTGTGAATGCGGCGAAACCAAGTGCCCCATGAATGCCGTTTGTACCGATGGTGTCTGCAAATGCGGCGACACAATCGTCGAAAGCACCTATACCGGTTACAGCTGCTGGGAAATTGCCAAAGGCCGCTACGACCTCGGATGCACCGAGGCTGCAGGCTGCCCCTGCGGCAAAATCACCGTCTATGCAAACATGGGATGTTCCGGAAAATGGGGAACCTGTGCAGGTTCGCCAGTCACCGGCCGCGGCCTGTCGTGCCGCCACAAACCCTACAAGGATATGTACTACAGCCTCGGATGCTTTAAGGATGAGTGCGACTGCTACGGCACGACCATCCACAAAGATGAAATCTGTCCGCCGCTCGAATGCACCGCAGGCTTTGCCCCGACCCCGCAGGGATGCACCTGCGACGGCCGCCCCTTTGATGAAAACTACGTCTGCGTTCCTACCAAAGAGAACAAAACCGTCAACTACTGCATCAATGCAGAAGGATGCGCCTGCGGAGAAAACACCTGCCCCATGGGATCCGTCTGCAGACGCGACAAATGCGTCGATCGAACGACACTCAAGGAAATCCCCGAAGGTTTCGAACTGTTCAAAGGATTTCCCAAATGTACTGCCGAAGAATGCGTATGCCACAAGGCCAAATGCAAAACCGGAAAATATTGCCTCAACGGCATTTGCTACGGCGATCCCTATTTCCGAAAATTCGACGGCAAGGTCTATTATTACCATATCCTGACCGGCGATGACCTGGCCGATGCCGGCGAAAAAGAAAAGTTCCGCGACACGCTCTGGACACTGCTCTTCATGAACGAAACCGACCTCATCTGCCGCCTGTTTCCCGATATCCGGGTCAAGGGAAGTGACAGCAATCTCTGTCAGGATCCGGCCCACAGCAACATGACCATCGCCGATGCACTGACCCACTGCGGCGTGGCTGATATTCCCGAAAATGTCGCCTCGCTCTATTGCACACTCGATATCATCGATAATGCTCTCGTGTTCTCCGGCTGGCAGGAAAACTGATTTTTTTACGGGATTTCGCCTATGCCCTGCGGGCATACGGCTTCATCACGCCGCTATTCCTTAGGGAATACGCGGCGTTTTCTTTTTACAATTCATCATACTTGCTGCGCGAACCACGCGCCTTGTCGACCGGATATTTGGCAGCATTTCTGGCCAGTTTTTCGTGAAATGCCCGGGGCAAATCGATCCCCGCCTGCGTGCAGAAATTCACGAGGCAAATGAGTACGTCGGCGGCTTCTTCGGCGATATGCGAACGGCGAGAATCTTCGATCTTTTCTCCGTCCTTTACCCATAAAAAACATTCGAGAAGTTCGCCGGCTTCAACAGCGAGTGACATCGCAAGATTTCTGGGACAATGAAACTGATCCCAGTCACGTTCTTCGTTGAATTGTTTAAGAAGTTCCTGCATACGATACAAATCTGATTCGTTTTCCATATTTTACCTCAAACCATGCCACGCCCCAGTTGCATTCTGCCCGGGGCATGATTGTATATATCAAAATTCCATTCAAACACTTAACCATTTGTGGCATGATAAAAATGCTTTATGAGATAACCTCTCAGAATGCTGATGTTGATTCAGTATCTGTTCATAATAAACGGAGTTCTCAATGGCTGAAGAAAAACAAAACCAAAACGAAGTCGTTTCCCTCGGTGGATGGCTCATATTTTTATTCATTTTATCCATTCCCATCGTGGGACTGATTGTCCTGATTGTCTACGCCATCGGCAATAATAAAAATCGCAATATGGTCAATCTTTCACGCGCAGTACTGATCTACTCTGTGATTTCATGCATTCTGATTTCCTGGGTGTTCATGACATTCGCCGCAATCTTGGCCCAGGCCTTTTCAAACCTTGGCGATGAGCAGATGGATACGCTCAAGGAACAATTGATCGAAATGCAAAAAGATCTGGATAAGAATGATATTAAAATTGAAAAGCTCAACAAAGACCTCAACATCCAGCTGAAATAGCATTGTTCTTTCAATAAGATTAGAACAAATATTCTGGCTATAAATGTCAAATGTGTTGGTGTGAGCTTTGAGCTTTAAGAATAGTATTTCAGCCACCAGGCTCAAAGCTCACGATACCCCGAAAACATGAGTAATCCGGGAACCTCCCAATTCTCACCATCAAGATCATTTATAAACGATAGATCTAAACAAGCTACAGACTTTTAGCACGCCGTTGGTACAGAGCTTAAATCGTTGATTCTTGATCCCTTCTATTAGACCTACATGTAGTATAATGTGGTTTTAAATACTATTCCAGGTAACACAGGGTTACCTCACGCTCCCATTCCCGCCCGCCAACTCGCCAGCCTAACCCTATTTTCCGGCAAATTTGCACACGAAGCCCTTTCCGACATTGAGGTCGTAAAAAATAAGCATCCGGTGTGCCTGGCATGTACGGCGCTTCAGCCTCTCGTCCCGCGTCCGGGAAAACTCGACGCTGCAAACCGGCCCTCGGTTGTCCATACATTATGTCGGGCGGTGTCTGTCAGACAAATCCAGATGGATACATACGGCATCTCACGAAAGAGGAAGGTCTATTCCTTCATTCTCATGATGCCATTGAGGATGGATTTGTTTCACTTTGATGTACGATTTTTTTCAACTATTTTTTGGGGGACTCCCAACGGCTATTCATACAGCGTCCTGCATTAAACCAATATTAATCTGTATAGACATGTCGCGACACGTCTCTATTCACTATTCATTAACCATCAACGGCGCGGTATCTGAGCTTTCCAACCGTTGAACGCCCATAATCGATGGCTTCTGCCGGACAGTTGTGCAGACAGCGCATACACAGCATACATTTGGATAATACCCACTGAGGCTGTTGATTTGCAGGATCCAGTTTAATGGCATGCACCGGGCAGTTCCGTTCACACAAACCACACCCCGTACAACTTTCGGACACATGGAAGTTCCTGGTGCTTTTCATCATGGCATAAACCGGAGTCATACAAGCGGTGGTCAGCCATGGGAAAGGCGCTCGTTTTAAGTGTGTCGTCACGGTTCGATCGAAGATCTGTTCTGCGACAAATGCCGCTTCCACACCGGCTCTTTCTTCGATCTGAGCGCGCTTACTGCCTGTCGGAATCGTAAACATGGGCAAAAATGTATCGATCCCTCTGATCCCAAATACGGCACTCGTCGTCAGCCCATGACGAAGCAGCAAATGCATGAATCGGTTGGGAGCATAAAAACTATCCGAACCGTATGTCATGGCAATATAGCAATAGTATTGTTCTCCGGTACGGACATGTATTTTTTCTACAAATTGCCGAACAATTTCGGGAACATCTCCAAAATAGACCGGGCACATGAACCCGATGCGTTCATCATCTTTGAGCGCGTATTCCGGATTATCCTTCTTAAGCTCAGTTTCAATGTCGAGTACAGGCTCTCCGATGCGATCCGCAATCAAATGTGCCCATTTTTTGGTAATTCCTGTCGCTGAAAAATAAAATAACACAGTGGACCCCCGACACCCCGAACCGCGGATTTCCCCGAGGATATGGGGCTGCGAATGTGACGCCCCTTTGGGGCGTTATCGTTAATGATTCCGCAAAGACGTGTTGTGATGCGTCTCTGCCAGTGATTTCATTACCCTACTGATCATGGAATTGACCAGATTGTAGTAGCTTCCGCCATTCCGGACTTTAAGGCCGCCGAACCCGCCATTGCTTTCGGCGGAATAGGCCCCGATAATATCTGTATAATTCTGCTCATCGACATCGAATCCATTCGCATTCAGGATACCCGTCAGAGCCCTTACATCGACTGAAGAGGGAACGACGACGGCATACAGAGCCCTCGGCAGCGACCATCCATGACGTGCGACCAGGATATAGGCGAGTACTGCGCCGGAACGATCACCGCCATGCTCACAGTGAATGAAGATCTGGCTGGGATCAAATTTCATGACCTCGTCCATAAAGCGAGCAGGGTTTGGGAATGTGCTTCCAAAGGGGATGTAGACATGCGTCATGCCAAATTTTTCGATACCGGAACGAAGCAATTTGAGATTTTTGTGGGGAACCGTAGCCACAGTCAGTATGAGCCTGACTTTTCTGGCATTCAATTCTTCGAGCTGATCCAAATCAGGATGAGAACCGATCCAATACCCCTCTTCGGCTTGTCGGGTATTTTTGGGCAATCCCTGAGTTGTCAGTCGTCTTTGAGCCCCGCTGTAAGCGCCCCTGACTGCGGAATGCGAGATTTCGTGGGCAAAAAATGGGATCCGTTCCAAAGCCTTATCGCCGGTATCATCGATTTTGGCCGCCGGCGCAGAGGGTTCCGCGACGTTCGGCAGTTCTGTATTGAGCTGCTGCGTCTCAGCCACAGCCATCGGCGCATTTTCTGCACACCCCATATTCAGGGCGATAAAAACGAATGCAAACCACAGATATATATACGTGGTCACAGAAGACGATCCCCTTAAAGCGCTTTGAGCTTTGAGCATCGAGCTTTGAGAATGATCTCCTGCACCAGACTCTGAGTTCCAGACTCTGCGATCATCAACATTCTGGTGGCAGCATGCCAAAAACCTTGAACCAAACACGATATCAATACGGCTCATGAGCCGCAGGCAATCCGGTTATTCCCATGCCTGGCGTATGAAATAGCCAGGCCCCGAACAAAAAGGTCCGGGCGTATGAGCAGAAGCGAATAGCCGGACCCAAAAGGCGTATCGGCCATGCCGATAGCCGTATCCCCTTAAAAACAAAAAGGGGCGCGAATACTCACGCCCCTTTTATGTCACAGTTTGGGGCAAAGCCCCAAATATTCAGCCATTACCAGTCGCCGTTCGAGTTTGAACTCTCCGATTTGGCCGGTGTCTTGGCATCATCCGGCAGACCGAGCACGACGAACTCGACGCGGCGGTTACGGGCACGTCCTTCCTTCGTATCGTTCGAATCGATTGGCCTGTCAGGTCCGTAGCCGACAGCATTCAGACGTTTGCTGTCCACGCCGCGATCGACGAGGTATTTCATGACGGACTCAGCACGATCCTGCGACAGCTTGACGTTGTAATCGTACTTACCGCGGCTGTCGGTATGACCTTCGACCGTGACGTTTCCGACGTGCGGGTTGTCGATGAGGAGCTGAGCAACCTGATTGAGCAGTTCGAACGATTCGGATTTGATGACCGCCTTTGAGGTCTCGAAGAAGACCTGTTCCTTGATGTTGATCTTGCCGGCAGTGAGTTCGACGAGAGCATCCGGGTCAGCATCGGGGCAGCCATCCTCATCTTCATAACCATTGAAGGTTTCGGGTTCGTACGGACATTTATCGACTTCGTCGAGGAGTCCGTCGCCATCGGAATCGAGTTTGACCGGGCAGCCGTTGCGATCGACGCGTCCGCCTTCATCCGGGCAAAGGTCAGCATAATCGGGAATCGTATCGCCGTCGCGGTCAGGCGAACAGCCGAATTCGTCGATCTGTCCTGCACGTCCGGCAAACGGACATTTATCATCTTTATCGGGAATCGTATCGCCATCCGAATCGACGAGGACGTTGCGGCAGCGTTCCGGAATCTGGCTCGGCGGTGTAACATCAGGATCCGGGCAGGGATCGACGGCCGTCATGAATCCGCCGAATTCATAATCCCATCCCAGCATACCGCCATTGACCCAGTGGAAGTTCAGGCCGAGGAAGGCTCGGACATCCGGGCCGCCGATGCCAATACCCGTACCGACACCGAGCGTCATCGCAAAACCGCGCCACCATTCTGTCGTTCCGCGCAGGAAACGATAACGGAATGCCAAATCAGCTTCGAACGGACGCTCATCCTGGGTCAGATTATCATCGCTGGGATAAGTTGCAATCTCGCCGCGCAAATCGAGCAGCAGGTCGAGATCCTGATGGAAGAACGGAATGGACGTTGCACCGGAAATAATAAAGGCCTGGCCCATGGTGAACCCATAAATATCGCGTTTCGGACGATAGCGGTAGCCGACGTTGACGGCCATACGGGCCTTGTCCCAGGGATTGAATTCGAGCGCAGCATTGATGGTAAACGAAACCATGTCGTCGCTGACAAAGACGCCTTTCTTGCCCGTCGGAGCAGACAAATCACCGATCAATGCAAGACCAACGGGATACTTGTTCAAATCGAGGATCTTGCCCTTGACGACGACGCGCAGGTCACCGGCACCGGCCGCATGATGCGCCTGGCTCAGACCAAAAACTTTTGAATCCTGGAATGTGGTATCCGTATCCTCATACAGAAGAACCGGCATCACAACGGCGATCTCCGCCCAGCTGAACAGCGACAGCGATGCATAGAGATCGAGAAACACCGGATTGACGATGACATTTTTCATCTGACTTTCGTCAGTATATTTAATCTTAAAAGGCACATGGGCGTAGTTGGCATAAAAACCGCCCGTCACGCGCCAGTGCGCCGCGTCAATCATCGAACCGTAAGTCGTCAGATAATCGCCCGGGTTCGGTGCTGGCCGCCAAAACTGAAGATTGTATTTGGGAACCTGACTGCGCAGCCGATCCGAATGGGCATTGAGATCTGTAGGATCTGCCATGGCCAGGCTTGAAATGAGCAGCATGCCAAGCAAGGCAAACGGAACCAAAAGTTTGCGAAAACTCATTCTATTCCTCGGTAATAAAAGGATTGTACGAATACGCCGCATCCCCTACGACACGACACAAAACTACAATGTTTCTGTATACTCTATTTTGTCGATAAATATCCAGTCATTTGCGAGCGCGCCCTATGCCTTTGGGCATACGGGCTGCGCATCCGGCCTATGGGCTGCGCCCATACGTCCGGATAACCTTTTGATTTTTTGAGGGAAATCCAAAATTATGGCTCTGTGCGACCATTGTGCAGAGCATAGCTTGGAGCTTAGAGCTTTTGAGTAGCTTATAGCTTATAGCTTATAGAAGTGATTGGAATTATCCTATGCATTGGCAAGAACCTTTGTGAATGCTTAACTCCCAACTCCCAACTCCCAACTCCCAACTCCCAACTCCCAACTCCCAACTCCCAACTCCCAACTCCCAACTCCCAACTCCCAACTCCCAACTCCCAACT
>JAEEGL016807085.1_pt1 | contig 10471 bp, 6 predicted proteins | sample 9134231 | NCBI WGS metagenome assembly JAEEGL01 (sample SAMN16246548, study PRJNA631951) | gut metagenome | biome: gut microbiome; feature: rumen; material: fiber-attached | host: Bos | place: Iran: Karaj | collected 2018-10 | reverse complement strand
TTTATCAATAAACTTGAAGTATTATCGTATGCAATATAACTTATCTCAAGAAAAGTTTGCAGAAGTTCTTGGAACATCACTTTCATATTTAAATCAAATTGAAAATTTAAAAGTAAATGTTCGATTAGCCACAGTAGATAAATTTGCAGATAATCTTAAAAAATATGATTCAAAAAGTAAAATTACAGCAACTGATTTCTTAACATATAATAAAGAACATATTACAAATTATTCAAGAGTAGATGAAAAGAAGTAGAATTATCTACTTCTTTTTTATGTATTATTTTTTCTACTATATAGAATTTGTTCCAAATCAACATCAATATTTAAAATCATTTCTTTCAATAATTGCTCAGATTTGATTCTAACCATACCTTCACTATTAGAAATTGAAGGATTTAATTCTGACATAAGTTGTTTGCAATTTTCTATATTTAATGTTTCAGTTAATGAATCAAAATTTCCAAATTCTCTTATGTTCGTTTCGGTAGGATGAGAGTTTATTATTTCTCTCAATTTTTCTTCATTACATCCAAATAAATTTGCCATTTTTTTAATTCTATCATTTTTTCTATTTTCAATATAAATATGTAGATAATCCAAGAAAGACTTATCTTTATCAATAGATAGATTTCCTACTTCAAGGTCAGTTAATATTAAATTAGCACATTCTTGTTCCTCTTCACTTAATTGAGCAAATAATGTATGTAATTCATTTTTTATTTGTTCAATAACTTTTTTATTATCTTCTACAACATTTTTCACTAAAAGATTATACTTTGAATTTATATAATCAAAATCAATTTTTTCAGAAGATTGCTCAAGAATTGAATAATCCAAATCATAAGGAACTTCACTAATAGATGATTCTGTATATGATCTTTTACCCAAATCTTTATATCGTTCATATAATGCTTTTACTTGTATTTCATCAAAATTAATTTCAATTGTTTTGTTTTCATTAATATAATATGTCTTTTTTGCATAATTAAAGCTTTGCAATTCTGCTTGTGATAGATTATTATTAAAATCTTTGAATTTAATATTAAACTGCTTTCTCAATTCTTCATTATCAGGTAATTTAGAAAAATCGTTTATATTTTCAATTCCAAAAATATTGTCTTTCATATCATTAAATATAGTATTTAAATTTTCTAAATGTTTTTCTAAATCAACAGCAAAAACTAAATCCTTTGAACCGCTTGAATATGTGCTTAATGCCTCATCTATTGCATTATACATTTTATAAATTCTTCTATAAAATCTAACTATACCAAATGGTTTTTCATTAAATGGTTCAAAAGTTCTATTTGTTCTTGAAAAAGCTTGAATTAAGTTTGCACCATATAATACCTTATCTAAATATAATGTGTTAACCCATTTGGAATCGAATCCAGTTAATAATTGATCAACAACTATTAATATATCAATTCTATTTGTTTCATCCATATTTCTATATCTAAATTCTGAGTCATGAGACAATCTATGAATCATTTGTTTCTTCATTTGTCCATATTTTGCAATGGTAAATTTTTCATTATATTTTGAATTATAATCTTCAATAATTTCAACTAGTCCTTCTTCTTTAAATTCTTGTCCGTCCAAATTATCAATAGAAGGATCAAATAATGCAGTAACATTTAAATTAGCTTGTTTTTCTTTGAATAATCTATAATATTCGATTGCTTCATTAATACTGGTAGTAGCTAATAAGGCATGAAATTTACCATTTCTGCTTAATGTTATCCAATTACTTATAATGTCATCAATTACATTGCTTCGGTGTTCTTTTACATTGTATTGAGCATCAGGTATTTCATCTTCGATTCCTAATTCTTTACTATCGGTTCCATATGAAGTAAATGGAACATCATTCATATAATGATAATATATTTTTTGTTTATTTTCATCTTCCATTACTTCTTGCTCAGAAACAGCTTTTGCCTTATAGAGAGCTATTTTTTTTCTAGCATCACTATATGAAAAAGTTGCAATGCCTGTTTTATCAAACCCTAAAACATTTTTATCTCTTATTGCTAAATCGATTTGATATTTATGTAATGCTGGTCCAAAAACTGTATCAGTTACACCAACCATATCTCTAATAATTGGTGTTCCAGTAAAACCGAAAAAAATTGCATATGGAAATGTTTGTTTGATTGTCTTTAACATATCTCCGTTGGTAGATCTATGGCATTCGTCCATTATGAAGACAATACTCTTTTTGTTCATATTCGATATTTCTTCATCATTCAAGCCATCATATTTTATGTTACTCATTTTTTGAATTGAAGAAACAATTAATCTATCATCAGGAGAGGAAGACAATATTTTCCCTTTAAGTATAGATGTATTTGATGTATCTTGAACCTCTATAAAACCATTTGAAAAGCCTTTATATTTTTCAATTGTTTGAGTGACTAAATCAATTCTATCAACTAAGAAAATAACTTTATCTGCTTTTTTACTTGTTGCAATTAATTGTGCTGTTTTAAAAGAAGTTAAGGTTTTTCCAGATCCTGTTGTATGGAATATATATCCACCTTTCTGATTTGGAATATCAAATTTTGCATTTATAACCTTTCTCATTATGCTTTTTACAGCTGCTATTTGATAGCTTCGCATAACTTTTAATTTTTTTTCATTATCATCTGCTACTGTGTAATATCCTATCATTTCATGAGCTGGTGGAATTGATAATAAATATTCAGCAACTTCATTCCAATCAGATATTATTCTATTATCATTATTTAAAGATTCCCAATGAAAAATGCAATTTTTATCAAGTTTTTCATTAGTTCCAGGATTAGCAAAATAAACTGTCTCCTCTGGTGTCATTGCAACAAACATTTGAACTAGTGAAAATAATCCAGTATAAACTCCATCTCTAGAATATTTTTTTATTTGTTCAACGGCTTCTGTTACTGGAACATCACTTCTTTTTAATTCAACATGTATAAGAGGCATACCATTAATTAAAAGAATAAAATCACCACGATATTGACCAATAACTTCGCTTTTGACAGTAAACTTTGGCTGTTCAACTATTTGGTAAGTGCTGTTGCCACCAGCTATCTCCTTTTGATTAAATAATTTCAACGAAACAACTTTACCACAATTATTATGATCATCTACATTATCTCTAACAATTTCAACAGTTCCATTATTTATAAAACCATTTAAATAATATGGGGTTTTCAAATTGTTTATTTGATTTAATATTTGATCCATTTCTGTTGCTGTAAGAGGATAATCTCCCAAGCAATCAATACTTCGATTATTATTAAATAAAATACTTTTCCAATTATCAATTAAATCTTGTTCGTTACTATACTTTAAAACATTACTATCCCAGCCATAGTCTGTATATAGTTTTTTAATTAATTCTTTTTCAAAATCCGACTCTTTAGTAAATTTCATATTTCCTCCTATACATACATTTTTTCAAGTAATGTTTCTTTTATTCTTTTTAATTTATCTATTTCTTGTTTTTGAAAGTTTATTACATTATCTAATTCTTTAAAACATTCACCAATCTTTAGTTGCTCATCATCTTCAGGTAACTGAATTGCGTTTTCAATTACCTTATTTTTAGAAATATTAAATCTAGAAATACCTTGAGCTAATAAAACCATCTTATCTCTAAAACTTTTGTTTCTCAAATAATATCCTAAATAATAATTGTCTATTTTTATATTTGGTCTGAATCCAAAGCAAAAGCTGTTTAAATAGCAATTTGCTTGATTTCCTATCCAAATAGAAGTCATTCCTACTTCTTCTGGTGTCTCTGAAGAAGTAGTAAATAAGACGTCTCCTGATTTCAATTGATTTTGTTTATTATCTATTTCAATTGAATCTACTTTTTTTAGATCTGCTATTGGATTAGAAAATACATTCATATATGTAACATAGCATGCATTACCATGTCCAAAGTCATCTTTAGTTTTACCAGATAATCCAGTAAAAGTTTTACCAATTTCTGATAGAACACTATAATTCCATTCTTTTTCATACCCTTTAAATCTGATTTCGGGAATTTTACTCAAACCTTGTGGAAACATCTTCTCAAGTAATGATTCTTTAACTTTAATTAACTTGTTATATTTTGTTTCATGTAATTCAATAACTTCATCAATTTTTAATAAATATTCTCCTATTTTTTCTTCTTCTCTTTTTTCAGGAACAAATACTTCTAAATTTTCAAAGGTTGATTTATTAATAATAGGAACTGCTTGAGTTGAAGCTTGGGATTGTATTTTTTTTGCTTCCTTTTCAAGTAAAGAATAAATAAAATTGCAGTTATGATTATTTGATACTTCAATGCTATTAATTTGTTGATTACTAGTAGCTATTGTCTTGTTAATTGCAACTTTTCCTATTGTAGAACCAACACTAACAAACAATACTGAATATGGTTTTATTTCTCTACACAAACTAAATCCTTTTTTACTTAATTTAGTATTAGTATTAACGATATATCTTTTATTATCTATATCTGCTGGACTTATAAATAGATAATCATCTCCATAATTATTTATATCTGCTGTAGAAGGAGTTGTTCCAGTTGTCACTTTACCTAAATTTAGAATTTTACATTTATTCCAATCATCCAAATATGATTTAAATCTAATACAAGGTTTGTTATTATCTTCCATCTACTTCACCATCCAAAAGAGATTTTAATTCAATTAAACCTTTTATATCATTATCATTTCCTGTCAAATCATCAATCATAGAAGATAATTTCTTTTCGCTTGATCTTAATTGTTCATTAATATCAACTAATGTAGTTTTATATTTATCTATTAATTTATTAATTTCAATACCCATATCTTTTATAATTGCTTCAGGTAATTTATTTAATTCTATTTGTAATGAATTGATCCATTTATCATATAAAAGAGCTTTAATATCTTCATCAGTAAGAAGAGATATTTTGTTCCATGTTTCAATTTCTAGATTGGATAAAAGAGCTTTATACTTCCTATTAACCACACTTCGTTCTTGTTTCAATGAATATGTATCAACTAATATTTTTTCATCTGAGCCATCTTCAAATTGCCATTCAGATTGAATTTGTTGAATGTGTTTCTTAATTTCATTTTTACTATATGTTCCATCTTTGTTTGCATCAATATTTGACCAATCTATATTATTATTTTGGATAAAATTAATTTTTTCCTCTTTATTTGCTTTCCTATCAATTAAAAGAATATATTTTCTTAATACTTTAAGTTCATCGTTCTCTATATTTTCAAAAATATCCTGAACTGCTTCTTTTAATTTTTTGTCATCAAATTTTGGTTCTTTACCCTCTTCTTCAACATAGTAATCATTCTCTTTCGCTTCATCTGATAAATTATCTAAATTTTCTTTAATTTTGCTATCAATAATTTCTAAACTTTTTTCTGTTTCTTGTATCTCTAGTAATTTATTTTCAAAAAATTTACTTTGAATAAAATTTAATTCAAAAAGATTATTTTTATATCCTTTTGGAACATAAGTTATGTCGTTCGCTTTTTTATCTAAAACATAAACTTGAATTTTCTTTCTACCTTCATCAAATCCTTTTGATTGGATAGTATCTATATCAATTGAAATTTGATTCCATTTGTTCATAAATAATTGATAAGCAGAGTAAAAATCTACAACATTATTATTTTGAAGTCTAGTGAAAATATTATTAGCTAATTCTCTTTCTTCACTATATTTATTCACATTAAAAATATCATCAATTAATTCATGTTTTAGATAATCATCAAACCCTTCATATGATTTTTCATAGGAATCTTTAAATTGAATTATATCTTCATTTTCATTAATAGTTTTTGATAAATCATCAGTAATTGGGGTTGAATAATTTTCATTAAGTGATTTAAAAATATTTTTCTTTAAACTAGGAAATGCTAACCAATATTTATTTAGATTCTCTATTTCAATATTTGGAATACCTCCAAACATAGTTGCATATATATCATTTGTAAAAATCTTATTATTAATATTTACATATCTTGGAATGTTTAAATTATAATCATTTTCTATTATTTCACTTCTCGGAACAACTCTTGAATACTTTTCAACATCTTTTCTATCAATTACTGTATCCACTATCTTCTTTATGTCTCTTGGTCTTAATTTGTTTTTATTACCAGATTTTTCAAATCCTTTAGAGGCATCAATTATTAGAATATTGCTATCATCTTTTGATTGCTTCTTTAATATCATTATTATTGTTGGAATACTAGTTCCATAGAAAATATTTGCTGGCAATCCAATAATTGTATCAATTCTATTATCTTCAATTAATTTTTTTCTAATTTCATATTCATCATCACCCTGTTTTCCCCTAAACAATACACCATGTGGAAGAACAATAGCCATAATTCCGTTTGAGTCTAGGTGATATAAACTATGTAGCAAGAATGCATAATCAGCTTTGCTTTTTGGTGCATAACCATATGATGAAAATCTAGGATCTCCTTCTCTTTCTTCTGGTTTCCATGATTGTGAATATGGTGGATTAGAAACAACAGCATCAACAAGTAGAGGTTTATATCCTCCTCCGGATTTTTCTACAGGCCAATCATCTTTTAGTGTATCATCACATCTTACTTCTATATTTTCTGGTATAATACCCTTCATTATAAGATTCATTCGAGTTAAAGTAAATGTTTCTGGAATTAATTCTTGGGCATAATATTTAATACGATTTTTATCATGCATATTTTTTGAAATAGAAGAACCTATGTTTAAAAGTAAAGATGCAGATCCACTTGTCGGATCATATATTTTTATTTGTTCCTTGTCTTTTAAATGATCTGAAATTATTTCCGACATAATAATACTTGCTTCATGAGGTGTATAAAACTCCCCAGCTTTCTTGCCTGCACTTGAGGCAAATTGATTTATTAAATACTCATAAATATATCCTAATGTATCATAACCTTGAGAATTATCTACTGGAATTCTATTTACCAATTGAATTATATTTCTCAATAGTTTGTTTTTTTCTTGAGGACTTCCACCAAGCTGACCTAAAGACTCACTTAATGATTTAAAAATATCATCAAAAGTTGATTTACTATTATCGCCTATCATTCTATCAAATGCATTCAATGCATTTATGACATTAGACATTCCAAAATTATCATCACTAATCCATTTTTTAAACATATCATCATATGAAATAAAATATCCTAGGTTTTCAGTAACATCTTTTCTTAAATCGTTATCAATATCAACTTCATTAAACATTTTAATTTCGTCATCTGTAAATCCTTTTTTCTTGTAATAATTATATTCATTTTCTGAAACAAATTTATAAAAAACAAATCCCAATATAATATTTTTATATACACCAGCATCAATTTTACCCCTTAATTCTGTTGCAACTTGCCATATAGTTGATGCAAGTTCTTCTTTACTCATATATTGATTATCATTCATATTTTCACCTCATATTTTCACTCATTTATAATTATAACATAAAATTGTCAATTTACACTAGAATTACGAAAGAAAAATACTAAAAAAGAGATGATTTTATTCATCTCCTAATTTAAAATTATTTTCCTCTTCTATGTAATCTTTTAAATTTTCAAAATATGATCTTTCACATTTGTTACAGTGATATTTTGGGTTTTCATCACTTACCATGCATCCTCCGAGAAACAACTCACCTTTCATAGCTTTTTCTCCTGTTTCAGAATCAGGCATACAATAAACTATTTTTAATAATTTACTACCACAATTAGGACACTTTGGTTCATACCCTAAGAAGTCATCTAATTCATCAGTAGCAACTAAATAATTAAATAAATCATCTTTCATAATATCACCTATATTTTAAAACCATGTTAGTAAATCAATAGCTGTATCATAATCATCAAAATCTGTTTTATTTATCCAGCATATATTCATTCTTATAATATGACTTTCTGGAAACTCTGTTATATATTTACTTGGTTCTCTTTTAATGGAATATTCAAAATTACCACTCATAAAATCATCTAACTCGTAACAATGATATTCTCTTTCGCCTTCATGATATTGAGGTTCGTATCCACACATAGCTAAAATCTTTGATTCATTTTCAATTGATAATGTATCACATCTTTCATCACTTTCAAGATACTCTAATCTTCTATTTTCTATTTCAATAATTATTTTATCTCCAATTTTTAAATTAGATAAATCATAATTTATTGAATAAACTGTTTCAGACTTACTCTCATAAGATTTACTTGATTCACTATAGTTATATTCTTGTTCTTTCCCATTGATTTTTATAAGTAATTTACCAAATGGAGTATTTAAAACTTTACTCATAACATCACCACTCTACTAACTATTATACCATATTTTCTTAAATGTTTTTTAGATCTATTAGATTAGTAGATGGCAAATATTTATTATATTTTTTTAAGGAATTATTTAAATATAAAACATAGGCTTTATGTTCTACTGAATCATTATGTGTATTCATATATTTTTTAACTAAATTTGGCATTATTTCAAATAATGATTGCTTTTTATATTTATCATAATTATCAACTATATCTTTTGCAACTAAATCAATTGTTTCCTCTACATTTGCACCAAATTCTTTTTTATCATATTCTAAAACTTTACAATGATGTTCAATGCTTTTTTCAATATCAAATTTATCATTTTCCCAATCTTCACCATCAAACTTCATTCCACACAGTCCTAGTAATAACAATTCTATATCAATACTAAATAATTTATATTTTTTATTTATAAATTTTTTGTATTCTTTTGTGTTAAATTTTATTAATTCTTTCTCGTTATATACTAGAGGAACTATTCTTTTTGCTTCATTCAATAATTCAACTTCAAATAAAGAAAATAATTTTTTGTCCATACAGCTCACTCCAATCATTTAAATTATACCATATTTCCTTTCGTGTTTCTTATAATAAAACTAAAAAAAATAAAAAGATAGTTTTTTAAACTATCTCATTAATCACAATATCAAAATCTTACGATCATAGGTGTTCGTATTAGCAACCTATTGCGAAAAGTTTTGATTTTCTAATTGTTCTTGTAAATCATATACTTTTTGTTGCAACTCAAGATTTTGCTGCTCCAATTCATTAATTCTGCTTTCATAACTATTTCTTCTTTCTTCATCTTTCACTCTTTCATCTAAATAATTACTCCAGTTATTTTTAAGTGTATCAATATTGCTTTGATTTGTATAAACAGTAATTTTTTCTATCCTATTATTAATTGGAACTATTTTCTTTTCATTGGCATTTTTGATAAATTCTCTTATAAGTTTTGTTGGATTTTCACAATATGCCCATGCCATTATTGTATTTTTATGATTTTCATTGAAATGATCATTAATTTCGCAATATTTACTTATAGAATATTCTACTTTTATATTACTATTATCAGATTTTACATATTCTATTTCATAATCACTATACGGATATATTAATAAATCTTTTTTCATATCATATTCTTTAGTTATAGTTTTTAAAAATGCTTCATCATTTTCTATGACATCAAATGAAATTGTTCCAACGAAGATTATTCCACATCCTATACCAAATACAATTAATGAACTTATAAAACTCCATATCATTTTTTTCTTGTCGTTTTTTCTATTAAATACAAAATTCAAAATTAATAAAAGTATTATTATTGTTATTACAGAAGAAGATAGAATAGCTAGAAGTAAACCAATAAAGAAGAAACCTGTCTTATATAGTAAGAATGATCCAATAAATGATATAAATAAGCATATCAATATAAATGCTACAAATAATCCGAAACACAACGAGAAAAATTTAATAACTCCAATTATTATCTTGAATAAAGTATTCATAAATTTATATTCACTGTGTTTAGGATCTCTAATTATTATTTTGTTCTCATTTCTTTTAAATAATATTTTGTTTTTCTTTTCAACTATTTCTTCTTTATTGTCTTTTTCATCAATTGATTTGTTATCTGTTTCAGTATCCATCTTATTGGATTCACTCTTTATTTTTTCATAGTAGTCTAAATATCTTGTTTTAAATATATGTGTAATAATTATAATTGATATTATTAGCAGCCCTACTATTAATACTGAATCTAATAGATTAGTAACAAAATAATATGCTTTATCTGGCAAAAATTCAACGAAATGTCCAAATAGATTTTCTAATATTTCATATATAATCATTGATGATATAAATAATATGAATGCAATAACTAATTGCTCAAATATACATTTTACTTTGCTCTTAAAATTCATATTACTAAACAGATTAATTGTGTTAGTAATAAATCTTAAGAAATCTTCAAAACTATTATTTAATTTTTTCTTACTTTCTTCTTCTCCTTTTACTTCTTTAATATCTTTATGTAATAAATCATCAATATTTATATTAAACTTATCACATAAAGCAATTATTTTATCCATTTCTGGATAAGCAACAGCAGATTCCCATTTAGA
>JAEEGL016398905.1_pt1 | contig 10471 bp, 9 predicted proteins | sample 9134231 | NCBI WGS metagenome assembly JAEEGL01 (sample SAMN16246548, study PRJNA631951) | gut metagenome | biome: gut microbiome; feature: rumen; material: fiber-attached | host: Bos | place: Iran: Karaj | collected 2018-10 | reverse complement strand
AGGATAGCCGTTATCTTCTAGCATTGTCATAGAGCCCTGCTCGTCAATCTTAAAAACGCTTACAATTGCATCATGAATTCCGTCATCAATAGCCTGAGCCAGATGCTTTGTATCCTGCTCCACATAAAAAAGCCCGTCATAAACCTTTTCCCCGTCACTATAAGAAGGAGTAATAAAAGATTTAACCTCCCTACTTGTAAGCCCAACATATTTCCCATTATCATACCGCCTTAAATCAGTACGTTCTGTGAGAATATAATTGTCATTACCTTCGTAACTTATTGTAACGGGCTGGGCAAATAGAATTGTAGTTGAAAATTGAAAAAGTAAAAATGATTTAAGAAGAAATCTTTTTGTCATATGTAAAGAAATATCTGCGGCAGAGAGTTGCAGACTGCGCGCAAACTTCATTTTCGCCCTGTTTGCGCGCGGGCTGTAACTCTCTGACGCATTATTAGTTTGCATTATATTCCCAGTTCTTCGCCAATAAGCACAACTTTAATGCGACCTGCCGGCTTACAAAAGCGTGTGGTAACAAACTGCGCACAAATTGTAGAAGAAGAAAGACAATCAGCACACTCCCCGATTTTTTTACAAGGAGTATCAATATCAAACCTCTGGGCATTTGCAGGAGCTGCATAACCACGTACTCTTGAGTAAGCTGCATCCATATTCTGGACAACCTTATTCATACCTGCAATTATAATTACATTTTCAGGACCATAAATAAGAGCTGCTACCCTGTTTCCCTTGCCGTCAATATTAAAAAGCTGACCATCTTCTGTAATTGCATTACTGCTCATGATAAAAGAACCGCAGTTCAAGGCCTTGTGCATTATAAGCTCACGTTCTTCTGGACTATTGGCAGTATCGCGGTCAATCAGGGAGTAACCTGCAGCCACAAGTTTTTCTTTTAATCCCAGCTGATCCATTGTCATGCAGCCACCCCAACTGACCGAATGGTTCTTTGGTATAATCTGCAGAATCTTTTCTACAGCAGAAGCCTTATCACTAACGTAGTATGCTTCAAAACCACGTTTTTTTAAGGCATCGGCTACCTTAGGTCCTTTTAATTCAAAAAGAAGTTTAATTGGATCAGACATTTATAACCTCATTAATTTAATTTGAATGTATCAAGTTCATCAAGAAGTCCAGTAAGACTCTGCTTAGTACTGTTTGTTGATGCTGTAGTTATTGCAACTGCATCTGTAATATGCTGGCTAAAGTCATTAATCTGGTTCATTGTTGAAGAAATTGTTGTTGTAATTTCCTGAAGCTGCTGCATTTCTCTAAGAACCTGTTCACCACCAATAAGCATTTCTGCAGAACCCTGTTTTACTTCTGTTGTAGAATCGCTGATTGCCCGCATTGCTTCAAGAACCTGCTGGTTACCGGAATTCTGCTCTTCCATTGCGTTGGCAATTACAGATTCCTGTTCACGAACCTTCTGGCTGAGCTCATAAATATTTTCAAAGGCAACTTTTACGTGACCAATATCTGTTGTAATATTCTGAATTGCTTCTGAAAGAGAATGAAGGTTTTCATCAATAGCTTTAGACTGAGAGCTTGACTGCTCTGCAAGCTTACGGATTTCTTCTGCAACTACAGCAAAGCCCTTTCCTGCTTCACCGGCATGGGCAGACTCAATAGCAGCGTTCATAGCAAGAAGATTTGTACGGCTTGCTATGTTCTGAATAATACTTGATGCCTGCAGAATACCTGTAGACTGCTGTAATACACCTTCTGCAGTATCAACTGCAATCTTAACCTGCTGCTGACCCTTATCAGAAGCGTCGGAAAGAAGATTTACAACTTCATTGTTCTTTTCAAGAATCTGTGAAACTGAGGCAATATTTGCAACCATTTCTTCTACAGCTGCAGAAGACTGGGTTACACTGGCAGCCTGGGCTTCGATAGAATTATTGAGGGAACGAATATTACCCATAATCTGTTCGATAGAAGAGTTAGATTCCTGTACACCTGCAGACTGATTTTCAATTTCGTTTTTAATCTTTTGAATTGCTTCTGAAATACTTGAAACATTATTTTTTGTAGTATCCATGTTAGCAACAAGATCATCAGATTCAGAAGAAGTTCTTTTTGCAGAATGTTCAAATTGTCCGAGAATTCTGTTAGATTTTGTTTTAAAATTATTTATAGCAAGAATAATAAGTCCAAGTTCACTGCGGTTTGTTGCTTTCTGGTCTTCAATAGTATAATCATTCTGAATCATTGCATCTGTTACGCGGTTAATTCTTCGTAAACACTGTTTAATATCATCCGTAAGCAGCATATTTACAACTACGAAATATATTAAGGAATAAAATATGATTGGTATAAGATGTTCATAAACAAACTCAGTTCCCTTTGCTACTGTATAAGGATTTAATGTTACAAAAATAAGAGCCATACAACCCAAAACACCAAAGGTCATTGTAAGAACGTTTCTCTGGATCAAATTAAGAGGCAGTGACTTTTTATCAAAAGGAATCATGTAGAGTCTTGGTTCAATTACACGAACCTGAAGTACATAAAATAAAAGACCAATATCAAAAAGAGCTCCAAGCAGCATCATGTAAATAAAAAGGGTCGGATTATGATCTGCAAAGGAACGCAGTTGAATATTGTTATTCTTGATGAATACACTTATTGCAGTTGCTTCTATTACCTGAAGAAGAATTGGAATACCAATATTAGCCGTAGCAGAAATTTTAAGACATTTATTTGTTCTTGCTATTGATTCAGGGGTGCCTGTGTATTGAGAAAGATACTTTCTTTCCCAGAAAGCCATTCCAAATGCAAGTAAAAAAGTAAATACTGTAATAGCATTAATTACCGGATTTACAAAAATAATTCCGAACTCTTCCATATCAAAAAAGTCTGTAATAAGACCAACCGGAGTAAGGAGAAGTAATGGTGAAACATATATAAGAATTATAAAAAGATATGCATACCAGGGCAGTCTGATTCCTGGTTTTGGCGGTTTGTTTGCTTTAGGCATAAAAACTCCTGCTATGTTAAGTTTTAATGTAATAAAATAGATAATCTCTCACAAACTTTATGGAATAAAAGCAAACTTTTTAATATTCTATAATTATAAATCATAATCAAATATATGTGAAGTAAATAATTTTTTAATTTTTGTTATATTTTTGCTTGACACAATACATTTATAGTTTAGAATTTACTTATTATGAAAAAATTATTTATAACAATTGTATTAGCTCTGGCAGTATTAGTCTCATGCACAACTACAAAACCAATCAAAGTTGAAACTCTTGAGTCAAATGTATTTACAGTAAACAGAATTGTACTTACCTCTTCTACAATTCATCCGGAAGAAGATGAAATAATTCAGATTTTTAAAACAATTCCATATTCAGAAGTATTTGATGCAGTTTACGATAAAACCGGTTGTTACATAAAAACAGATCTCATAACAAATGATGAAATTGAAAACAATATTGAATATACCGTTGAATGTGATGCAGAAACAGAAGATGTAATCAGGGAACTTCCTGAATGGGAGCTAAATCTGGATACAGACGAAGATATTACACAATTTTGTGAACTTATTTTCAGTATGGAACAGCCTGATGGTTATCTTTCTGTAAAGGCTGTCCTGCGCACAAGCCAGACTATTCCTGCTACTAAAGAAGGCAAAGAAGATAAAATAGTAAACCTTCAGTCATCGGTTTATGAAACCTTTGACAGATGGACCTACAAGAATATATTTGTTGATCCCCGCTCCTGTGCCCAGATTAAGTTTCAGAAAAACCTTTACCCTACCTTTATTCAGAACGAACTCTTTTCTGTATATTCTGTATTAAATACCTCTGATGACGGCTATATTAATATTAATGTAAAAGAACCTGTTCAAATACGCTGTAATATTGATGATCCAGGCAATTTCTTCTTTTCACCTGCCCAGATTTACAATGCCTGCTTTGAAGAAAACTTCCAGCCTGGAAAAAAATACATTCTTAAATATAAGCTTAAAAGACGTTCACCTGATTCTTCTAACTGGATTGTTGTTTTTAATTTAAAGGAAGAAAAACCTGATCAGACTAATTAACCAGATTAGTTTGAATGTTTTGAGTTCTTTACTGAAGTTATTGTAAAATTCACAGTTTTCTCTGTTTCTTTACCACTTTCTATTTCTATGTCCCAGAACATTGTAGAAACAAAGCTTGCTGCTGTTGTTGTAAGCTGATTTGCAGAATAATCTGGCCTGTGGAAAATTACAGGCATATAAAAATATCCGCAGTGTTCATTTGGTTCAAATGCAAAAGAAACGCCCTTTAGGCTGTCTGTAAGCCTGATTGCTTCAACATTGTTAAGCTTTGAATTGTGATTGAGCTGCTGACTTGATTTTTTTGCATCAAGAAGCTGTATCTGTTCTTTTTCTACTACTTCAATATTAAAGTAATTTACTTTTCCGCTTTCAAAATTAACATCTGCAAAATTGGATTCAACAGCAAACTTTAATCTTAAAGGTCTGGAGCTTTCATTTTTTAAGATATATTGAACACTTAAACCGCTTGAAGTAAAAATGTACTTTTTTCTGAGTGAAAGCTTTTGATGGGTAGGTTTATATTCAGCTTCGGCAAGCAGGCAGAGCTCCTTTCTGCTGGCAGAGAATTTAATATCTTTATAGTAAATACGGGAGAAAACTCCATCTCCGGCAGCTTCACCATTAATGTAGCGTTCAAACTGATCTGCACCGAATAAATGATCTACAAGGATTCCCCTCTTATAACCGTCTTCGGCTCCATCATATTCAAATACTCTTGAAAGGTTATCAGCATAGTTACCGCAGTTCTTCATTACATCAAGCTCCTGAAGTGCACCACCCAGGAGGCTTATATATGCAAAATAGTTCTGCATGCGGCAGATATATTCATTTAATCCGTCATTTGTATAGTCGAAACGGCTTATGCTTTCTGTAAACTTGCCGTCTTCATTTAAGAATTTTTCGGCTGTAATAAGGCTTCGGTAAGCATTCTGGCGCAGCCTTGTATTTGTATAAGGCCCGTTAAAATTACATAAAAGGGCACTTCCGCTCTGGGCTTCCAGCAGCTTTTCGCGGGCAGCCTTTTTTCTCATCTTGTCATTTTTATACTGATTAATAAGAATTGTAAGATATGTAATTCTATTATAAAGATTGCGGCAGGCCGGATAAATTTCCATGAAATTATAAACATTATTCGGAAAGCTTGATTTATTTCTGTTTCTTACAAGATAACCGCACCAGCCGTCCAGAGTTTTATTCATGGCTGTAGGAATATAGGCCGGAATCTTTATATTCTGATTTTTTCTGTATTCATCGATTATGCAGGTTTTAAGTCTTGTGTCACCTGTGTTTTTAAGGTAATCGGAAAATTTATCAAACCATTTAGCTTCGACAAGTTGTGAAACTGTCTGATAATTCATACTTAATATAACAATCTTATCCGGTGTTATCTGGAAATAATCATCCTGCTTTTCTGCTTTTTCAACAGCCTTTGTAATTGACTTATCAAAAAGCTCACATGGGGTATCAGGGGCCGGTACAAATTCATTGTAATAAGGGAAGATTTCAACAGTCTTTCCAAGATCCTGCATTATATTGTATAAGAAGTTTCTTTTATTTTCTGGGATTGAATTAGAGTCAAGCAGGGCATATTCAATTCCGCAGGTCTGGAGATTGTTTACTAAAGATGAATCCCATATATCAGCAAACATTGTAATACCGCGGGGGCGCTTACCTACAGTCTGCCTTATTTCTGTAGAAAGCATGTCTATCTGAGTATTGCGGTCAACCGGAAAAAGTAAGAGAAGAACCGGAGCATAAAAACCACCGCCAAGTATTTCTACCTGATTTCTTTCTACCAGTTCTTTAATGATTGTAAAAAATTCATTACGCTTTTTCTTGTAATATAATAGCTGGGGACCTGTAAAAGAAAATGTGAATTTAAAATCCGGATGTGAATAAAGGAAACGAATAAGCGGCTTGTATACAGACTGATACATTCTGTCAAATTCATCAGGGTTATCTGAGCAGACAGACATTGATCTGAAATTGAAGCATACGTATATTGAATTCATACTCAAATATACGGCGCCCCACCCCTTTTGCCGTTACTTTCTCCTTTTTGATATTTTAATTCTTAATTAATCTTCTAAATATTCTATAACAAGTTGACCATATTTTAAAGTGTTTTTTTGCATTCCAGACAACTTTTTGTGTTTTTAATTCCTCTGTACAACCCGATTTTTCATCTGACTTGTTTGCGCAGATTGTATACTCGGTTGTATTTGAAGGTATGAGCCTTATAATGCTTATAGGACAGGTATCTACACATTTACCACAGCCGGTACATTGACTTGTAATTACCGCAGTATGATTTTTAATGATGATTGCATTCTGAGGACAGATTTTTACACAGTCTCCAAGGCCTATACAGGCATATTTACAGGGAGTTCCGGTACCTGAATATTTATTTACAAGGGTACAGGAATAAGATTCATTAAAAATCTTCTGTTTTATGTCAAATTTCTTTTCGCAGGAACATAAAACCAGAGCCTTCATATCAGATTTTTCTGCCTGACTCTTTACCGGCTTAATATAATTAATTTCAGAATTTGCTATAACAGGATTTTCCTCAATTTTGTTCTGATTATGAATTGAAGGAAAAAGTATGTAAAACAAAAAAATCAAGAGAATTGAAACAATCAGTATTATAAGAATTAAAAGGATTATTGAAAGAATCACTGGAATACCTCCGGATTAATCCACATAACATCAAGTACGGTTATTGTAAGGATAAGTAAGGCCATATAAAGGAACATGCGGCAGTAAATTTTATCTGAATTGGTTGTGTCGCTGTTTCTTTTGGTAAAGGCAATTATAAATGGTAAAAGTGTTACAAAAGAACAAATACAGCTTATTGTAACCACCATGCAGTTGAGTATAGAAGTACTTTCCGAAATGGAAAGAATAATTACAAGATAAGAAAAAATAAATTCAGCTGCCGATTTACCTGTAGTAAGACGAATAAGAGCCTCAAGGAAAGTATTAATACAGATATAAATGAGGAAGGCTACAAGTGGGAAAAGCTCTGTTATCTTTAGAGGAACAAGAATTCCTTTTGTAACAAACCAGCTGATTATTGATGAAAGCATTATTGACAGGAGGATTTTTACACAGTAGGTAATGCTCTTGATTTTAGAAAAATCAACACTCAATACTTTGTTGGTACCTATTCCATAAAAAAGTACTACAGAGGCAAAGCAGATGTAATAAAAGAAGGTATTAAGCAGTATCATTTATTTACCTCCGACTTATAGAGGATTTCAAATTCATTTCTTACAAAAATATGTATAAAAAGAAGTACAGAAGAAAGAATCAGGGCGCCCGGTATAGAAGCAAGCAGAGAGAAGAAACCTAAATTATCTGGCGGAATAATAACCTTTTCGTAAATCTGATGGCCGGAGCCAAAGAAGGTAAAGGTTCCATAACCTGCCAGGTCTCTCAAAAGGAAGAAAAGAAGAGCATAAACCGAAAAAGTCAGAACATGAAGCATATTCAATTTAAGTCTTTCTTCAAGCGGCTGATCCTGATTAGAAAAAATGTAGCCGAAAAAGAAAACGGAAACCGGCATTAAGTAAATCATAAAACCAAGAGTAAGCATTACTTCCGGACATATTAAAATCATAAGCTGACGATAGAATATTGTAGAAGCAGAAAGCATTATAAGAATTATGATTGTATTGAGTTCTTCGAGCTTAATTTTTTTTACAAGAGAATTTGTTAGAGTTCCTACCAGCATTAAAAAATTCATTTCAAGCACAATTGAAAGCCCGTAAACAAATCTTCCCGGTACTGGAACAAGAACAGTAAGGATTGTTGAAATTAATACATATATAGATCTTCGTTTCATTTCCATCTTGATTTTCCTTTACTTCAAAATATCCGGAATTTTGTTCTGCCAGTATTCACGGCGCTTGTCCGACTTATTATTCATAAGCTGAGTTTTAATTCTTCCATGCAGGGAAGAATAACCGGCGAATCTGGCAGTCTGACCTTCTTCATAGGTATAAACTGCAGAAACAGGCCCGTAAAAAGTTACTATACGGACAATTACAGCCTGCTGTCTTGTATTATTTTTGATGTTAATTATTTCATAGGCAGCACAGTTTACAGTAACAGGATTATTTACGCTTATATTGTTTCCTACCTTCCAGGTGTCGGGCTCGTTTTCATCAAGAACCTTTTGAACGGCAGTGGCCAGATTTTTATTCCAGGCTTTTTTTGAAAGAATAACTGTGTATGAAAGAATTGCAAAAATTACAAGGAGAATCAGAATAAAAAAGGCATAATTCTTAAAGAAGTTCTTGTTATTTATTTCCTGCATATCAGCGATCCTCCGAACTTGTTATTTCGGTAATTTTATGCATTATAATATCCATGCGTTTTTCTTCAATCTGTCTGATTAAAAGATTAAGAATATTACATATGATTACTACATATACCATTCCAACCGGCGAAGTTCCGCAGCCTACAATAAAAAAGGCACAGATTCCGGCAAAAAGTGCATATATGATTTTTCCTATGATAGTCATAGGATGAGTTCCAAACCACTGAATCATAAATACAGCTACAAAGAGAGTTCCGCTTGTAAGAAGGGCCAGAGTTATATCACCCTGATTAAATTCACCGCCTGCCATATAAGGGAAAAATAATCTTACAAGGAAAGCATACATAAGCAGAAAAATCGATGGTATAAGCAGAGAAAAAGAATTGTCAGAAAAGAGGACAATAGAGGCAATAATTGTAAGCAGATTAAATCTGAAGGCCGGTATTACTGAATTAGTATCCCAGAGCATAGAAATAATTCCCTGAGGTAAAGTAACTTTAAAGTGATTCAAAAGATTGGAATTAAGGTAGCCGGTAAAAGATACATCAAAATTATAAATTGGAAACATTCCGTTGTTTATAAGCTGCACAGAAGGATTTTTTGAATTGAAAAGCTCCCTTGGAATAAGAAAATCAGGAAAATATGTTTTACCAATAAAATATGCAATAAGTACAGAAACACTTACAATGTTAATCCAGAAATTCTCAGAGTTTTCAAAAACATATTTAAAGATTAAAAGTGTTGCAAAAGAAATTACAAGGGCTGTTAAAGGAGGATAAGTCTGGGGCAGCAGCATTCCTATTATCATGCCCTGAATAAGATTTGTGAGCGAAAGGAATTTCTTCTTTTTGATTAAAAGATAATGAATTACACTTGCCAGCAGGGCTCCTATAGTTGCAGCAGAAATAACAATAATTGCATTAAAGCTTTTTGTAAAAATCAAAAGTATAAACTGCAGCAAAAGAAGAATAAAAATCTTTATAGATACTGCCGAAATAGAAGGCTTTTCGTATATGTAAGGCTTTAGAGAAACTCTTTTATTCAGTAAATAATCATCGTTATTTTTCATCTTGTTCATCCAGCTTATTTTTTATCATTGTTATTACCTGACACAAAGGTATTCTTGCCTGACAGACTGTATTACACAAACCGCAGTTAATACATAATTGAGCAGTCTTAAGGAATTGCTTAGGGATATTTGTATTCTTTAATGCATATTCATAAAGAATATCCGGAGCAATGCTTACAGGACATTTGTAGCGGCAGGCACCACATTTTACGCAGGAATATACCTGGCTGTCTGTAGTATAATTCTTTGAAAGGAACTCTACAGATTTAACATATTTTGTAATAGGAATATCAAGGGCATTTACAGAATTACCGCAGATTCTTCCGTTTATAATTACTGCTTCAAGATTTTTTTGAAAACCACCTAACTGTTCTATGACATCTTTAAGAGAAAAACCAAGGCGGACATTTAAAAAGCATGAAGCAGGAAGACAGTTGCCTGTAAAATGAATATACCTTGAAAGTACAGGAAGATCATGTACTACGGCATTGTAAATATCATATAAAGTATAGGAGTCAATAAAGAAATCATAGCGGGTAACAGAAATAGAAGCTGTCTTTCGCATTGTCTTATTAAAGGCATTGATTATTCCATGCTTAAAACCGCTGGTATATTTTTTTATATCAAGCCCCATATAGTAAATATGCTGCTTTTCATCATTTTCAAGCTGGCGATCTTTTATTTCTTTGCTGCTCATTACAAAAAGAATTCCGTCGGCATCTGTAATCTTAGCAAGAATTTTAGCCCCTTCTGTTACCTGTTCAAAAAAGAACTTAGTCATAAGGGAATCTGTTATACGCTGGGTATCTTCATCAAAAAGTCTTACTACAATTGTTTTTGATTTCTTACGAATAAATTCTTTAAGCTGTTCTGTAAGGGGCACAGATTTTGTGCATGAAAAAATATTTACAATTCCCTTGTCTTTAAGCTTTCGTTCAAGGCTTGCAGGACTTAGTTTTTGCCATTCTTCTTCTTTATGCTTTTTTCCAAGATAAGAAAAGCT
>JAEEGL016059734.1_pt1 | contig 10471 bp, 9 predicted proteins | sample 9134231 | NCBI WGS metagenome assembly JAEEGL01 (sample SAMN16246548, study PRJNA631951) | gut metagenome | biome: gut microbiome; feature: rumen; material: fiber-attached | host: Bos | place: Iran: Karaj | collected 2018-10 | reverse complement strand
GCAAGAAGATCGCCGGTCTCAAAAACCGTGCTGTTACTTGCTATGACTATCTGTCCCGTCTCAAGAGTCGGGGTCATGCTGTCACCCGTAACCTTGAGAGCTGTAACATAAAAACTGGAAATAAGAACCGCCAGCGCTGCCACAACAACAACTACTATAATTGAGTTCCTAAGAACTTTCTTATATTCCTTTTTGTTGTTCTCTCTCTTGAGTTCGCTCTTAAGCTCGTCAAGAGTCGGCCTTCCCAGTGGTTCCTTTTTTTTCTTACTCATCAACTCTTATTTTCCTCGGCCTGCCACGTTTTCTCTTAACAGGCGGCGCATCGGTCTGTGTTGCATTATCTGTTTCTGTATTGGATTTTGTAGTCTTTTTTGCCTTAGGGGCTTCCTTAGCTGTCTCTTCTGAAATTGTCTCTGCCTGTGCTGTCTCTTCCTTAGGTGCCTGTCCCTCCGTTGTATCTGTCTTGCTGCTGTCTTTGGCTACAATTTTTGCATTATTTATGCTATCAAGAATGGCTTTGAGCATCTCTTTGCCATCACCGCCGGCTGCGTTTATCATTTCTTCGCAGCGTCTTTTGGCTTCACTCTCCATCAGGTCCATTCTTCTACGGGATTCCACCATCTGTTTCTTGAAATCCTCGTATTCCCTTTTAGCCTGATCCTGGATTGTCTGAACATAGAGGTCTGCGGCCTTCTGCCCTGCATCGAAGATGCCTCCGAGCTTAAGTGATGCCTCCGCCAAGGTTCCTGACGACTGAATCTTGCTCATTTTGTCATCAACCTGCTGTACAAGATCCTTCTTTTCCTTATCAAGTCTGGACTTAAGTCCCTCTATATCTTTGTCAAATTTGGCCTGCATCTGCGTCTTCTGTTCGTTGAACTTGGTACGCATCTCAGCCTTCTCATCGTCGAAGGATTTGAGCATTGCTGCTCTCTCTTCGGCCATCTCATGCTGCAACTGCAGCTTTTCTCTCTCGAACTCTTCCTTGAGTTCCTTCTCATGCCTCTTGGCACTCTCAGCATCTTCGGAAAATCCGATCATCATTTCCAAAAGTTCCGCACGGCTGAGCTTCTTTAAATTCAAATCCGCCATTTTCTCTTTTCCCGTTTTCCCACATGAAAAAAGGCACTTTGCATCGGACCAAACCTTTAGTACTCTGCAAAATACCTTATAATACGGAGAGGCAAATGCAAAGCTAAAAACCTGTTGTCGAGGAAATTACATATCCCTGTACTACCATGCCATTACCAATGTCATGTGTTCATCCATGAACTGCCTGCGTACTGTAATTTCAATAAAAAAGACCGTCTGTATAATCCTTTAACAGACACGGTCGCTTTTTTTGGTGCTATCCGAAGCACCAGCAACTGGCTATCTGTCACGTAAAGTGATTAAGACCCTGTAGCTTTGCGTCACCATCTTTCGACGGTTTTGCCTTTATTTCCTGTTGTTATTAAGTTAAGTAAATGTAAATAATATTATCTTTATTAAGCTAACATTATTCGCAAAATGTTGTAACTAGAATATAAACTATTGCAAATCATATTTCAATCCTTTTTTCACAAAAAAATCACAGTATCTGAAAAAAAGAGCCGGAATCTCAGTCCGGCTCTGTAAATAAAATTTCATATTTTTTTTATAATTATAAATTGGTTTCCTTAAAGTTTCCTTGTTTTATCTGCTTTTAGCTTATCGTTTAAGTCCCTTAAGTATCTGCAACATCTCGTCAGATGTAGTAATTACGCGGCTGTTGGCTTGGAAACCGCGCTGGGTTGTGATCATATCAGTAAATTCCTTGGCAAGGTCGATATTACTGCCTTCCAGGTATCCCGAGGACATATAACCGCCATCCTGTGTGATGTCCATGTATATAGGTTCTCCTGAATTAAGTGAAGCTTTGTAGAGGTTATCACCTATCTTTTCAAGGCCCATGGCATTACTGAACTGTGCCACGATTATCTGAGAGATCTTGACTGTCTGGCCGTTGGTGTAGCTTCCGTATATTGAACCGTCATTGGTAATTGACAGGCCGCTTAGTTCTCCGTTGGGATATCCTTTATTTTGTCCCTGCAGATCACCCTTGTACGCGTATATCGATGAGGTTGTACCTCCCATGGTGTTGGCGTAATTGGTTGTGTTGCTAAAGTCCACATTAAGATTACCGATGGCTGCCGCATCTCCTCCAAACATGAACTGGTAGGAACTTCCGGCGGGATCTGGAACCTTGGTGTTGCCAAGATCAAAGGTGATCGGTCCAAGGTTGTTAAGGATATTGTCAAACCTGAAGGTTGTGGTCTGGGTGTTTTCCTCGCCGATGGCCTCCAACTGTCCGGATTCCTCATTGTACTTAAGCTCCACTGACATATCATCGAAGGTTTTCAATACTCCGTCTTCATCTCTTGCGGAATATAATCTCAAAGTATATCCGTTCTCAGTTTCGGAGCTCGGATGCAATCCATAGGTCAGTGTGTAATGCTTACCGTCCTTGCCGGTCACCGTTGTATTGTAAGTATAACTTGAAAGGTTGCCTTCAAGAGTTATGTTGGTCTCAGTGACACCTTCCCCGGTGCCGGGAGTCTCTTTGATTGTTGCACTAAGCGGTGAGATCGGTGCTATACCATCAAGTGTTCCGTCATGCTTGTTGTATGTAAGGAGAATATCGTTAGATACACTGTTATCAATTTTCTTACCGTTGTCATCCAGGATCTTGTCTATTGAAACGCGGTATGTGCTGTCATCGCTGTCTCCCGCATTGTCGACTTTAAGCTTGATCGTATAGGTCCTGCCGTCCTTGCCATAAACTTCGAGCTGAAGAACTCTTCCCTCCTCAAGGACTTCATCATCCTTGTTGATGTTTCCTTTAAGGTAAGCTTCGGACGTTGCCTGTCCGGCCATAGTCTTGGTACGCTCAGTCATAACAGCTGGAGTTCCGGATATTCCCTCCCCGGCGATCATATTGCAGATATAGCCGTTATTCTGGGTTACGAAATTACCGGCACCGTCAATGGTAAAAGATCCGTCTCTTGTAAAAGCCTGAGTTCCGTCAGGAAGAGTAACCACGAAGAATGAATCACCTGTGATCATAAGGTCAAAGGCGTTATTTGTTGTAACTGCTGAACCCTGCCTGGTGATGTTGGTATAGATTGATCCGACCTTAGATCCAAGACCAACCTGGGAAGCATTGACCGTGGCGGTATTATCACCCGCTCCTGCTCCCTGGCGAACTGTCTGATACAGGATATCCGTAAATCCTGTTGCCTGTGATTTATAAGAAGTTGTATTTACATTGGCAATGTTATTACCAATTACATCCATTTCCATCTGGTGGGTTTTAAGACCTGAGACACCGGACCAAAGAGATCTCATCATAGGGCACGTACCTCCAAATAACAAGTTCTTTTCCCATGTACGTCCCTGTACTTTTATAGCGGCTATCCCTTTGCCGGAAAAGAATATACTATCTGTCATTTGCTATATCGGCCGAAAGCTTGATTTTATTTAGGTCTTATTGAAAAAATGTTTTAACAAGCAGGATTCATGATGTATACTATAGCTTAGTAAAGCAACATAGTCATAAAGCCCGAAGAACTATATTAAACATTTCGTAACATTGTAAATGCTTACAAATCATTAATAATATAGAAGATATGGAGTCAAAAAATGGATTTTAAGAAGAGCAATAACAACGAAGAATTAAAGGATGAGATAAAAAGTATAGTAGATCTGATCCTCTCAGACTATGAGAAGGGACGGGATGTGGATCAGATGGATGTCTATAATCAGCCTGACCGTGATGCGGTTAAGGACATCGTCATCAAGCTGATCCGAATCATATATCCCGGCTATTACAGAGACAAGGTCTACAAGAGCTACAACGACAACAACAGAATAGCCGTAGTTATCGAGGACGTTATCTACAATATGCAGAAGCAGATCGCTATCGCATTCCATCACAGCCCCGATTACAAAAATGCCAGCGATGAGACCCTGGACTGCGGTTCACGCTGCATTACACATGAGTTCTTCAAAAAGCTTCCCAAGATAAGGGAGTACATTGACACAGATCTTCAGGCCTGCTATGAAGGAGATCCGGCAGCCTACAGTAAGGGGGAGATAATCCTCTCCTATCCGGGACTTCTGGCCACCACAATCAACAGAATAGCCCATGAGCTGTATCTTCTTAATGTGCCGCTTATTCCCAGAATGATGACGGAATATGCCCACGGCAAGACCGGTATCGACATCCATCCCGGAGCAACCCTTGGCAAATATCTCATGATAGACCACGGAACCGGAATTGTAATCGGCGAGACCTCCATAATCGGAGAACATGTCAAGATATATCAGGGCGTAACAATCGGCGGTCTCTCAACGAGAGGCGGTCAGGCTCTTAAGGGAATCAAACGTCACCCCACCATTGAAGACAATGTTACTATCTATTCAGGAGCTTCAATTCTTGGCGGTGAGACTGTTATCGGTGAAGGATCTGTTATCGGTGCTAACGCATTTATCACTGCTTCTGTTCCGGCAGGGAGCAGGATTAGTATGAAAAATCAGTAACTAATAGGGGACAGTCCCCATCAACAAACTGTGAACAACATAAACTAACGGTAATCTTAGAAGTTCACAATTTGTTAATGGGGACTGTCCCCTTTATCTATTGTTAAATATCTTTTATTGCCTTCTTCGGGCATTTCTCCACGCAGGTACCGCAGTGAGTACACTTGCTCTGGTCGATGGAAGCCACGTTGTTCTCAACGGTAATGGCTCCGGCAGGACAATTCTTTTCGCAGATATGACAGGCGATACATCCCACCTTACAGTAACCGTTAACGGCTTTGCCCATGTCCTTGGACATGCAGGCAACAACCTGTTTTGCGCTGTAAGGAATAAGGTCGATGAGGTGTCTCGGGCAGATGTCGATACACTTGCCGCAGGCCTTACATTCATCCTTATCCACTACTGCCACACCATTTACGATGTGGATGGCATCAAACTGACATACGGATACGCAGGAGCCGCCGCCAAGACAGCCAAAGGAACAAGTCTTGGAACCGCTGCCGGGCGCCTGCATCTGCAGACGGCAGTCGGAAACTCCGTCATATTCATACTGCTGGGTAGCGTTCTCGCAGTTGCCGTTACAGTGAACATAGGCAACCTGTTTTTCCGTCTCAATAGCCTCTACGCCCATAACTGCTGAGATTGCTGCAGCAACAGGTGCGCCGCCTACAGGGCATTGGTTAACTGCCGCTTCGCCCTTAGCTATGGCCGCAGCGCAGCCCGAACATCCGGGATATCCGCAGCCACCGCAGTTATTTCCGGGAAGAGCTTCCAAAATAGCCGCTTCCTTCTCATCTACTTCTACATGCAACTTAAGGTCTGCCACGCCAAGAATAAAACCTATAACTATTCCGACACCGGCCACAACGCAGGTTGCAATGATAATTCCAGTGATCATAGTCTTTTTCTCCTTTATTTCAAAGCGCTGAATCCGGTAAATGCAATAGCCATAAGTCCTGAGGTAAGAAGTACAAGAGGCATTCCCTTGAAAGGTGCCGGAATATCGTTGTATTCCATCTTCTCACGAAGACCGGCCAGGATTACGATAGCGATGGTAAATCCAACAGCTGTTGCAAAACCAACCAGTGTGCTGGTAAGAGGGTTCTCATAGTAGCCGTCTGTTACGTTGTTGAGGGCAACACCGAGAACTGCGCAGTTGGTTGTGATAAGAGGAAGATATACACCCAGTGCCTGATAAAGGGATACGATGTATTTCTTCAGGATCATCTCAACGAACTGAACCAGCATGGCGATAACAAGGATAAATACTATGGTCTTAAGATACGAAAGATCCAAAGGATCCAATATAAACTTGTAGATCAGACTACAAACAAGTGAAGCCAGTGTAATAACGAAAATGCAGGCTCCGCCCATTCCAAGCGCCGTATCCGTCTTCTTGGAAACACCAAGGAAAGGACACAGGCCAAGGAACTGGCTAAGTACTACGTTATTTACAAGCGAAGCTGTTATCATAAGGCCCACAAGATTAATAATTGTCTCTCCCATAATCAATCAGCCTCCTTCTCATTCTTTTTATCCGCAAGGATCTTATCTGCTGCGGCCTCCTCAGAGGAACTGCAGCATCCCTGTCCGAACTTGGATGTGTCTTTACCTTTTTTAGCCAGATTCATCTTGATCTTGTTCATGATGGCGATAAGGAAAGCAAGAACGATGAAAGCTCCGGCCTGCTGGATAAAGATGCTGATGGGCTTATAGGTTGAAAGGAAAGCTCCAACCGCACCGGGAACCACTGTGCCTTCACCAAGGATCTGCACATCAAAAGCAGTTCCTGCTCCGATGAACTCACGGATAAGACCGATAACGGTAATGGCGCAGGTAAAGCCTATTCCCATTCCGATTCCGTCGAAGAAGGAAGGAACGATTCCGTGCTTGCTGGCATAGGCCTCCGCTCTACCGAAGATGATACAGTTAACAACGATAAGAGGGATATATACGCCCAGCGCCTTGTTAAGTGCCGGAACATAAGCCTTCATAAGAAGCTCAACCAATGTAACGAAGGAAGCTATAACAACGATGAAGGAAGGGATTCTTACGGTGTTGGGAATCACCTTTCTAAGGGCTGAAATAACTGCGTTACTAAGTGCCAGTACAAATGTAGTTGCCAGTCCCATTCCAAGGCCGTTTATAGCCGATGAAGTAACGGCAAGGGTGGGACACATACCGATCATAAGGACCAGTGTAGGGTTCTCCGCAATGAGACCGTTAAAAAATCTTTCGCCCGGGGTATCTGCTCTGAAGCCCAAAGCGCCTTTTTTAGCTTCTGTGCTCATCAGTTACCTCCTTTCACAAGTGCGGTTTCAAAGTATTCAACGGCGGCGTTAACGCCCTCTGTAACTGCTCTTGAAGTAATGGTTGCACCTGAGATGGCTTCGATCTGGGTGCCGGCATCCGATAACTGTCCGTTCTTGACTACGCTGAACTGAGTAGCCTGCTTGTCCACAAACTGAGGAGCAACTACCTTCTCTGCGTTCATTCCAAGTCCGGGTGTCTCAGCAATACTGATAATGGATATACCGTTGATATTGCCTTCTTTGGTAATGCCCACGGTGTACTGAATGAAGTCGCCGTAGCCCTTGGATTTAACCTGAATAACGTATCCCGCGGAAGCACCTGATGCATCCTTGGCTTCCTTGACGCTCTCGATGGTAACTCCGGAATGAGCTGAGGCAACCTTGTCCGCTGCGGCCTGGTCCAGATCAAGATCATCAAAGGTCTGAGCGGATGCAAAAACAGACTGATTAGCCTTGTCCTGCGCAAGCTTGTCCTGATAAGCGATGGGGTCCTTGGTAACCTGATATACGATTCCCAGAAGAACTCCGGCCACAAGTGTTATGGCAAAAAGGATAAAGGCGTTTTTGATCATGCTCTTTGTATCGTTCATGCTTTTTTCGCCTCCTTTTTAGTTTTCTTAATTCCGAAGGCTCTCGGAATTGTGAACTTCTCGATGAGAGGAACCAGAAGGTTACCGATTACAATCGCAAAGGAAACACCCTCAGCGTTGGCACCGAAGATTCTGAAAATTCCGGTGAGAAGTCCCAGTATAAAGGCATATATGTATTTTCCCTTAGTGGTGATGGGACATGTAACATAGTCCGTTGCCATGAAGAAGGCACCAAGCATAAGTCCGCCGCCTGCCACATGTGCGGAGATATAGGACCAGTTAAAGCCGTAGCCGCCAAACAGTCCCACAAAAAGCACGAAGGTGATGATGTAGGTAAAAGGAATAATGTAATCGATGATTCCTACTGCGAACAGTATCATTGCACCTATTGCAATGCAAAGCATTGAGGTCTCACCGATGGTTCCTGCTGTTCTACCGATAAGCATATCCATAACATTGGGCTGAACACCGCTCTTTAGCAGAGCAAGAGGTGTAGCTCCGGTATAGGTATCGGGAACGATGAAATTGGTCATAAGGGCCGGGAAGGAAATTACAAGAAAGCACCTTCCGCCCAGTGCAGGGTTCATGAAGTTCTGTCCAAGACCTCCGAAGATCTGCTTGACCATGATTATTGAGAAAATACCGCCAAGAACGGGGATCCACCACGGCACTGTGGAAGGCAGGTTCATTCCAAGTAAAAGACCTGTTACCACTGCTGACAGATCACCTACGGTTACAGGCTTGTGCAGAGCTTTCTCATAGATAAACTCTGAAAGCACGCAGGAAGCCACAGAAAGCAAAAGTATGATCAGCGCATCCAAACCAAAATTGTAGATACCATAACCGGCTGCAGGAAGCAGGGCAATAACAACCCACATCATGATATTTGAAGTGGTTGTCTTGGATCTAACGTGGGGATTGGATGACACTCTTCTTAAATCACTCATTTATTGATGTCCTCCCTCACTTTTTCCTATTTGCCAGCTGAATCTTTCTCATGCCCTTGATGAGCTGAGTAAGCTGACGTCTTGCAGGGCAGATGTAACTGCAGCATCCGCACTCGCAGCATTCCATTCCGTAGTAGTTAAGGAATGTCTTTTCATCGTTGTGCTCAACGGCATCTGCCAGGTTCTTGGGGATAAGTCTCTCAGGGCATACCTCCACGCAGCGTGCACAGTTAATGCAGGCTGAAGGCTCAAGCTCGGATACCGCATCCTTGGTAAGGCAGGTAAGAGCCGATGCAGTCTTGGTTGTGGGAACATCAAGATCAAAGATGGCGAAGCCCATCATTGGACCACCGGAAATGATCTTGGCAGGCTCGTGAGCAAAACCGCCGGCGTCATCAACGAGCTCGCGGTAGTTGGTGCCGATCCTTACCTTATAGTTTCTTGGCTCTGCAATGGCGTCACCGGTGATGGTAACGATTCTCTCCATAAGAGGTCTGCCCTCTTTTACTGCTCTGCAGACAGCACAAAGAGTATCAACGTTGTCCACAATACAGCCCGCATCCGCAGGGAGCATTGAAGAGTTGATCTCTCTTCCGGTACAAGCATAAATAAGCATACGCTCAGCACCCTCAGGGTACTTGGTCTTTACTTCCTTTACGCTGATCTTTTCTTCATCTTTGGTTAATTCTTTGAATTTGGCGATGGCATCAGGCTTGTTATCCTCAATGGCAAGAATACCTCTTGCGTTGGGGAAAATGCTGACAGCTATCTTAAGACCTTCCAAAAGAAGCTCAGGTTCCTCTATCATACGTCTGTAGTCGGATGTAAGATAAGGCTCACACTCTGAGCAATTGGCGATAACATAATCGATTTTGTCGGGTTCCTTAGGGGCAAACTTAACCGCGGTAGGAAAGCCTGCTCCGCCCATTCCGACAACGCCGGCCTCTCTGACGGCCGCGATCTTGTCCTCTGCGGTCATCTCCTCGTATGGCTTAGCCGGTTTAAACTCAACTTCTTCGTACTTCTCATCGTTCTCCACTATGATGCTGCTGCACATAGCGCCTGTCGCAAGTCTTCTTGGTTCGATAGACTTAACAGTTCCGGAGACCGTTGAAAAAATGTTTGCAGAAACGAATCCGCCTGCTTCCGCAATCTTTTGACCTGTAAGGACATGATCGCCTACAGCCACGATGGGCTTGGCCGGTGCACCGATGTGCTGGGATAACGGATATACCAGCTCACCCTTTGGCAGCACAGACTTAATGGGTTTGTCCTTAGACAGTTCTTTCCCCTCGTACGGATGGATTCCACCCTCAAACGTACCTCTTGCCATTTCCTACCCTTCTTTCGAATTTTTTTAGAATTACTTGCTCCAAAAGAACCTCGGAGCGAACAATAACCTATATTCTAGTATACTAATATTCGTGTAATAATTCCACATTTATGAGAATTTTTCTGACAATTTCACCAGATGTAAGTCAACGGGCGGTTGTGATTCATCGCCGTCCCCATTGATATAGCCCACATTAGCTCAAAATATGATAGAATAATGAAGGTAGGGGACTTTCGGAAAGGTTGGAGCAGGTATGATAAAGACTAGCGAGGAACTGATATTTAACGGCAACGAGATCATTGCAAAAATTCCGGAATTAATAGGTTATCCTTCAGAAGAGATATTGTTCATTGACATAGAGACCACCGGTCTGTCAGCCAAGACTGCGGATCTGTACTGCATAGGCCTCGCCTATTATGAGAAGAACCATTGGCGAAGCTGCCAGCTCTTTGCAGAGAACGTATCGCAGGAAGCTGAAGTATTGTCATCTTTTATCGCCTTTGTCAAGGATTTCAAAGTGTTGGTGCACTTTAACGGCAACAGATTTGATATTCCTTTTTTGGAAAGCAAATTTGAGAAGTATTTGTTCAAGAGCCCTATGGACCAGATGGAATCTTTTGACATCTACAGAAAGATCGCGCCATACAAGAATCTGTTGGGGCTCCCGGACTGCAAGCAAAAGACCATAGAGCTGTACCTTGGAATCAACAGGGAGGATCAGTACGACGG
>JAEEGL015666933.1_pt1 | contig 10471 bp, 7 predicted proteins | sample 9134231 | NCBI WGS metagenome assembly JAEEGL01 (sample SAMN16246548, study PRJNA631951) | gut metagenome | biome: gut microbiome; feature: rumen; material: fiber-attached | host: Bos | place: Iran: Karaj | collected 2018-10 | reverse complement strand
GGACCATTTCTGTTCCGAACGTTGGTTGCGGGGTGTGCACGCACCGTGCGCACCTCTCTGCTGATTTTCGGAACAGGCCCGTCCAGAGCCTCCTCGGAGAACACCGGAGAGGTTTTTTGCGGGCCGGAAAGGTCTGGAAAAAGGATGCACAAACGAAAACGGTCCGCCCATCCCTTTAGCGCTTGCGCGCGCGGAGCGATTCTGCAATCCTGCACCCTGCCTCCGGACGGTCGCCACGGGGCCCCAAGCCCCCGCCCCGCCCGCCCGCGGCAGACATCACGGTTTGCACCCGCAAATCCGACAACTCGCGAGAATCTGGTCAATTTTCGTTCCAAATGTTGGTTGCGGGGTGCGCGCATGCGCACCTCTCTGCTGCTTTTTGGAACGGGCCCGACCAGAGCCTTCGCGAAAAACAACGGAGAGGCTTTTCATTGGCCAACGAGTCCTCCGAAGACAACATGGAAAACAAAACAGAGGTGAAATAGAGCGATGAAAAGGAGAATGACAAAGGTGGTCATGTGGGCGGGCAGCCTGTTGCTCGCAATGTGGAATTGGGCGGCAAATGCTGATTCCCCCAATAATCAAACAGAGAAACTCTATATGGTTGTGGACATGAGCGGAGGAAGCCAAGCACCGAAATGGCCTGTTGCTTATTTGCCCAGTGCCCCATCCGGGGGCTGGTCTCGGGAATACAAAACGGCGAAACTGGTGCTGCGGCGGATTCCCGCAGGCCGTTTCAGGATGGGGAGTCCGGGCGGCGAATTGGGCCGCGTCCGGTGGGGGGAGGAGCGCCGGGAGGAGGTGGTGGCCGAGCCGTATTACATGGGGGTCTTTGAGTTGACTCAGGCGCAGTGGGCGGCGGCCATGGGCAGCAATCCGTCCGACTACCGGGGGGACGAGCGCCCCGTGGAGTGCGTCAGCTACGAGATGATCCGCGGGTCGGGCGCGGGGACGAATCTGCCGCCCGCCGCCGTGGGCGCGGACGGGTTTCTGGCCGTCCTGCGCGCGAAGACGGGACTGCGGTTCGACCTGCCCACCGAGGTCCAATGGGAATACGCCTGCCGGGCAGGCACGGAAACGGCCTTGAATACCGGGGCGAACCTGACGGACAAGGCGGCCTGCCCGTACATGGCGCGGGCGGGTCGGTTCGAGCACAACCGGGGCGACGGGAGGGGCGGGTACGGGGAACACACGGCCGTCGGATGCTACCAGCCGAACGCCTGGGGGCTGTACGACATGCACGGTAACGTGGTCGAATGGTGCCTGGACAACGGGGACCACGGGAACGACCAGCGCATCGTGCGTGGGGGCGGGGCTTACAGCGATGCCTGGCAGTGCCGGTCCGCCGTTTCCTTCCACGCCCACATCGAGGAGGCCAACTACACGCTGGGATTCCGCCTCTGCTGCAACCTGGGCGCGGCGGGTGGCAAGGCCGCCGCTCCCGCGCCGGCATCCCCGGGGCGGCAGGAGGCGGTATCGGTATCCCCGGCCCGACAGAAGCTCCGCGAGGAACTCGCCCCGATGGCCGAAACAGTGGAGACGGCCAAGAGGGCGAAGACGGCGGAGTCTTTCGGAAAAATGGAGGCGGCGTGGCGGACGTTGCCGGATGGACACAAGCGGTCTCTCCAGAAGAACGTGCTCTGGGCAAGTTGCGCGATGCTGCTTTTGAAAGGGAACACCGGAGCCGTGGCGGCGCGGAAGGCCTACGTGGACACGCAAGAACTGCTGAATGCGGTGACGGAACCATGCCGTGCATGCGGGGGGCAGGGGCATAGCCAGGAGAATTGCCGGGAATGCGGAGGAGCGGGGCGGTGTCCATTCTGCCGGGGAAGCGGCCACACATCGGGCATGAACGGGCGGACGGGAACTTGTCCGAAATGCAACGGCTCCGGAAGGTGCTTGGCGTGCACAGGAGGGACGCGGCAGACGAAGTGCCGGTCGTGTAGCGGCTCCGGGAGGGCGCTCTCGGACACGAAGTGCTACCAGGTGGTGGACGAGAATCTGGACCGGGCGTTGCGGATTTGCCGGGGAGAGGAGTGAGCGGGGGGGCGCGCGCCGAGGGGGAGGGGACCATGGCGATTGCATTTTTGGGGGGCATAGATCGTGCTCCGTCACGACCGAGCGGAAAACGCGTACCTTTGAAGGGGAAAAGGGGACGCACCCCTTCTGGCACACGACAGGGAAAGTTCAGCCAAAGGTTTTCGCGCTTGCGTTGCGCGAAGCTCCGCACGTTGGGGCTTGTCCGTGAATTGACGGAGCCTGGAAAAGCGGGACATCGGGATTGGTTTGGTTGGAGAACAATGGTGTTGCGGCTGTGGAGGTATTGTGAGATTTTCCCGAATTGTCAAACAAGGCCGCGCGAAACGGAGAAAACATGGATGCAAAAACTCAACGGTATCTGGCACTGGCTACGTTATTTGATTATTCGAAAGGGACGTTGTGGTGGGTGTCGAACCACATCTGGAACAGGGTAATCCGGCACTTTGTCTGGAAAAAGGGGAGCCAATCGCATCCAGGACTTTCGATTGCTTGTCGGAAGACGGTCGGTGTGCCTGATGTTATTCCAATGCTAATTGGAACCTCCCATGTGCCTTTGGATGGGACACCGGTGTTGACCGTGGTGGACATTGACCCGGAGAAACATCCCGCCCCAACGTATTTTTCCCCATTACGACCGCATCGAATCTGTTTCGACGAGTTCGGCCGGTCGGATCGTCGCATCTGGGCAAACAAAGCGAAACGCCGGCTGACACCGGACGAGATGCAATTGTTGGATGAAATCCTCGCAGCCTGGGAGGAATGAGATGAAAAAGACGAAATACACGGCGGAGGAAAACAAGCGGATGTTGAGAGCTTGGAACGCGTGGAAAGATGTTTGTTGGGTCCACGGACTGGGTAAACCCCTTGAAAACGGAACCGTTACCGGGACCGCCGAAGATGAAGATTTGTTGGAGCGTGCAATTGCCTCCGCGTTCCAGAGGGTGGCATCTGCCTATCAGGACAATCAGGATTTCGACAGTGTTTTTTCCGGCGTGGATTGGGCACAGGAATTCGACAGTGCGCTGGCTGAATACGAACATGCGGAACGATACCAATCCGGTTTCTTCGGCATCCCCGGCAAACAGCTCAAAAAGAAGGCGTGGAAAGATTGTGTCTGGAAGGCGGTTGCCGAAAGCAATGATCCACCTCTCAAAGTCATCTTCGGGAAATTGCTGGGACCAAATGGCAAAATCAATGACATTTTCAAGGCTTGGCTCGTTTCCCATGTATGCGGTCACGTCGATGATGACGGATTCATCATCGACAGATCGTACGAAGCCGAGGTGGCACGCGGAAAGGGCGGCGGAGAATCATGCTGGAATGGGGAGGAATTTGTAGAAACCGAAGGAAAGAATGTCCTCCTTCCCGGCGATAAGGCCGTAAACCACGTAGTTGCCGGAGGAGACCCCATAGTGGTGCCTCAGGAGTGGCACAAGGGTCTGGAAGAAGCCTTTCCGCCCCGGCTCTGCTGCCTGATGGTGGCGTATATTCACGGGCTCAAAATCTACAAGGACGCCGAAGTGCTCTCCGCTCTTGGCATTGGCAAGACAACCGCCGCGCAGGAACTGGCGAAGTTGGAAGGAGACGGAAAAATCTGGGATGGCATTGCCCCGGAATGCCGCGATTGGCTGCTGAATGACGTTGCAGGAACGCGGTTTTTCAAAAAATGGCTGGAAGAGCGGTGCGGGGCGGAAAAAGCGGGACAACTCATCTTATCCAGAGTGAAAGACACTGTGTCTGATGGCAATGAATGACCGAAAGAAGGATTCCGACATGGACAAGGGAACACTGGAAGGACTCCGCGGGAAGTGGACGGCGGATTTCCTCGCGGCCTATGAATTAGGCAAGCGGCTGGCGAAAACCGACAACGAGGAGATCGCGGTGGAATCAACGCCGGAAGAGGATGTGGCGGCCCGCGAGGAGTGCGCCCGGCATGTACGGCCATTCGACGGCAACATCGCGACCGGCCAAGTGCGGATGCAGTGGGGGGCCGAAAAGCCGACCTATGTGCTCATCGCCAGGAAATGGGGCAGTGCCGCATGGTTGGTGATTCCGTTTTCGCCATATTCGTCGCCGGCGACGGACACGGAACTGAAAATGCAAACCGACGGCGGTCTCGGATTACGTGTCCTGCAGTTGTGGAACGCGTTTACCTTGTTGGGCGAGACACTTGAACGCAGTTGGCTTGTGCACACGCTTCCCGCGGAAGAGACGCGCGATGCGTTGACCGCCTGGCGCTGGTCGGTTGGGGTGGGAGAGCTGACCGAGGACCAGCTCTCGCGCACGGGCCTGCCCATTACGAACCGGCACGATGCCCGTGTGGAATACCGACGAGAGGAAATCGACAAGTTCGCGGAACTGCTCGCCGAAGATTTGGCGCTGATGGAGCGCCGGGCTTGGGAGGCGGTGGTCCGCAAGGCCCTGGCAGAACGGAAAGCAGAGGCATTCCGTGCAGCCCCAGCATTCGAGGAAGACATGGCGCTGGCGGCGGCGGGGGCCAAGGAAGCCGTTTCGGCGGATTGCGCGGTGGCGGGTTTCGACGGAAAGGTCCACGTCCGGTACAATCCGGCGGACCGGGGCCTTGCAGTCCGGGTGTTCGGCACGGACGGCGAATACTCGGACGCGCTTGATGGCTGGGGCGTGTTCGGGGTCGATGCGGATTTGCTGGGCGTCATCGGCGGCTCGGCTTTCCGGCACCAGTTCGCGGAGGGATTCAATGGTGTCCTGGCCCTTGCCAATCCCGACGGAGACGTGTATCCGCTGTCGTCTGACACACAAGGGAAATGATGCCGTGACTCCCGCGCGGTTGTTTGACATCACCGAAAACCGTCCCGAAAACCTGCTGCTGGTCGGGACCCCATCGTTGCTGGGGTTTGTCCGTGACGGGGACAACGCCCCCGATCTCCGCAGCAAGATATTGGCGGAGTTGGCGGTGCGTTGGTGCCTGTCGCGGGACGATACCCTCGCGGACGTGCTGTTCGGCCTTTGGGAAGAATCCTGGCCCGCATTCATGGATTGGTACCAGATGAAGCGTCCGTGGACAGGGAAACGCACCCTGCCCGAACAGCCCGGGACGTGGAAAGACCCGCCGGAGTTGCCCGGATTCGAGAGCGTTCTCCGCCAGAGGCTCCTGCGGCTCTTCGCAGTGAAGGGTTTCGTGCCGGTATGCTGTGGCACCGAGGCGTGGTTCATTCCGTTCGTGTTCGACAATGGGGTGGATGGCGCGGTGTGGAGAGACGGCAACCCAATCCCCGAATGGAGTGGAGCGGTGCGAGAGGCTTTGGCCGGGACGGGAATGGGGGGCATCCGTCTGCAACTTTTGGAGGGCCCCGAACTGTCCGGTGGCGTAAAAGGGCGGAGTCTGATGTTGCCGGTGCGCATGGCGGCATTGCGCGGAACTCTGGACGGGCTGCCGGATTACGATCCCCTGCGGGTGCTGGCGACAGGGGAGTTCGACCGGGATTTCCATCTGGCGGACGTGGAAGTCGCACCGAAGTTCGAGGCTGCAAAACGGCAATTTCCGGACGCCGTCTTCTTCGCCCCCGACGTGCCAGGGGCGGTGGAGCGAGGCGAACCTGCATTCCACCCCCTCGACATAGGACTGGACGAAAAGTCCATTCTCGGGAGGATTCGAAGTGCCCTGGAACGGACACCCGCCTGTCTGAACATGACCCGTGACTATGCATTGCGGTGCCTGCTGGATGTCTATTCGACCGTGGAAGCGCCGGCTCCCGGGAATTTCGTCGGGCGGGACAAGGAATTGGAAAGACTCTGGCGGCAGTTGGGGAACGGAAAGATTCCGGTCATCACCGGCGCGGGCGGAACGGGCAAGTCGGAACTCGTGCGCCAGTACGCCGTCCGCCACAGGGAGGAATATCCGGGCGGCATGTTCCAAATCGACATGGAGCGCGTCGCAAACTGGTCCGATGCCTTTCTCCGTCTCCTGGACCGGCATTCCAACAACGGACTGCGCGTGGCCGAGTTCCTGGGAGTCAAAACGGACAAACCATCCGACGCACCATCCGGCAAAGACGTGCGCGATGCTTTGATCCAACATGCAAGGCAATCGGGAGCGGTTCTCCTCGTGCTGGACAACGTCGAATCGTGCGACGAGCTTTTCGGGAACGGGACGGGGGACAAACGGATGTTTCCCTCCGGGCTTGTCACGGGGGTGAAGATCGATGTGGTCGCCACCGCCCGCGTGTGCAACGCTTCTTCCGATGCCGTCGTACAGTTCCCGCTCGGCGACTTGTCACCGAAGGCGTCTCTTGAACTCCTCCTGTCCAACCACGCCGCCGACACGGAGAAAGAACGGAAGGCGGCTGCACGGGTTGCGCGGTTGCTGGGCTGCCGGGCGCTCTTCCTCCGTCACGTTCCCGCCATCATCGGTTCAAAGAATATTCGAAACGCCAAAATGGTCTGCCGAAGCTACTCTTCGCTCGCGGAAGCGCTTGAAAAGAATCCTCTGCCGACCATCGGGCGGACGGGCAAGGTCGATGGCCTCCATCTTCCCGAAAAGATGTGGTCGTTGACCCGGGATGCGCTGGCCGGGAACCCCTTCGGAGATGCGCTGGTCCGGCTTGTCCGGCTGGCAGCACGTTTTCCGGCGGATGGCTTTCCACGGCACATTCTCCGCCGCCTGTGGGATGAGGAAGTGTTTCCTGAAGTCCGCGAGGTGGGAGTGTCTTCGGATGAGGCGTTCGATTTCGTGCTGGGTGCAGGCCAAGCCTACAACATCTTCCAAGACACGGATCCCGTCCGCATCCACCGTCTCGACCGCGAGGCGATTCTCCACGATCCCGAGTCGGACGGACCAGAACTGGCCCGCGCCGTTGGCCGGGCTCTTTCCGGTTACCTGGGCGCGTCCCCCGGGGTTTGGCTCTCTTTGGCGGCCTTCCCGGACATCGTCCGCCATATTCCTTCTTCGGTGCAGAATGGAAGATTGTATGCGAGGCTCCTGTCGGACAATCCTGCATTGGAGGAACTATGTCCTTGGGATTCTTTTGACGGCAGGGATTGGGCGATGTTGCTTGCTCGGCAACCCCAGTTTTCGGTCAAGTGTCCGTGGAACAGACTGAAAGAAGCAGACTGGGGGGTCTTGCTCGCCAAACAACCGCAATTCTCCGGTAGGTGCCCGCAGGGTATGCGGGATGGTTTGGATTCGATTGATTGGGTGTTGCTTTCCAATTGGGACGAAATATCTCAGGGATTTTTCCCGGACAAATGTCCGCCAGAACTGTTGCCCATACTAACTGAAGATATTCAGAATGCGAATGAAAGTTCTTTGAACAAGTTGTCGGGCGAAGCTTGGGCGGATTTGCTTTCCCGTGCCCCCCAGTTTGCCGCCAAATGTCCCTGGGACAAGATGGATGGCAAAAACTGGGTGAAGGTACTGAAGAAACAACCCCAAATGGCGGTCATGTGCCCCTGGGAAAAGTTGGATGCGGGAATAATGGAGGGGCGGGTCCGTCAAGCGGGGCTGATGATTCTTATCCTTGACGATGACCAGAAAGGTTGGCTGTGGACAGAGTTGCTGTGCAAACAACCCCAGTTCGCCAACAGATGCCCGTGGAACATTCTCTCCGGAGGAAATTGGGCGAAGTTGCTTTGCTTCCAACCGCAGTTTGCGGACCGATGTCCATGGGAAAAATTGGAGAGTCGAGATTGGACTCAATTACTTGGGAATCCAGTCAGGTTCCGCCAGTTTGCGGACAAGTGCCCTTTGGAAAAGCTGAATGGCCGAGCTTGGGGCCAATTGCTTCGCTATCAGCCGCAACTTGCGGAGCGGTGTCCCTGGGACGCATTGAGAGAAGAGTGGAAGGGAGGGGATTGGCTCGACCTGCTTAGGGATTACCCCCAGTTCGAGGATAAATGCCCGTGGGACAAATTCGACGGCGATGATTGGGTGGCGATGTTGCCTTGGTACAGCGACAAGTGTCCGTGGGTGAAACTGAATAGTCATAATTGGGCTGATTTGCTTGAGTGGAATCCAGATTTTGCGAACAAGTGCCCGTGGGAGCAGTTGACTACGGATTTGAATGGCGAGGAGTGGTCGGTGTTGATTTGCGACCAACCCCAGTTTGCGGACAAGTGTCCGTGGGAGAAACTGGGCAGCCGGGATTGGGCGGCGTTGCTTGCCAACCAACCCCAGTTTGCAGATCTATGTCCATGGAAGCAGTTGGAAATAGACTTGGACGGAGAGGCTTGGGCAAGGTTGCTTGTCTACCAACCCCAGTTCCGAGACAAATGTCCGTGGGAAAAACTGAAACTGGATAGCCGAGATTGGGCGGAGTTGCTTTCTGTGCAACCCCTATTGGCTGACAGGTGTCCATGGCAAGAAATGGCCGAAGATGATTTCCAGAAATTGCTGGGTTCCCAACCCCAATTCGCAGACCGAAGGCCGACGGGAACGCAGGTGGATGACGCAGGAGGTCGGTATCTCTGGGCTCCATAACCCGCTGTGCCACGCAATGTCGGGGGGGGGGTGTCATAGGGGAAACAAGCGGTAAGACCTTGTTGCTTGGAAAGCGTATCGCCTTCGAAACCCAGCGCTGACGGGAACTTCGTGAGGGTCCGGGAAGAGCGAGCAAAGAAATTACTTCAGAGCCCGGAAAAACCCGGATGAGAGAGCTTATCAGAGGCAGAGGCGCAGAGCCGAGTTCAAACCAAAAGGAAAAATTATGAATATGAACGAAAACGAAAAACAAGCTGACAAGAAATCCGCCCTTGTGGCAGTGGCCGAAAACGGCACGCTGGCAGCCGGCATCGGTGCGTGCGCGACCGGCGCGACCGCGGCGGCCATAGGCGTGGCAACCACCGTGACAACGGCGGGCGCGAGCGCGGCGGCAGTGACGGCGACGGGCGCGACCATCGGCGCCGCAGTCCTCGGAACGGCGGGAGGCATCGCCGGTACCGGCATCGGCATCGCGACAGGCGGCACCGCCATGGCTGCGACGATTCCCCTCGCCGCCACCGGTGCCACGACGGGAGCGGCCATCGGCGCCTCCATCGCCACCACCGTCGCCGGATGGCTCGGCATTCCGATGGCCACGACGGTCACGGTGGTGACGGCCCCCGCCTGGGCAGTTCCCGTGGCCGTGGCGGGCGGAGTGGCAGCGCTCGGGCTCACCGGATTGAAGGTTTACCGCTGGTTGGGCAAGCGGTCGAACGGGAGGGCGGTATAAGCCGCCCTAGGGGGGGGCAATCTGCCTAACGCTGAGACTGTTTTTTGAGGGTAACCCACAACAGGGGGCAAGGGGGTATACATACGGGGGGCACAAAACCAATTTAAAGCAGGTCTACATAATTCGCTAAAACACAGAAAACAGAATATGTTTTCATGCAGAGATGAATCATAATAGAATTTAGACTTTTAGGCCTGAAACCGTCAAGTGTCGTGCTATGCTAATCATAGACGAAGGCATTACTATGCAAACACACACCGTCCCCCTATTCGATATTTATTTACGCTGCAGCAAGTGCTGTGGGCCACAAATTAACCCAAAAACAACAGGAGAACAAATGTATACAAAGGCAGTGTCGACTATTACCGGTCCTGATGACCTCGTCCACTGGCGGGGGTGTCCACGCGGAATTCCTCAGAAAATTGCTGATGGAATTCTCTCATTCGTGGCAATTCCGTCATGCGGCATATCAAAATTGAAAAAAGTATTGGAAGAGTTTGGGTTTAGTATCACATCAAATGAAATAATTGTGCCGCAATTTGATTTCGCCCTCTCGCTTGACGAGCTGACTGCAATCTTTGAAGCAGAATTCGGGATGAACGGTAAAGAGGCAACCTCCTCCGCAACCTCAGTCTTTGGACAATTGAATTCTGAGCGGACGTGAAGCTCTAAACGGGGTATTCCAGAAATGTTGAAGGGGCCGCAAGGCCCCTTCGGCATCTCCCCCCCCCAACGGCTCTGAAAAAGTTTCCAATCGCTGGAAAACGGGCGAGTGCTGCCGGGGTCTGGCCCTTTTTCTGGCCTCCCGTAAGCTGAATCTTTCGCGGAAGAAAGGAGCCTCCCCCAGTCAGCACCCCAAAACACCACAGAAACAAGGAAGAACACCATGAAAGCCATCCATACCATCATTCTTTGCGCGACGCTGCTTGCAACGGGCGGGGCTTGCTTAGCAAGGGAGGAGGCACACGGGGGCGGGGAGGGGCCAGCGCAGGAGGTGCGCGTTCCGCCAGCGTGGGTGGTCGCCGATTGGGATACCGCGGCCCTGGCGGAGGCGGGCGACGTGGATGCCATGGGGTTCCTTGCCAAGGGATACATGGAGTTGGCGACTTCGGAGAACATCGAGGCGGGCGACGAAGAGCGGCAGGCGATGTTGCGGGAAGCCCTGGCCTGGGTGAACCGGCGGGTCAAGATCATTGCCGACCGCGAGGGTGACGTCGAAAGCGTACGCAAGCGGGCGGAGGCGGGGG
>JAEEGL015449425.1_pt1 | contig 10471 bp, 8 predicted proteins | sample 9134231 | NCBI WGS metagenome assembly JAEEGL01 (sample SAMN16246548, study PRJNA631951) | gut metagenome | biome: gut microbiome; feature: rumen; material: fiber-attached | host: Bos | place: Iran: Karaj | collected 2018-10 | reverse complement strand
GGCCACTATCGTGAAAGAGTCCAGGTCCCTCCAGTTCTGCCTGAGTTCCATACGGAGGTCGTGAAGAGGGGTTTCCGCCTGGTCTATGAGTATGAGCATGTAGGGATTGAATCCGGCCACCTGGCGCACTATCTCGCTTCCAATGGACCCCGCAGCGCCGGTGATGAGTATCCTCTTCCCTTCCAGCTGCGAAGCGATCCGCTTCATGTCGATCTCGATGGGCTCCCTCATCAGCAGGTCCTCGATCTTCACCGGCTTGATCTGCTCCATGGTCTTCTTGCCGTCGTCCAGGCCCTCGATCAAGGCCGGTGCCGAGAAGAGCTGGATCCCGGCCTTGAGCATGCGGTCGGCGAAATCGCTCTCGCGGATGAGGGGTATCTTGTTGGGCGGGATGATGATGCCCTTGATCCGTTTTTCAGACAGGATGTCCACCACGTCGGGTGTGTTGGCATATACCGGGCAGCCCATGGTGGTCTTTCCCACCATGTCGGGGTCATCGGTAATGAAACCCTTTAGGTTAAAACGATCGAATCCACTGAGCCTCAGGGATTTAGCCACATTGACACCGCCCTCCCTGGTGCCATATACGAACACCGGCATGGCCGTCTTCTTGTGGGACGAGAACTCGTCGTAGACCGTCTTGACGCCCATCCTGAAGGTCACCATCATCACAAAGCAGACCACATAGCTGATAATCAGGACTGACGACGGGATTATGGGATATTTCACCACATACAGGAAAACCAGGCAGATTGCCAGGGAAACGATGAAGGAACATGCCTGCGCCGCGAAAATGTTCATCAGGTCCACGAATGACGAAAGGCGGATGACATTCCTGTAAGTCCTGAAAATCCTGAAAAAGACCAGGTCGACTGCAAGTACCAGTATAACCGAAGACCAGATCAGGGACGGATTGGAAAAAGCGGCCGGGATCCCGGAGCGGAGGATGAAAGCCACCACCACGGAGAACACGGCAATAATCATGTCCAGGAAAAGGATTGTCCAGGATGGGAGGACTTTGGTCGAGAATATTCTCTGAAGGAATTGCATATCAAGATAAGGGAACTAACGTTTGTTGTATGCTTCAAGTGCACGGGAAAGGACTTCCAGGGCTGAACCGAGGTCCTTGCGGTTGAGGACATAGGCCATCCTGACCTGCCTGCGGCCTTCCGACGGATCGGTATAGAAACCCGAGCCGGGGGCCATCATGACGGTTGCGCCCTTGTACTCGAAGTCGGTGAGGCACCAGCGGCAGAAATCGTCGGTATCATCCACGGGAAGCTCGGCCATGACGTAGAAAGCACCCGTCGGGACAGGGGCTTTCACACCCGGGATACGGTTAAGGCCTTCCAGCAGGAAATCGCGGCGTGAACGGTATTCGTCGTGAACCGCCGACATGTACTCCTGCGGGGTGGAAATGGAGGCCTCGGCGATTATCTGCCCCACAAGAGGGGGGCTCAGCCTGGCCTGGCAGAATTTCATGACAGCTTCACGGACGGCTGCGTTGCGGGTGATAAGCGCCCCTACCCTGATACCGCATTCGCTGTAGCGTTTTGAAACAGAATCGATCAGTATCACATTCTCCTCGATGCCTTCCAGATGGAAAGCCGAGATATAAGGCTCGCCGGTATAGATGAATTCACGGTAAACCTCATCGGAAAAGAGGTAGAGTCCGTGCTTCTTGACGATGTCCCTTATCCTGCGCATCTCCGACGCCGTATAAAGGTAACCGGTGGGATTATTGGGGTTGCAGATAAGGATGGCCTTGGTCCTCGGGGTTATCTGCTCCTCGAATTTCTCAACGGACGGCAGGCGGAAGCCGTCATCGATGGAAGTACGGACGCTCTTCACCACCGCCCCGCAGCTTATGGCGAAGGCCATGTAGTTTGCGTAGGAAGGATCGGTCACTATTATCTCGTCGCCCGGGTCGAGGCATGCCATATAGGCGAACATGACGGCCTCCGAGCCTCCCGAGGTGATTATGATCTCGTCCGGATTCAGGTTGATCCCGTAGTTGGCGTAATACGACACAAGTTTGGCCCGGAGCGAGGAGAAGCCCTGGGACGGGCTGTATTCAAGCACCTCACGGTCAACATGTTTGATGGCCTCAAGGGCGCACTCCGGAGTCTTTATGTCCGGCTGGCCGATATTCAGGTGATATACCCGGATTCCCCTGCGCTTGGCTTTCTCGGCATATCCGGCCAGTTTCCGTATAGGGGAAGACGGCATGGCCGTTGCCCGTTGCGATATCTTCATGGCAGGATCATTTAAGGGTCAGCAATGCGGTGCGGGCGGGTTCCGCGTCAGGATCGGAAACCACCACCGAGATACTGAGCTCCTCCCCGCCCTGCGAAGAGGCCACCACGTTGATCCCGGCCGAGCCCAGGACCGAATAGACCTTTGCCGATATGCCGGGGACATGCCTCATTCCCTGGCCGAAGACCGATACTATCCGGACATCGCGCATATCGAAGGAAAGGTCGTTGAAATTGGCCTGGGCGGTTTCTCCGACAAGTTCCGCCAGGGCCTCGGACGCCATCCTGGACGCATCCCTGAGGACGGCGAAGCTGATGCTGTACTCCGACAGCGACTGGGAAATGAAATGGATGTTCACGCCCCTGTGCGCCAATGCGCCGAAAATGGCCGAGGAAATACCCACGCTGCCCAGCAGGCCGGTACCGTAGACGGTGAAAAGGGTCATGGGACCGGAAACCACCACTCCGGTTATCTTTCCGGAAGGGGTATCCGAGAGCGGCCTGCCTATCTCCAGCACCACGGCGCAGTCTTGCGACAGGTCGCATATTTCCACGGGGACGCCAGCCTTCCTTGCCGGAATCAACGATGGAGGATACACGGGGACTCCACCGGAAAAGAGCTGTGCGGCCTCGTCGTAAGTGATCCTGCCGGCCTCCGCAGAAGGCATGCCGCCTACGATGAACCGTACGGCATCGGCTCCAAGGACCGCCCCGATTATGCTGGCGGTCAGTTCGGAGCCCCTGGCGCCAAGGTCCACGGTCTCACCGGTAACCTTCCGTCCGTAGGAGCCTGACACCACGGTGAGGCCTTTTCCGGAAAGTCCGGAAATCTTTTCACCGGTTAGTTCCCAGTCCACCACCGGGATGCCCTTATTGCTCTCGCATACGATTATCTCACGCCCGTCCACAACGCCCGCAGCGCCGGTCATGGCGCCAACCGCCTGGCCGGAAAGGCTCACCAGCATGGCCTTGAGGTATGAGGTGAGGCTGCTGTCGCGGAATGACAGCGACATCGCCTGGCAGAGCAGGGAATGGATGCGGTCGACTGAGGAATCCACGACCTGATGGTATGTGGGATCGTCATGCAGCGACTTGAACTCATCGGCAAGGGCCGCAAGCCGGGCCGAGGAGTCGGCCTTCCGGACCAGCTGGCACTCGAGGATGTCTTCGAAACGCGATACGAGTTCAGTGCCCGGAGCAACCACTATGATATTCCCCGACAGCGCCGGAATGGCCTTTTTTGTCAGGGAATCCAAAAGTATGTGATAAACTGTCATATTTTCTTTAATAAACATGCAAATATATATAATATCCCTGAAAGCCGGAAAAAATAGTTACCTTTGCGCATATGAAGACCTTGATATTCGACTACGGGGGCGTACTGGTTGACTGGAACCCCCATTACATGCTGGACAAATACTTTGGCAGCGTAGAAAAGGCGGAATGGTTCATACAGAACATCTGCAACTCCGAATGGAACAATGAAACTGATGCCGGCAAGCCGTACGACCAGGCCGTCGCGGAACTCTCCGCCAGATATCCGGAATGGAAAGAGGCGATCGAGGCTTACCGGGACCACTGGATAGATATGATGAACGGTGAGGTCCCCGGCATGTACGACCTCCTCAAAGAGCTGAAAGACAATGGTTACCGCATCCTCGGACTTACAAACTTCTCAAGTGAGACATTTTCCCAGATCCGGTATACCTACCGTATCTTCAGCCTGATCGAGGGCATGGTGGTATCCGCCGAGGAATTCCTGATAAAACCCGACCCGGAGCTCTACCGCGTGCTTATCCGGAGATTCGGTCTCGACGTCAGGGAGTGCATTTTCATAGACGACAAACTTCCCAACGTCCTGGCCGCCGAGGCCCTGGGTATCAAGGGAATACAATTCAAAGGCCCCGAAGCCCTCAGGAAAAGCCTCAACGCTGAAGGCATAACCGTCAGGCTATGATCACATTCACGACACTGATCAAGAAATGGACCGGTACCAGCCTGGTGCTGCGCATCCTGTGCGGCCTTGTCATCGGTGCCGTCCTTGGCCTGGCCGTTCCCGGCCAGCAATGGATCGGGATACTCGGAAAGGTCTTTGTCAGCGCACTCAAGGCAATAGCTCCAGTTCTGGTGGCAGTACTGGTGATGTCGGCCATCTCAAAGGCCGGCGGCGGGCTGGGGCCGCGTTTCAGGACCGTCATTTCGCTGTATCTGATGACCACCTTCTCGGCCGCGCTTACGGCCGTGGCCGCCAGTTTCATCTTCCCCGTGACGATGAGGCTCCAGGACCTTCCCCCAGGAGACAGCCCGGGGGGCCTTTCCGACGTGTTTTCCGGCCTGTTCATCAATATGGTGACCAATCCCCTGGCGTCGGTTTCCACCGGCAACTATATAGGCATCCTGTTCTGGTCGGTCCTGGTTGGTTTCGCACTCAAGCTGACAGCATCCCAGACCACCATAAAGGTGGTGTCGGACTTTGCAGGAGTGGTTTCCAAGATAGTCACCTGGGTCATCCAGTTCGCCCCCTTCGGTATCCTCGGCCTGGTGTTCTCATCCGTCTCCGAGGGCGGCCTGGGCATATTCGCGGACTACGGGAAACTGCTTTCCCTGCTTGTGGGCTGCATGCTGTTCGTCTCCCTGGCGGTGAATCCGCTGATCAGTTTCCTGCATACCCGCAGGAACCCATATCCGCTGCTCTGGGAATGCCTTAAGGAAAGCGGCCTGAACGCGTTCTTCACCAGGTCGTCGGCTGCCAACATCCCCATAAACATGGCCCTTTGCCAGAAACTCGGACTGGACAGGGAATTCTACTCGGTCAGCATCCCGCTCGGTTCCATAATCAACATGAACGGAGCGGCGGTGACCATAACCGTCCTCTCCCTGTCGGTTGCCAACACCATGGGAATCCACGTGGGATTCGCCTCGGCCCTGCTTCTGAGCATAATCTCCACGCTGGGTGCCTGCGGCGCCTCAGGGGTGGCAGGAGGGTCACTTCTGCTGGTTCCCATGGCCTGTTCCCTCTTTGGGATACCTGCCGACGTGGCCATGCAGGCGGTGGGCGTGGGCTTCATCATCGGAGTGGTCCAGGATTCCGTGGAAACCGCCCTCAACTCCAGCGGGGACGTCTTTTTCACGGCGACAGCCGAATATTGCGACCGGAGGAAGAAAAAATAATTATTTGCCGCTCCGATGGTTTCATGTGTTTCTCCGATAAAAAACATAAATAAGCACCGCCAAACTTAAAATTCGGCGGTTTTTTCTTTATCTCGGTTGGAGCGGGGCTGCCCCTTCCGGTAATTTTGCATCGGTCGGAATCCATCCGGCCGGATAAATTATCGGACTATGACGGACTTAATCACCATCCTCGCTGCCGCTTCCTTCATCCTGGAGCCGCTACCGCCCGGACCGCCGGACACCACAATCTGCAAATGCTGCCAAATCTGCCCGAATGGGGCGGCTGTAATCATCGGACAGCCGAACGTAAGGACCATAGACCGGTCAAAAATAAGGTTCATCGACCCGGGTACGCTGGAATACGACCTGGGAGAATACAGGTATACGGTTAGCGGCCGGAAGAAAACGGTTCCGGACAGGCGGGAACCGGTCATCGCCATCGGCACCAACGTCCTGTACGACATTCTCATATCGCCCGACGTGAACATCGAGATTCCAATCGGAGACCGCTGGAGCATCTATCTCGACCATGTTTTCCCATGGTGGGTCGCAAGGGACAATTCGGCGGCGCTGCAGATTTTCAGGCCGGAGGCCGGATTCCGATACTGGTACGGGGACCGGCAGTCCAGGCCGGTACTGTCCGGATGGTGGACAGGTGCAGCCGCAGGAGCCGGATACGGAGACCTGGAAACAGGGGGCCGCGGCGTCCAGTGGGACAGCATTTTCCTCTCGGCATGCGGAGGTTATTCCTTTGACGTGGGAAGGGGGTGGAGAATCGGCCTCGGGGCCTCGGCGGGCTTTGTCCTGTCACGGTATGCCAAATACTCGGGATACAACGGAAACACCTTGCTGATAAAGACTTCCCAAGGCAGAAGCCTTTGGTTCGGCCCTACCGGAGCCATGCTGGAAGTACAAAAGATAATTTTCAAACGAAACAGTTCCAGAAGGCCATGAAGGGAAGATTATTGACAATCACGGCAGCGGCTTGCCTTGCCATGCTGTCGTGCCAGAGAAGGGACCTTACCGATTTCGACACCGTAACGGCAAGGGTAAGGATAGAAGCCGACTGGTCGGCATGCATGAATACCCCGGAAGGGATGACGGTGGTGGTCTATTCAGAAAACGGACGGGAGTATCTCAGAAGGGTCTGTCCCAATAACGACGGTGTGTTCCTGGACCTGCCCGAAGGCCGCTACAAGGCCCTTGCATTCTCATATGCCGAGAGTGACTGGAAAAGCCTTAAACTGGTGAATACCAATCTTCTGCCAAGGGCTGAAGCCCGCCTTACACCGCTCGATCCGTCAGTACTCTCGGCCGGCGTCACTGAAGAGCCGGTGGTTGTTACACCCCATGAGGTAGCCCGGTGGCAGGAATCCCACAGCGTCTTTCCGGTATATACCGTCCCGGCCAGGGACCTGGTGTTGAGGCTGGAGGCCAGGATAAGGTTCAAGGGGGCCGGGAACCTGCGTTCCATCAGCCTGGATATCAGCGGAATGGCGGCGGGGGTGATGATGGCGGAAGGCGTGACTTCGGCAGGCACCCAGGTCCAGACCCTCTCGGACAACTGGACCCTGAAGACTTCCTGGAGCGATGCTACAGTCGGGACCGCAACCACATCCATCAGGACGCTTGGACTGCCGTCGGGATGCACGCCCGGGCAGATTCCGGACAGGGATCCGGCGCTCAACAAGGCCAGGCTCCGCCTCCTGCTTCGGGACGGGGTAACGGTCGTCGACACGACGCTGCTGGTCGGGAACAAGTTCAGGATGGAGGAAACCCCGTACCGTTTCGACTTCCGTAAAACGGAAAGGACACTGGTTCTTGAAATTGGCGGCGACTCCCCCATCGTCCTGCCTGAAGTGGCGCCCGAAAACGGGGTCCAATCCGGATTCCAGGCAGAGGTATCGGAGTGGCAAACGTTTGATCCTGTTGAAATTGACATATTCTGACTTTACCTTTTGTTTAACCATTTAACAATCAAAGACAAATGAAAAGAACAATCTGTTTACTGGCTTTCGCAGCCATCCTTCTGTCCTCCTGCTCAATAAAGGGGGAAAGCCCGTGCATCAATTCCCGCCAGGCGGTAGGGTTCGGAACCTATGTCGGGACCACCAGGACAACGGCGATCACAACCGCCAACATCACTTCATTCGGGGTGTACGGCTATTATTCCGACGGAGCCCCGTGGTCTTCCAACCTCGTTCCCAACTTCATGTTCAACCAGAAAGTCGAGGGTTCCAACGCATCAGGATTCACCTATTCGCCTGTCAAGTACTGGCCCAACGAACAGGATGACAAGCTGTCTTTCTTTGCCTATGCCCCATACATGAACGGCACCAACGGCATATCCGAGAACAGCCTCAACATCACCCCGGGAGCCCCATCCATCAAGTATGAGATGCCGTCGTCGGAAGACAGCCAGGCCGACATCCTCTGGGCGACCCCGGTGCTGAACATGGCCGGCAGGGACCAGGGCGCGTCAAAGGTGCTCCTGAAATTCAACCATTCGCTTTCGGCCCTGGGCATGAAAATCCGCTATCTGGCTGAGCTCCAGGACCTTGGAGGAGCAGTAGGAGACGCCCTTGCATCGGGGAGCAAGGTGTATCTCAACTCGGTTACCTTCTCATCGGATTTCCCTTCCTCGGGTGTACTCAACCTGCAGGACGGATCGTGGAGCGACGTCCGCAGCAGCGCCTCCAGGAGTTACACCCGCTCCTTCGGCGAAGCGGCCCAGGGCCTGGAAGTAGGTAAGGAGAACAGCGACATCCTTTCCGGCGATGACCTGGTTCTGATGATTCCTCGAGGCTCCATGGAAATCGCCGTATCCGTAACGTATACCGTAATTACTGACGACGCTAGTTTAAAAGATGGTAAATCGGTGATTGTGAATACAATATCCAAATCCACAACAATCAACGCTTCAAACGGTTCAAAGACCGATCTCGTCCTTGTCCTGGGACTGACTTCCGTCAAGTTCGACGCCCCGGAAGTGAGTGTCTGGGAATTCTCAAGTTCGCTTGAAACAGAAATCGACCTTCCTCAGAACAATGCATAAAAAAGTTATCCGGATGGCGGTCGCATTGGCCGCCATCCTGTTATCCGCATCATGCCGACAGGAATACCCCTATGACCCGGGAGTGGCGATAAGTTTCTCCACAGGAAGCGTCAAAGCCGATTCTCCCGGAGATGAATTATCCAGCATGGGAATCTATGCCACAGCCAATTACGGGACCTTGTCTTCAGAATTGATGAAGGATCAGGGAGTGTTCCTCGGCGATGACGGTTGGACATATTCTCCAATAAAATACTGGCCCACGTCCTGCCTGGTAGATTTCCTCGGATACTCGCCTTACGGGGTTGCCTCGCTGGACCGGACGGAATGGCCGCTTTGCTCCTTCACCTGTCCCGACGACGCCTCAGATGACATCATGGTGGCCGCCTCCTATTCCCTGACAGCTGAAGGAGGCCCGGTAAAACTGGTTTTCCGCCATATTCTCAGCCGCCTTTCGATAAAGGCTGCAGTAACCGGAAAGCCCAGGGACGGCGCCGCAGTAAGGATCCGTTCCGTAACCATCTCGGACTATTGTGCATCAGGCTCTTACGACTGCACCGACAGGGTATGGACCTCGGTGTCGGACCTCACAAGGAGTTTCACCCAGGAAGGACCTTTCCCGGTGGACGTAACGCGTCCCGGCATAGTCACGTCGTTTTTCCTGATTCCCGGCACAGTTCCTGACAACGCAACGGTAAGCCTCCGCTGGGAGGTGTACAGCACCTCCACCGGTGCGGCCACAAAGGGAGGCGACCTTGAGATAGACGTATCGGGCAAAGACATGCGGGAGAATACCTCCATCCAGTTCAACCTCAACATCGATGCATCCGGCGATATAATAGAATTCGCCGACCCGGCCGCAAAGCAGGTCTGCCTGGACAACTGGGATACCGACGGAGACGGGGAGCTCAGCCTGCTTGAGGCCGAGGCGATTACAAGCCTGGGAAATGCCTTTGTGAACAACCGGAGCGTGGAATACTTCGACGAACTGAGGTATTTCACATCGCTCATTTCCCTTCCGGGATACTCCAACGGTCCATTTGCCGGTATGACTGCCCTCAAGGGCATCACCCTTCCGGCCAACGTCAGGGATCCCGGAGACTGGATATGCATCAGGTGTCCTTCCCTGGAACGCATTTCGGTGGTGGAACAGAACCAGTTCCTCACGGACATCGACGGAGTGCTGTACACCAAGGACATGAAGAACATCTACCGCCTTCCGGACAATTACGGAATCACTTCATTCAGCGTCCCCTATGGTGTGGAGAGGGTAAGGTACGGCTGTTTCTCGGCCAATACCGCGCTCAATGAGATACATCTTCCGGCTACTGTAAGGACCATCAACGGAGAGGCATTCAGCGGCAAGCCCCTGGAGAGGATATACGTGGATGAGGACAACCAGTGGTTCTGCGATTCCGAAGGCATCCTCTACAACAAGGCTGTCACGGAACTGTGGAGGATTCCCACCAGCTGGCCCTCCAACACATACGACATGCCTTCAACCATAAGGACCATGATGGCCTACTGCGCCAACAGCATCAGCGTGGTGAGGTACTTCAACATGTGTGACAACCTCGAGGAAATACGCACCGACGCACTTTTCGGGGCAAGCGAACCGGGAAGTTTCACCATTCCGGCATCGGTGAGGTCAATAGGTTCCGGAGCATTCAACATGTGCACGAATACCCAGAGGATCATTTTCATCGGGACCGACCCTCCGACGATAGGGAACAATGCTTTCAGGGCCGACTATGCCTCCATGCGGGTCAGGAACTACCCCCTGCTGGTTCCTCCCGGCACTGCTGACAGTTACAGGAATGCTCCCGGATGGGACCAGGTAGCCGACAGGGTAGCCGAACTGGAGCCATGATCGCAAGAAGCTGTTTTATTTTTCAAAACAGCTTCTTATCTTTGTATGTTCAACACATACTAAAGTCATGTCCACTGGTAAAAAAATCATCGGATGGCTCTCGTTCATCCTCGTACTGGCCCT
>JAEEGL015031877.1_pt1 | contig 10471 bp, 9 predicted proteins | sample 9134231 | NCBI WGS metagenome assembly JAEEGL01 (sample SAMN16246548, study PRJNA631951) | gut metagenome | biome: gut microbiome; feature: rumen; material: fiber-attached | host: Bos | place: Iran: Karaj | collected 2018-10 | reverse complement strand
CCTGCCAGCGCCGTCAAGGCACTGCATGCCCTGGTTGACAACGTGCTCGACCCGTTACGCCAGGCGTGGGGCGGTCCCATCATGGTCAACAGCGGCTACCGCTGCCCCGAACTGAACAAGCTGGTGGGCGGCACCCCCTACAGCCAACACCAGCGCGGTGAAGCCGCCGACATCACCGTCGGGTCACAGTCGAGAAACCGCCGTCTGCTGGCTCTCATCAAGCGCCTCGACCTCCCCGTTGACCAATGCATCGACGAGAAAGGCTGCCGCTGGATCCACGTGAGCCACCGCACCGGCCACAACCGCCGCCTCTACATGAAATTCTGAAGGCAACGCTAATGCGTTATATTAGAAAAGAGAATCTGCCATTATTTTGGCAGATTCTCTTTTCTAATATCCGAGCCAAGTGTATGTTTTACAAAGGGGCCAATGTTTCAATTCAAAATGTTATTTTTAATCAAGGGCTCCTTTAGTGTCTGCATACTATTGTATGTTGACAAGTGATTATATTAATAAACATGAACTAAACAAATATAAGTAAAACATGGAAGATAGAAAATACCTAGAAAGATTTGCCTCTAAGGTTAAAACCCTTAGAGAGAAGAAAGGTTTATCTCAAGAAAAATTAGCGGAATATGCCGGTCTTCACCGCACTTATATTGGCATGGTTGAAAGACTTGAACGAAATCCGTCCTTAATAAGTATTTATAAAATTGCGAATGGATTAGGCGTAGAGCCCAAAGTACTTTTTGAATAATAAGATTATGGCACAAAAAACAAACGATCCTACACATCGTCATCAAAGTGACTCTGGTACAAAAGGCAGAAAAAGAGGTCATATATATGAGTCGACTTTAGCATCGAAGCTGAATAAACTTGACATGCCTTTTTATAAAACTCATGCTAATTCAGCCTATGTTGAAAAGGGCAAGCCAGAGCTTATTCTTTTAAATAAAATACTGAATTATCTTGGATGGGAATCTTGTTCCTCAATTCAGGCTTATCCCACTGGTAGACTCGCAACAGCAGAAGATGGCGCAAAAGTAGTTTCAATTGATGGGCAGTCAATAAATAGTAGCAAAAGTGACGTGATTATCAAACTTCTTGCTGCAGATGGCACACCAAGAATAATCGGTGTGTCTGTTAAACAATGCAACAATTCTACTCCCACAAATGCTCAAGTTTATTTTACAACTGCAACTGCATTCTGTGAGTTGGTTGTTGAAAGTGGATTTAATTTATCTCACAATGCACTTATTGCCATGAAACAATTTTGTGGTGATCTTGGCTATAGGCCTTGTGATGATGGAGACTGTTCAACAAGACTATACACTGATCAAAGGTATTTTTGGGAAGAAATCGACACAAAAGGCAAGAGAGAGTGGGAAGAGTTATTGACTAATCATCAAGATATAATAACAAGATTGCTACTTCAAACGGGTTATAAAGGTGACCCATGCCCACCAGAAATCATTCTACATAAAACTAAAAAAGCGACTCCTGACAATGAAGAAATTGCAATTTTTTCATTGGATGAATTTATTCAATTATCCCATAATTATGGCCCATTTACTTTCCGCAAGTACAAGGTAAATAAAGGCCGTTACAAGGAACCTAAAGGCGTAGAACATTTAGCACCTAGGTTTGGAATTGTGCAGATGCAACGGGGTGGACAAAAAAAACATCCATCACAACTACAATTTAATTTAAAGGCTGGATACTTCTATCATCCTCCTTTCTCAACATAAGACCAATAGACATTCATAACCTCATTGATGGTCAATGTAATGGCTTTTTATAAATAAAGCGATTCGGTATGCCAGAAGTGGTGGTACAGCATTACCAATAGTAGTTCGTACCACACCATCTTTTCCTTCAATCTTAAAAGAATCAGGAAAACTCTGCAATCTCAAAGCTTCTCTGATTGTCAATGACCTCGTCGCTATTGGATGCACATTATTGCTTCCAGAAATCATGCCAAAAGTGGTTTGGACTGTAGCACCAGGTTCATTCCATACTTGCCTTTTATACGTTGTATTGTAACCCGATGGTGGCCTTAAGGATGGATCTTCATTATCATGTGCGCTTTTACCTTCTGGAACATTATAAAGCCATCTGATAACATGTTCCGGATGGGCTACTGCCTTGTGATACTTATCTGATTTAGATTTCTCACCAGCTTCAAGGAACTCTAAATCTGAAACAGCATCACCAAAGGTAAAATAAGGTTGTTTTGCAAATAACCCATTCACATCACCACAGATAGTATCTGCAATTACTGGTTGAAGATTCAGATCCTTTCTTATTCCAATAAAAATAACCCTTTCTCTATTTTGCGCAACTCCATAATCAGCGGCATTTACAATAAAGAATCGGCTGTTGTATCCAATTTCTGCAAACGTATTTAGGATGTCATCCTTTACAAAGTTGCCATCAGGATTTTTCATAGAGGTGAGCAGTCTTACGTTCTCCATCAAAATCACTTTCGGCTTAACTCTATTTGCAATCTTTAGATAGTAGCTAAACAGTGTATTTCTTTTATCAGAAATATCCCTTTTACCCGCTAAACTAAAACCTTGACAAGGTGGTCCCCCGGCAAATAAATCAATTTCAGGATAATATTTGAGGATATCATCTATTTCCTCATCAGTAATCTCCTTTATATCGTTTGCAAGAAATTTTACATCTGGAAAATTCTGCCGATAAATAGCTTTATAGTCTTCTTCTAGTTCGTTAGAAGCTACAATCTTGAAACCTGCAGCAGTTATTCCATAACACAAGCCACCACATCCTGCAAAAAAAGAAATGGCAATTGGGCAATTCTCACGTTTCTTATTAAACTCTAGTTCCAAATTCCTAAGACTTTGAAGATAAGCTTCGTTATTTGGAGTTCTGACATAACCTCTTCTTGGATTATCAGCAACAATTGATGAAGAGAATTTTTCCTTAGAAATCCGCTTCTTCTTTCTGACAGCAACTAACCCGTTTCTAATTTCATCAAAGGCTTTTGATATGCGTTCAATTTCATCAGGCAACGGTTTTTCTTTTCCCAGTTCAAGGGATGATAATCTATACTGACGCATATTGATCATTTCCGAAAACTGAGCTTGACTAATACCTAACTCTTCTCTTATTTCTCGAATATTCAGCATATCTTGAATAGTTACGTCCGTTGCTTCTATACATAATCCATTTTTCAGCATTAAGTAGAGGTTGAGGAAAGATATGAACAAAAAAAACTATGCCATATAAGTGGATTAGTAAGTTCTTCGGCGGACATGTGCAATTGCCTGTGATGACTAGTCAAATAAATACTCGTTTATTAATATCAACTAAGAATCACAAGTGCAAAGTTACTAAAAATCCATCATATTGTCAGCATTGCTATACTAAAACTTGTGAAAGAAGAAATAAACCATCCCCACTCTAGAATGGCAAACTATTCTAAAGGTGATATTACTGAGTAATGTAAGAGGGGTTACAGAAGGATGAGGAGGAGTATCTGGGCGATGATGACGCGGAGGAACATACTCAGGGGATAGACAGCGGCAAGTTCGACTACAACCGTGTCATCACTGCCGGTCAGCATGTCAGCAAATGGGGTATCGACTTTACTGAGTTGAGGTCGAAGTTCGGTTGCCTGTACCTGCTACTGAGCGAGGTGTTTGACGAGGTGGGCATGAGCGAATGCGGCATCGTCATCGACCCCGAGTATATCCAGAAGTACACCCATATCCCCTTCAGCACCGAGCAGCTAAACCTCAAGAAGAGCGGCGTGCGCAACGTGGACGCACTGGTGATGACCGAGGCCTCGTGCCTGGTGCTGCGCTATCCCAACGCGCACATGCGCATCACGACGCGATGAAGTACTTCACCATCAAGGAACTGACCCGATCGGCGACCGCCCAACATCTGGGCATCGACAACACGCCACCTGCCAGCGCCGTCAAGGCACTGCATGCCCTGGTTGACAACGTGCTCGACCCGTTACGCCAGGCGTGGGGCGGTCCCATCATGGTCAACAGCGGCTACCGTTGTCCCGAACTGAACAAGCTGGTGGGCGGCACCCCCTACAGCCAACACCAGCGCGGAGAAGCCGCCGACATCACCGTCGGGTCACAGTCGAGAAACCGCCGCCTGCTGGCTCTCATCAAGCGCCTCGACCTCCCCGTTGACCAATGCATCGACGAGAAAGGCTGCCGCTGGATCCACGTGAGCCACCGCACCGGCAACAACCGCCGCCTCTACATGAAATTCTGAATCTCAATGTAAACTCATCACCTAAAAAAGAAGGGTCTGCCTGAATTGTGGCAGATCCTCTTTGCTTTACCGATTAACTTAAAAACATACAAAAAAATGACTTCTGCTGTTTATTATAGTTGATCGTCTAGATATAGTGGGGATGAGAAGATTGTATTATTGTTATTCGGTTTCTTCAAAATAATCAGTATCTATTCGCTTTACCACATAAGCCTTCTTGACACTTACGCCAAGGTTATATTCAATCATATATGCAGTAAGTTGTTTACCATCAATTAGCACAATTTTCTTGCTCAGATTCTCAACATACTTCTTGGCATCTTTAGAATATGTGGAAGTAGTAATAAACACTCCCTTAGAAGCTTTTACTTCATCTAAAGCACCTGCGAACTGCTGCACTATAGGTTTACCAACAACTCCAATCCATCTTTTTGCTTGAATGTAGATTTTATCTAATCCAAGCTTATCTTCTTTTATAATACCATCCACGCCACCATCCTTGTTAGCTTGGGTTACTTCAGCAGCATCTTTATAATCACCGCCATACCCCATAGATACCAACAAATCAACTACCAACTTTTCAAAAAACTTTGGTGACAGGTTCATTATCATAGAAAGCAGTTCATCAGATAGAGATTCATTGATGCTCTTATAGGCATCTTCAAGAGCATCAGTTGGAGTAATACCTAATGAAGCTATAGTAGGCTTAGTGGGGATAACTTCTTTTTTAGTCTTCTTTCCAGCAGCATATTCTGCAAATTCTTTATACTCCATCAAATCATTGATAGCAAGGGTGTTGTGGTGGGCTAGATACTCTTTACCCCTTTCGGTAAGTTTCCAAATTCCCCTTTGAGGAATCTCAATAAACAAAGCCCTCCTGAAGTACTGTCTACACCAGCCAATCCTATCGGCTACTTGGGTGGTGTTCCCTCCCTGAGTTGTTAGTGCAAGATCATCTTCAGTTAGTTTGAAATGAGCAACCAACTTTTCCTTCATATCCTTATTGGATATTTCCCCATCTTTCAACATTAATAGGAATGGGTATAAGAATTCTTCAAATGTGGGTATCATAACTATTTATTTCGTTGTTTTATAATTAACTATTATAATTGGTTTTCCTTTTTCTTTGGCATATCCAACAGTAAACTTGGTGATAATTTACCATTCTAAAATACCGATCCTAATTATTCAACTTATATTATTTAGAAGTCTGAATAGAAATCTTTCTCGATTCTAATCTTACGTTTAATTTCGGCAAATTCTTTTTTCAATACTTCACCCATTTTATCTTCCTTCCATTCTTTATCAAATACACCTCTATCATACTCAAATCGCATCTTAATAATACCACCACAAAGCTGCGAAAGAGTTTCTTCTGACACTTCATAGAAAGCATTTAGATAATAAATAAACTGGAATGCATCAACAGCCTTTACAAGATAATAAGCATCATCCATTGCTCTCAGTTCAACTACTTTGTCATCTTTATTCTTTAATAGAAGCCTCATTCCCTTCTTAACACTAAACTCTGACTTAAAAGAAGGTGTTATAGCAATAGCATAAGTTGAAACTTCCTCAGAACCAGAATAGCACAGACTTACAAGTAATTCAACATCATCCGTTAAATCCGATACATGAACTGGGTCACCTGTGATAAGCCTTACTCCTTCACTAGTAACTTCATCTGCAAATATTCCTTGTGCATATGATATTGTGCACATGGCATAGAGGAATGCTATCAAAAAAATCCTTTTCATAGTAATAAAAAGCGTTTTGTCAATAGGTTGCAAATATAAGCACAAAAATAGAAATACTAAGCATTATTTACTTATATTTTGTGGTAAGGTTGTTAAATAGAGTATATATAATTTTGATAGTTATTCTAAAATTCGATTGTCGAGAGAGGGATTGTGCTGTGGCACGAGAAAATGAAGGCAATTATTTAGGGCAACCATTGACGTTGAGGTCGATGGTTGCCCTTGTTTTTTGGGGGGTAATGCAAGAGGGGTTACAGGAGGATGAGGAGGAGTATCTGGGCGATGATGACGCGGAGGAACATGCTCAGGGGATAGACGGCGGCATATGCGACCGAGGGGCGGTCGCTGCCGAGGGTATCGTTGGCATAGTTCATTGCCATGGGATTGGCCATCGCACCGCTAAGCATACCGCAGACGGCGGCATAGTCGATGTGCGCCAAGCGCAGTGCCAGCCACCCTACCAGCAGCACGGGGATGACGGTGAGCAGGAAACCCATTCCCACCCATAACAGTCCCTCAGGGCGCACTACAGTAGCGAAGAAATCTGGACCCGACGCCAATCCCAGACACGCCAGATATAACGCCAGACCAATAGAGCGCAGCATGAGGTTAGCGCTCGAGGTGGTGTAGGCATTGACGTGGATGCGGGGGCCGAATGCTCCAATCAGGATACCTGCAATGATGGGACCGCCAGCCAGCCCCAACTTGACCGGTGCGGTGATGCCGGGCAGAATAATGGGAATGGAGCCGATAACCAGTCCCAGCACCATGCCCAGGAAAACGGTAATCAGGTTGGGTTCGTCCAGCATCTTGACGGCATTGCCCACCTCCTTCTCGACGTTCTTGAGCGCCTCGCGGTGGCCCACAACGATGATGCGGTCACCCAGCAGCAAGCGCAGGTCGGGCGTCGCCAACAGTTGCAATCCGCCACGGTTCACACGGCTGATGTTCACGCCATAATGCTTGCGCAGGCGCAGGGAGCCCAATTTGCGGCCATTGATTTCGGGTTTGGTGACGAGAATCGCCTGTGAAACAAGGTCACTGTCGATGGCGTTCCAGTCGATGTCCTCCTTGTTCCAGTCGGTATTTTCCTGTTTGCCGAAGAGGACTTGCATCGCCTCGGCATCATCATGGTCACGCATAATCACCAGCAAGCGGTCATCGCGCATGAGTACGGTATCGGCCTCGGGGATGGTCACCTTGCCGTCACGCCACAAACGTGAGATGACAAACTGACGAGGGCTGATGCGCGCTAGGTCGCCCACGGTTTTGCCGATGATGCCCTCGTTGCGCACCTGATAGGTGGCGATAAAAGTGTGGTCAGCCTCTTCCTCGCTGTCATCGATGAGATGGTCATTGGGGCGCACCAGCACCTTGCGCATCAAGGCGAAAGCCAAGATAACGCCCACGACACCCAAGGGATAGGTCACCGCACAACCCAGCGCAGCACCACTCTCGGGCTGATGCAACTGTGCTAAGGTCTGCTGGGCTGCAGCAAGCGCAGGAGTGTTGGTCGTGGCACCGCACATGATGCCCACCGCATCGCTCAGGCTGATTCCCATCAACGGCAACAGCAGAGTGAGCACCGTGCCCACCAACACCACAGCCAGCGCCCACATGTTGAGCGACAGACCTGACTTGTGGAACGAGCTGAAGAAACCGGGTCCCACCTGAAGTCCCAAAGCATAGACAAACAGGACAAGGCCGAAATTCTGTGCATATTGCAGCATATCGGCATCAATCGACAAGCCTAGATGACCTGCCAGAATACCCAAGAAGAAGACAAAAGCCACACCAAGCGACACCCCCAGCACCTTGATTTTGCCAAGGGCAAGACCACAGGCACACAACAATGACAGCACGACTACCGCCTGCACTGCCGAGTGGGTCAAAAATATGTCGCTCAACCACTGCATCTTCAAGAAATATAATCCATCATCAATCGGTTAACCGCCTGTGCCACACGCATCAAGGTAACCTGTGTATCCATCGCCTCTTCAAGCGGCAAACCGTCGCTCACGGCAATGGCACGTACCAAGCCAGCGGCTACAGGGTCAAAATCGGGCGCGATTGCACCGCAGAGTGCTGCCACGGGGATACCGTGCTCTTGCGCCATCCTAATGACACAGCCAGGTCCCTTGCCCATGAGCGTCTGATTGTCAAGACGCCCTTCACCCGTGATGACCAAGTCAGCGCCATCGAGGGCTGCGGCAAGACCGTTACGGGAAAGGACGTAGGGAGCGCCAGGCAGCAATTCACAATCGAGCAGGTGCATCATCAAGGCAGGAATGCCTCCCGCCGCGCCACAACCAGCCTTGCTGGCGATGTCGTCACCGACAATCGATGCGACATGAGCCATGCCGCGCTCCAACTGCTCTACTTGCCCGGTCGAAGCACCCTTTTGCGGAGCAAAAACCTGAGCAGTTCCCCGTTCACCGCACAAGGGGTTATCCACATCAGTCAATAGCGTGAATTTACACTCTTTAACCGTTTGCGGAATGCCTGAGGTCTCGATATGGACGATTTTTTCAAGGCTCTCGCCGCAAGGATAGAGGTGATGGGATTCGGCATCAAGGAATTCGGCACCCAGGGCACAAAGAATGCCCATTGCCGCATCGCAGGTCGCCGAGCCGCCCAATCCGAGCACGATGTCGCGGCTCCCCCGCTCCATCGCATCACGCATCAACAGTCCTGTTCCCAGCGTCGAAGCCCGCATCACGTCGCGGTCATCATGGGGAAGCAATGCCAGACCGCTGGCGGCTGCCACCTCGATGAGGGCGGTGCCGTCGTCACACAGGAAGTATCGGGCAGTGACCGGAGCCTGCTGCATCAACGGGCCTATCGTGGGCATGGTTATCCACTGCCCCTCGCTTGATGACGCCAGCACCTCGGTCGTGCCGTCACCACCGTCGGCGACAGGGACTGATACCGTTTTTATACCATCAAAGCCGCACAAGATTGCTTGTGCGGCCTCGTTAAGTTGCTGAGCCGTTGCCGAACCTTTGAACTTATCAAATGCCAGAACGACCTTCATGGCAGTTTACATTTACAGGTTACGTTTTTAACCTACCTTAACCACCAGGAAATTGGACTTCTCCCAGAAACGGCCAGGATTCAAGATGCGCAGCACCTTGGAGCCACCCTGATCAACAATCTCATAAGAGTCCTTGGGATGGTTAGTCATCACCTGTGCCTTGTTGTTGTGCAAGGGGATTTCGTTGAGCGTGCGGCGGTCAGCCTTGGTGAAATAAGACATCTCGAAGTCGCCCTCTAAAATCTTGGTTTTGCGCAGGAAACCCGTCTCAATAATCTTGTGATTCTTGAGTTCCTTCTTGGAACCGATGACATAGTAGCAAGTGTTCAGGTTGGTCACCTCGTGAGTCAGTTGCTTGGATTCCTGTTGGGCAGCCTCTTTCTCCTTGGTCACCGTCTTGTTGACGGTGTTCAGCGAGTCCACGCTCTGGTTCAGGTTCTTAATCTGGATATGGGCAGCAGCCAGTTGCTCGGTCAAGCCGTTAATGGTCTTCTGCTGGTCTTCAAGCTGTGCCTTGAGGTTAGCGATGCTCTTCTGCATCGTAGCATTGTAGTTGGTGGACTGCTTGAGGCGCTTCTCAAGGTCGGCCAGACGCTGCTTGTGCTTGTTGATAGACTCCTGGATGAGTACGATGTCATCACGCAGCTGTTTCTTGCGGTCAGCGGTCTCGCCACTCAGGTTGTTGACCGACACGATATCCTCAAGTTCCTTGATTTGGTTCATACCGTCAGCAATGTCGCCCATGAGCTGCATCAGGCTGTCTTTTTCGGCATTGGCCGTATTGATAGAATCCTGAAGGGCGGCATTGATGGAATCCTGGCGCATGGCCTCTTCATCCATCTTATTACCACGTTGACAGGCCGGCAAGACTGCCAAGCCAATCATCAACCATACAAAAAAGAAAATCCGTTTCATAACTATTTGAATTTATGGTTTATCAAGTTAAAAATATATTTCTCACACTCTAGCGCTCTTCTGCTTGAAGGCGGCATATTTGTCAACCTTGACCGCTGCTACGGGCGGACAGCCAGCCACAACCACGACAATCTCGCCCCGCGGCGCGTTGGCGGTGAAATACTCCACCAGTTCGCCCAGCGTGCCGTTGTGGGTGGTGTTGTGCATCTTGCTGATTTCGCGCACCACGCTGGCCTCGCGGTCGGTGCCGAAAGTCTCGGCAAACTGCTGCAAAGTCTTCAACAGGCGCAACGGCGACTCGTAGAAGACCATCGTCAAGGGTTGTTCCTTTAATTCTTCAAGTCGGGTGGCACGGCCTTTCTTCTGGGGCAGAAAGCCCTCGAAGACAAAACGGTCGCACGGCAGTCCCGAATTGACCAGTGCCGGCACAAAAGCAGTGGGGCCAGGCAAAGTCTCGACCTCGACGCCCTGACGGCGGCACTCGCGTGACAGCAGGAAACCCGGG
>JAEEGL014800524.1_pt1 | contig 10471 bp, 8 predicted proteins | sample 9134231 | NCBI WGS metagenome assembly JAEEGL01 (sample SAMN16246548, study PRJNA631951) | gut metagenome | biome: gut microbiome; feature: rumen; material: fiber-attached | host: Bos | place: Iran: Karaj | collected 2018-10 | reverse complement strand
CTCCGCAGCTGATACATTCTTTTTCTTTTCTTTTAGCATAACCACAGTAATGACATCTTAACATGTTTGATGTTTTATGATAAGTCATTGTTATATCACAATTCGGACACTTTTCAGTGTGTCCACAGTTTTGACATGTTACTACTGATGAGTACCCTCTTTTATTTAAGAATAAGATAACTTGTTCGTTTCTTTCTATGGTTTCTTTGATGTTTTTAATAAGTTTTTCTGAAAAATAATCATTTGTTTTTCTAAATTCTTCATTCATATCAATTATTTCTATTGTAGGATTCATTCCATTGTATCTATTTTTTAGTTCTAATAAAGTATATGTTCCATTTTTTGCTCTTGCATAACTTTCCATAGAAGGCGTTGCACTTCCTAGTATCAAAGGACAATTATGGTACTTGCTTCGGTATTTAGCAATATCTATAGCATTATATCTTGGATTATTTTCTTGTTTATATGTACTACTATGTTCTTCATCTATAATAATTATTCCTATATTATTTAAAGGCGCGAAAACTGCACTTCTTGCCCCAATTACAATATCTACTTTTTTCTCATTTATCTTACGCCATTCATCATATTTTTCAGCATCTGATAATTTACTATGAAGTACTGCAATTTTGTCAAAATATGAAGTAAATCTATTTATAATCTGAGGAGTAAGTGATATTTCAGGTACTAGAAAAAGTGCTTGTTTACCTTGTTCTATAACTTTTTCAATTAGTTTCATATAGACATTAGTTTTTCCAGATCCTGTAATACCATGTATTAAATATGTATTACTGGTGTTTATGTTATTTGTTATTGAGTTATATACTTTTAATTGTTCGTCATTTAATTTAAAATCTTTTTTTTCTTGACTATTTAATTTATATCTATATACTTCTTCTTCAGTTTCTTTTAAAATGTTTTTCTTTAATAAAGTATTAACACTACTTATAGATATATCCCCTAGCTCTTTTTTTAATACTCTTCTTTTATCTTTTAAAACTTTTATGATTTGTTCTTGTGTTTCATTTAGTTTAACATTAGATAAATCTATATTATTTAATTCAATATACTTGTCTTTTTTTATGTTAATAGAAACTTTTTTCTTAGCTTTTAGAGCTTTAGGCAACATTACTGAGTATGAAGACATTAAAGATGATAAAGTTGTTTTTTGAACAAAATTACCTAAAGATATTAATTCTTTATTTAAAACAGGATAATCATCTACTAGTTTTATTATAGATTTAAGTTCTATATTTGAATCATTCTTATCTTTTATAGACATAACAAAACCTTCGAGAATTTGCTTTCCGAATGGAACCTCAACTCTCATACCTACTTTTATCTTATCTTGCAACTGTTTAGGTACTAAATAAGTAAAAGTTTTATCTAAAAATACATGTGTAAGTTCTACTAAGCATTCACAAATCATATTATCTCCTTTAAAACATTATATCAAATATAAATTATATGATAAATATTATATTGTTAAATTGGCAAAAATTACCAGTAAGATAATTGTTGTAATTATGGCACAATATAAAAGATACGTTTGAAAATCAGATGTTTTCCTTTTCTTTACTTGGGGGTTATAGAGAAAAGGTGGTGATATATATGACTAGTAGAGAAAAATCTTTATTTATCATAATATTGCTATTATTCTTTTTGATAATAACATTGTTATTTAAATAATAAAAAACATCTGATATCAACCTCTGTTGATTTCAGATGTCAACCAATAAGGGAAACGTCTGATTCACCTTCAAACGTATCCTTTTCTTTACTTTATGAAGTTTCCTTCATTACATACATATTAACATAATTTTAGTATTTTTACAAGTATTTGATCCACACTAAAATAAAGGTGTGATTATATGTTAGATAAAGTTATTAAAAATATGAAACAAGATTTTGGAGAATCTCCAGATATTGTTTTTAGAAAAGTAAAAGTTAAACATAAAGAAATATTACTAGTATATAATGTTACTCTTACTAATAGTAATAGTATTAATGAATTTATTTTAGAAAAGCTTACTACGTTAGAAAAAAGAATAACAAGAAAAAACATATACGAACACCTTTCTAATATAATACCTGAAAATGTAATTCAAGATATTAAAGATAAAAATGATTTATATACTAAGATAGGTTCTGGCTTTACTGTTTTTATATTTGATAAAGGTAAACCTTTTGCAGTTGAAACTAGACAAGATTTATCAAGGGGAATATCGGAACCTTTAACTGAACAATCTATAAGTGGTCCAAAAGATGCTTTTACTGAAAACTATCAAACTAATATTGGATTAATTAGAAAAAGAATAAAAACTAATGACTTAGTAATAGAGGAAAAAACAATTGGTAAACAATCTAAAACTAAAGTTGCTGTTTTTTATATGAATAATATAATAGAAAAAGATTTATTAAATGATATTCTTGATAGATTAGATACAATTGATATAGACTCTGTTATGGATAGTACTTATATAAAAGAAATATTTGAAAACGAGCAAAGTTCTTTTCCTACGATTATTACTACAGAACGTCCTGACACAGCATCTCTTAGTCTTCTTGAAGGAAAAATATGTATCATGACTGAAAACTCCCCTTACCTACTTATAATCCCTACTTTTTTTAGTGATTTGTTTCATGCAAGTGAAGATAATTATCAAAATTTTATGAATGTTACTTTTACTAGAATAATTAGATATGTTGCATTTATTTTAGCAATTATACTTCCTGCTTTTCATATTGCTATAACTACTTTTGATCATGAAGCTATACCTGTTACTCTTCTCATTAATTTTGCTTCTCAAAGAGAAGGAGTTCCTTTCCCTATTATCGCGGAAGCGTTAGGTCTTACTTTAGTTTTTGAACTTTTAAGGGAAAGTGATATTAGAATGCCTCATTTGTCTGGAACTGCGATTTCAATTCTTGGTGCGATTGTTCTTGGTGATGCTGCGGTTGCTGCAGGGATTGTTTCTCCGATTATGGTTATTATAGTAGCTATATCAGCGATTGCTTCACTTATGTTTTCTAATATTGGTATGGTAAATGCTATTAGATTATGGAGAATTATATTTATGATATTTGCTTCTTTTGCAGGTATTATTGGAATTTTTTTTGCTATTATCATTTTAATTGTACATTTAAGCAGTTTAAAAACATTTTCTAAGCCATATTTATATCCACTTATACCCTTAAATAAAAGATTTTTAAAAGAAGTTATAATTAAAAATTCAATTACTAAAGAAAATAAACGAATGCCTATTCTAACAAATACTAATTATACAAGGAGCAAATTATGAAAAAATTAATCATTTTTATACCAATTATTTTTTTACTAACAGGATGTAATTATGTAGAGCTTAATAAACTTGCTATTGTTTCAGCTTTAGGAATTGATTATAAAAACAATGAATATCAAATAACTGCACAGGTAATGGACGTTACAAAATCAGACTCAGGTAGTGTTAAACAATCATCATTAATATATGAAGCTTCTGGAAAAACAATTGGTAAAGCTATTAGAAATCTTTCTGAAAAATATCCTAAAACCGTATACTTAGGACATCTTGAGATAATTATTTTAGGTAAAGAAGTTACTGAAGGAAAAATAGAAGATATCTTTGATTTTATATTAAGGTCTCCAGAAGTTAGATCAACAGGAAATGTTCTTGTAAATAAGGAACAAACTGCTAAAGAGACTTTAAATCCTGGAAATGAAAAGGAAAATAGTTTTGCTACAGAACAAATAAAAAGTTCTCTAGAAAATGCTACTAAAAGAACTGGTACTGTTAAACTAATTACTTTTGAAGATTTTACTCATGACTATTTACAAAAAGGTATAGATCCTGTTGTTCCTTTAATAAGAGTAAATAAAAAGACAAATAATAAAACTAGTGACACTATAATAGCTAATTTAGCAGTTTTAAAAGATAAGAAAATAAACAAAGAACTAACTGAAGATCAATCTATCGCTTATAATACTATAAATAAAAACTATTATGATGTTGTAATTACTCCAAAATATAAAAATAAAGCAATTGGTATTATTCTATTTAATCCTAAAGCTAAAATTGATACAAAAATAAATAATGGTTCTGTTAATACTTCAATTAATATAGTGGTTGAGATAAAACTAAATGAACTTAATTCTGATATTGATCCTGACAACGAAAAGATTAATAAAGAATTGGAACAATTGGTTGAAAAAGAATTACAGAAATATATAAAAAGCCTTATAAACTATTGTAAAGAAACAAATAGTGATGTTTTAGGGATAGGAAATAATATTTATAAAAATCATTATAAAGAATACAATAAATATAAAAATATAAATTTTTATAACTCTGATATTAATATAAAAGTTAAAACTAAATTATATAGATCTGGTAATACTAATAAAGGAGCGGTTAAATGAATAAGAAAATAAGTAGTGGTGAAGTTTTCCCTATTGAAGTTGGTTTAATGGTTTCTCTTTTTCCTGGATTTGCTAATAACTTAATACTTAGCATGTCAAAAAATGCTTCTCTTTTATCGGTGTTAATCGCCTTTGTTATTGGATTTATTCCTATATTAATGATTGTATTAATAAGTAAGAAAATAAAGACTCAATCGTTAAAAGAATACTTAAATACTAATCTTGGTTTTTTTGGTAAATTATTAAATATACTTTTAATAGTTGTTGCTATATTTATTTTATTTTTAAGTTCTTGGCTTACAATAGATTTTATGATAAGTCAGTTTTTAACTAGAACTTCTTATTATTTTATAGCTATTATCTTTTTTTCTATTATTACTTATGCAATTAATAAAGGTATTGAAACTATGTCTAGATCAATATTTATACTTTTTATTATTACCGTGCCTCTTATGGTTGTTTTATGGTGTTTTCTTATTCCATACGTGGACTTGAATAATTTAAAACCTTATATTGATGTTGGTTATAATAGAATAATTAAAAGTTCTGTTATTTATCTTACTTATACTACTTTACCTGTTTTATATATATTGGATTTAAAACATATTACTAGTGATACAAATAATTTCGAAAGAAAGCTTATTATTTCATATGTTATGTTATCGTTTATAGTTTTTGTTTTTCTTTTTTTAATTATTTCTGTTTATTCTATAGATTTAGCAGAGATATTTACTTATCCAGTGTACTCATTATTTAAAAAAGTACAAGTTTTAGGATTTATAGAAAGAATAGAAAACTTTGCTGCTGTTCAGATAATTGTATCTTTTTATATTGAGGCTACATATTTAATATATTATTTAAAAGAAAATATTTCTTCTTTGTTGAGATTAAAAAGAAAAAAGAAAAACATCTTAACATATTTAATAGCTATAATAATTCCTATTATTAGTATATCTATTTTCAAGAATTATAATATGATTCATATTGTTAATATTTCTCCTTATGTATTAAGTGCTTTGTTTATAATTATAATTATTGTGTTTTTTATAAGTCTAAATAAAAAAGAGGATTAGACTCCTCTTTTGATATTTATTATCCAGTTGATAATTACTATAATAATAATTAATATGTAATGATTACTAATTCTTTTTAATAGTATTTCTGTTTTATTAGTTTTTTTAATAAGATCTATTATTATTAATATAGAAAAGAACAAATAAAATATTAATATTGGAATTGATAATATGTTGTATTTTTCTGCTTCAAGAAAGTTGCCATGAAATATTGCTCTAAATGCTCTTGTAAGACCACATCCAGGACATGGAATACCAAATATACTCTTAAATATACAATTTATGTCTAAGAGAAATATAGCTAGTGCTCCAAATAATAATAATATTAAAAATGCAAGCATTATTTGCTTGCTTTTTTTATTCACCTAATGGATTTCCTTCAGCGTCAGTAGGTACAGAACCTGTTAAGATTAGAATACCATCTATAAATGGCCAAATAGCTCCGATACCACATGTAAATAGTGAAACTAATAATTGAGCAACACCAATTCCAGTATATCCTAGATAAAATCTACCTACTCCAAAGCATCCTAAGAAAATTTGAAGAAGTCCTGCAGCCATTTTAGATTTTGGTGCATTAGCAGTATTATTTACATTTTGTGCTGTTGTTTTGTTAGCACCTGTTTTTGATCCACATTTTGAGCAAAATTCTGCTCCACTTTTTATTTCTGCTCCACAATTTGAACAATATTTCATAATATCAACTCCTCTTGGCATAATTATAGCATAAACTATCTTTTTATACAATTATTCTATTATTTTTATTATTATATTCTTTTTAATTGGTTTTATTTTAGAAAAGTGATAAGCTTCAAGTACTTTTAAATAATCTATTTCTTTACCATATAATTTACAAAGCACTTCGCCTTTTTTAACATAGTCTCCTACTTGCTTTGTTAAGACAATTCCAGCATCATAATCTATTTCATCATCTTTATTAATTCTTCCTGCTCCTAGAAGCATAGAAGTTTCTCCAATTATTCTACTATTTATACTTTTAATATAACCATTTTTTATTGATTTTATTTCTATAGGTTCTTTTTTTACTTCTTCTATTTTTCCACCTTGTAATTCTACATATGATATAAATTTATTATAGGCTTCATTATTTTTTATTACTTCGAACACTAATTCTTTAGCTTTGTCTAAAGTACTACCTTTATTTATTGCATACATAATAGAAGCCATTTCTACTGAAAGTTTATTTAAGTCATTTTGCTTATTATTTTTTAAAATATCTATTACTTCTTCTATTTCTAATTTATTACCAATATTACTTCCTAATGGATTATCCATCCTAGTTAACATACAAACAACTCTTCTATCATACTTCTTGCCAATTTTAATCATTAATTTTGCTAACTTTTTACCTTCTTTTTTATTTTCAATTAAGGCTCCTTTTCCTATTTTTATATCAATGACTATTTTACCAGCACCACTTGCTATTTTTTTACTCATAATGCTTGATGCAATAAGTGGTATTGATTTAGTTGTACCTGTGACGTCTCTTAAGGCGTATACTTTTTTATCCATAGGACATAAATTAGCAGTTTGACTAGATATTACCATATTTGTTTCTCCTAGAACGTTATAAAATTCTTCTTTAGAAAGATCTGTTTTAACGCCAATACTATTTAATTTATCAATAGTTCCTCCAGTATAACCTAGTGCCCTACCACTCATTTTTGATACTCTAACACCTAAACTAGCTAATATAGGTAATACTATTAAAGTAGTTTTATCTCCAACTCCTCCAGTAGAGTGTTTATCAATAAATGCCATATTCATTGGTAATGTTTCACCACTTTTTATAAATATATCTGTTAAATTAATAGTTTCTTCTTCTGTTAAACCATTTGTACAAATTAATTTAAGTACTTTAGTCATTTCTTCATCATTTATTTTATCATTCAAGTATCCGGTAAAAATAGCATCTAGTTCCTGATATGATAGTTTTTCTCTTCTTTCTAATTTTTCTATTTCTCTCATTTTATCACCTACTATAAGTTAATTATAGTATTATTTTTCTCTGCAAACAACATTTTTAGAAAAAAAAGTCATAATCAATGATTATGACTTTTTAATAGTATAAACTAATTTAATTCTCTTCGACGAGCTCTTTTTCTTATTACTTCAGCAGGTATATTTTTGTTGTTAGCTTTTAAACCTTCTCTAATTATTTTTATGGCTTTGGATTCAAGTTGTCTAGCTCTTTCAAATGTAATTCCATACATAATTCCAAGTTCTTTAAGTGTTTTTACTTTATTATCATAGAAACCAAAGCGATGCAGTAGTATTTCTTTTTCCCTTTCTGTTAAATACTTATCCATAATTTCAAGTATTTCTTCTGCTTGTTGTTTATCTATAATTTTGTCTTCTGCATTTTCTTCTTCGTCCACTACACACTCAACTATTGTAGTATCAGGTTCATCTGCATTAAGTGGTTGATCTAAACTGTATGCATCTCTATACGTTAACAGTGCTCTCATAACTATTTTTTCAACATTAAACTTTTTTACCAATTCCTCAAAAGTTTCATCATTAATGACAAATTTTTTACCTGTTTCGTTATAGTATTCTTCCATATATCTATTTAATTTTAAGAATACTTCATGTGCATGTACTGGAAGTCTTATTATTCTTGAGTTATCCGCAAGCGCACGCATTATAGATTGTCTTATCCAAAAAATAGCGTAGGTAGAGAATTTACAACCTTTACTAACTTCAAATTTGTGTACTGCTTTTATTAAACCAAAATTTCCTTCCTGAATTAAATCTTGTGTAGGAAGACCTCTGTTAACATATTTATTAACAACTGTTAATACTAGTCTAAGGTTGGCATTTATAATTTTATGTTCAATTTTTCTTTTTTCTTCTTCATCGGTAGCATTTTCATATGCAGTAAACAATTCAAATTCTTCTTCTGTACTTAATAAAGGATATTTTAAAAGATCGCTATAATACTTTCTCTCCCCAATTAAGTTATTTTTATCAGAACGATTTTCTATTTGATTTTGAAGTTCTTTTTCTAACAACGCATCTTGTATATTTTTTTGTTCTTCTTTAATATATTCGTTTTTCATATTCAACATTCCCCTTTTTAAAACCGCTTGATTATCTACTTAATGTTAACCCTTTTATTTTTTCTAATCTTGATGGTTTTTTTAACCTGCGAAGCGCTTTTACTTCAATTTGTCTTATTCTTTCACGGGTAACTCCAAGTTCTTGCCCTATACTTTCTAAAGTCATTGGATAACCTGTTTCCATACCAAAACGCATTTTTATAACCATTTTTTCTCTATCAGTTAACTTACTATTCTCTAGATATGCTCTAATTTCTTGTCTAGTGATACTATCTATAGCATCATCTTCTGGATTAGTATCTGATGCAGGTATAAAATCTATCAAAAAGCTATCTGATTCTTCAGCATTAAGTGGTTGATCTAAACTTGTTGGATCTTGAGCAATTTTTAACATTTCTCTAACTGCATCTTCTGTTATATTAAGTCTTTCAGCAATTTCTGAATTCAATGGTTCTCTTCCAGTTTCTTGAATTAGAATTCTTCTTGTCTTTAATACTTTGTTTACTTGTTCAAACATGTGAACTGGTATTCTGATAGTACGACCTTGATCTGCTATAGAACGTGTTACAGATTGTCTTATCCACCAATATGCATAAGTAGAAAACTTAAGCCCCTTATCTATGTCAAATTTTTCAACTGTTTTTATAAGCCCCATGTTTCCTTCTTGAATCAAATCTAATAAATCAAGATTTTTATCAGCATATCTTTTAGCAATTGAAACTACTAGTCTAAGGTTGGCTTTTACTATTTTATCCTCTATTTCTTTTTTTTCTTCTTCACTAGATGCATTTTTATATTTTATGAAAAGTTCTTTTTCTTCTTCTGCACTTAATAAAGGTATTTTAGATATCTCCCTAATATATTGTGTTAATCCAGCATTAGTATATGTTCTTTTTGATGTGAATAAATCTTCTGCTGCTTGATTATCACTATAATCTTCAATATTTTCTAGTCCTTCATCATCAATATCTATACTATTTGTTGATAAATACATTTCTAATAATTGTTTTACTTTATCACTAACAGTTAACTTATTTAGTTCTTTTGTTGATACTGTTTCCTTTCCATTAAAAAGACTATCTAGTTGTTTTTTTATTGTTGGTTCACTAATTATTGATAAAGTGTTCTCAAATGTTAATTCTTCATTAGAATAATCATTTTTTATGACTTCTTCTAATGCTTTTATTATATTGGCTTTTTTCATACCAATCCCCCCTTTTTTTGAGTAAGAAGATTATACTACATTTTTGTTAAAATGTCAAGTAATTTTACACTATCGTTATAATATTAAAAAAACGAACCATTAAGTTCGTTATATTTATATGGAGCGGACGAGGAGAATCGAACTCCCATCCTAGCCTTGGCAAGGCCATGTTCTAACCATTAAACCACATCCGCAAAAATTAAATACATTAATAATTTATCATTATTTTTGATAAAAATCAATATATTTAATTATTATTTACTACTTTATTTCTTTTTTATCTATATCTACTCTACTAATGGAATCAAATCTTTTAGTAATTTTTTCAGTGGTAGTATGAATATCATTAACATCTTTTGATACTGTTTCTATGCTTCTTGATAGTTTATCCCATCTATCTTTATATCTATTAAACTCTACTCCAAGTTTATTTAATTCTTCATGGATTATGCTAGTATATTTATCTCTTTCCATATTTTTAATAATCATTTGTATAATAGTAAGTGTTGATATTAATGTTGTAGGACTAGTAATCCATACTCTTCTTTTATAGGCATAATCAATTAAATCACCATGATAAGCATTTATTTCTGCGAAAATTGCTTCTGCTGGTAAAAACATAATAGCTTGGTCTGTTGTTTGTCCTGGTATTATATATTTTTCACTTATTGCATCGATATGTTTTTTTACATCT
>JAEEGL014789383.1_pt1 | contig 10471 bp, 10 predicted proteins | sample 9134231 | NCBI WGS metagenome assembly JAEEGL01 (sample SAMN16246548, study PRJNA631951) | gut metagenome | biome: gut microbiome; feature: rumen; material: fiber-attached | host: Bos | place: Iran: Karaj | collected 2018-10 | reverse complement strand
GAGCGCGAGGAAAAACGCGATGAATGCCAGGAGTCCACCGACTGCTGCGATGATCGCCCAGATCGAGATGGATCCCTTTCCGATTTTGATGTCTTCCATGTTGAAACCTTCTGGGTGCGTGGCCCTTCGGCTATGCATCCCTGCAGTAATAATATTCTACATAGTATAAAATTAGTTTGCTTATAAATCGACGTGCCAGACCATAAATCGTATATAAATCGCCACAGATGGGAGGATAATGCCAATCGCATGTCCAGAGTGCAGGCCCCTCTTTTCTCAGAGAAACAGGCCGGAAAATGCGATGTATGCGGACGCGAATGCGAGGTGCACGAGTGTCGGAACGGACACCTTCTGTGCGACGGATGCGCGGACGAATTGGTGTTCGAGAAGGTGATAGATTACTGCCTTCGGTCGGAGAGCGATGACCCCTACGAGATATTCCGGGGGATAATCTCCACGGACTGCGTGCGCATGCACGACTACAAGCACCATGTGATCGTCGGGTCCGCCCTGCTGACCGCAAACAGGAATGCAGGGTATCAATGCGATCTCGAACCCATGCTAAGGGAGATGCTCAAGCGCGGCAGGAGGGTCCCCCTGGGAGCCTGTGAGCTGATGGGCGATCAGCTCCTCCCTGGTCAGATCGGTGCACCCGAGGGCCTTGTCCCTGCAGGCGTCGATGGTATCTCTGACGGATTGTGACAACGATTCACCCGAATCCTCATCGGGATGGCCGTACTTATTGTTTTACTTCAATATCGATTAATTGAATTGAAACTGCGGACCGTTTCGCACATGCATCTGATGCTGCCTAGAGGTATACCTCTGTGCAGCGAGCAGGAGGGCATGAACACGTAACTGCAGTCCGAGAACGTACGAAGATACCCCTCGGTCTCGGAGATTATCCTGCCGTCGGGACCGTTCAGCAGCGTAGGGACAACATCCGTGCCGCCCAGCAGGGGGATGCGTCCGCCCAATCTCTCCTTCAGGAGTTCCGCTCTGTTGTTCTCGGGGAAATGGAATCCGTCGCATCCGGTTCCGATTATGTCCTCGGACAGGTCGATGCTCTCCGATACGAACGTCCCGTGCGGATGGAAGATCACCGGCAGCCCTTTCCTGCGGAATGCCTCAGCGTATCCCTTCACATGCGGGACCACGATCCTGCTGAACACATCGGACCCGAACAGGTCGGGATTGTCCGTGGCGGATGCAAGGATCCCGGCGTCGCAGGAACCGTTCGAATATGCCGCCTCTATCACTGCGGACAGATTGTCATAACAAAGTGCCAGCAGTTCCTTCAGAACGTCCTTGTCCGATTCTATGAGCATGGAGATGTACTCGATTCCCGCGATCACTCCGGCCTTGGTGAGGGGTCCGGTGACGTTCAGGACCACCGCTGTGTCCGGAAGCTTACGGCGGACCCGGCTGTAGGAATCCAGTGCGGACAGCATCATGCCCTTAGGCTCCGCCACAATGGCGGAGAAGTCCCTCATCCCTTCCAGCGGATGGGTCAGCGGGACAGGGATCCCTCTCCTCGGATACTTCATCTCCCCGCCGAACTGATCTATCAGGAAAGCGGCGCAGTGAGTGCATCCGATGACCGCATCCTGTCCTGTCATCCTCTGGAATGCGGCGATGCATTCCGCCGATAGTTCCGGATCGAACCGCTCTCCGAAGACGTCTGTCGTATCGATGTCCAGGACATCCATCCCCAGGGTCATGTCCCTGATGAACACTGGGATGTTTCCATTCCCCTTCCCTTCGAGGGTATCGATGAAATCTTCGCGTGTCATTGGCAATCGAACCCGAATATGAACGTGAACAGTCTGGTGTTCAGCGGCATCCCGGCAAGTCCTTTCAGGCGTGCGTCGGTCGGGGTGGCGGGAGAGGTCCCGACCGCGTTCGCGCATCCTTTGATCGTATCGGAGAGTTCCGGGAACTCGTATGGATAGAGGACGAACCTCTCCTGTCCCGCGGACTCGGCCGTCAGGAACATCACGAAATCGCTGGAGATCCAGATGACGTCGTCGCGCTGACGGTAGGAATCCAATTCCTCCTCCGGTACGCTGGTCCCTATCACTCTGCCGCTCCTGTCCAGCATCTTCAGCAGCGAATGCTTTTTGAGGACGAACCTGTCGTCCATGAATATGCAGACCTTCTTCTCGCGTTTGGAGACCTCCTCGAACCCTACGTTCTCGTATTCGCTGTGCGTCTGCGTCTCCACCCTGCTCTCGATCGCCCATGCCTCTTCGAATTGGGCATCCGTCAGTTCCATCACCTTCTGTATCCCTTCGCAGGACTCGAAATAACCGATGAATTCCTCGACGGCGCTCACGCTGACCGATGGTGATACAGTTATATAGTGCTTGTTCGATAAGGTGTCGCCGTGTTAAGTGTTAGCACGGTGCAAGGTGAATTGAAATGTCCTTCCTAGGAATCCCCGACCCTATGATCTGGCTGTCGTACGTGGGCTGCTTCGCATGCGTGGCGTTCTGCCTGATATGGGGTCATCTGAAAGAAAAGGAGATGGCTGACGATGACGAGTGACGGTGTCAACCTCGTGGTCTTCTCGGTGATGGCGCTGCTGTTCATAGCGGCGACTCTGGCACTTGGCTGGTACGGTTACAAGAACACGAAGAAGGACAATCAGGCCTATCTTCTGGGAAGGAACAAGACGAACGCGATGATCATCGCACTCTCCTACGGAGCGACGTTCCTCAGCGCATCCGCGGTCATCGGATTCGGCGGACAGGCAGCGGTCCACGGAGCGACGCTCATGTGGCTGTGCTTCCTCAACCTCATTATCGGAGTTGCGGTGGCCTTCATAGTCTTCGGAGGACGCACCCGGCGTCTCGGCAAGAGGCTCAAGGCATCCACGTTCGCCGACCTCCTCGGCAAGGCGTACAGGTCCAAGGGGATCCGCCTGTTCACCGCTCTTCTGATCATAGTGATGATGCCGATCTACTGCGCCGCGGTCCTGAAGGGAGGGGTGAACTCCCTCGCGGTCATCACGGGATTGGATTACAACATGATGCTCATCCTGCTCTCCCTCGTCGTCGCGATCTACGTGGTGGCCGGAGGTGTCATCGCGGTCATGTACAACGACGCGCTGCAGGCCGTCATCATGTTCGCAGGTATGGTCGTGATCTTCGTGGTCACGATCTCCACCGTCGGATTGGATGGATTCGAGAGGCTCACCGACCTCTACGACGCCGGCGCACTCATTCAGGAGAAGACGCTCCCCGGAGCCAACGGATGGACCCGTTTCGCCAGTTTCGGGACCGCGGAGTGGCTCACCGTCGTGACGACCTTCCTGCTGGGAGTAGGTATCGGATGTCTCACGCAGCCCCAGCTTGCCGTAAGGTTCATGTCCGCGAAGGATGACAAGACCCTCAACCGCTCCATGGCGATCGGAAGCATCTTCATTCTTGTGATCGTGGGTTCCGCATACACCTGCGGTACCCTGTGCAACGTGTACTTCTACGATACCTTCGGACAGAGCGCGATCCAGTACGTCACGGACGGTACGGATTTCATCATCCCGACCTTCATCGTCAATATCTTCAGCAACATGACCTTCGGCGACGTGTTCGTGTCGCTGTTCCTCGTGTCGCTCATCTGCGCATCCATCTCCACCATCAGCGGACTCATGCACACCATCGGTTCGGCGGGAGGTTACGATGCGTTCTCCACCATCAAGTCGTGGAAGGCCAAGAAGGACAGCGACGAGACCTCCGTCAACGTGAACCGTATCGTGACGATGGTCATGATGCTGATCGTGGTCATCTACTGCTACTACATGCCCTCGGACATCATCGCGAAGGCGACATCCGTGTTCATGGGACTCACCGCCGCGGCACTGCTGCCCGCATACGTCCATGCCATCTACTCCAAGAACCCGTGCAGGCCTGCAGCCATCATCAGCATCGTTGCCGGTACGGTATCGTACATGTTCTGGGCACTGTTCATCAACTCCGGAACGTCGATATTCCTCCCGATATGCAAGCTGTTCACCGGCGACAAGGTCCTGTTCGACGGGCTGGTCCAGTACGTGGACGCACTGGTCATCTCCCTGCCGCTCTCGATCATCGTGATGGCGGTGTCCCTGGCGTACTTCAGGTCCAAGGCGGCCCCCGCCGCTGCGGAAACCAAAACCGTGGATGCGGTCTCCGAATGAGCCGTTCCGAACAAACCTCTTATCCCTTTCTATTTCTACGAATTTCGAAAACTCTCATTCGAAATCATCAAAATAAATTCTAAAAACGATTTATTTCGTAGAGAATTTTATTGTTTTACTACGATACCTTTTAATGGAATAAACAAGATGTGGCCCCCAAGTTGGTCTAACCATGAACATGGAACTAGTATGGCACGGAAGAGGTGGCCAGGGAGTGGTCACCGCAAGCGAGATCCTTGCCGAGACCGTCGTCGGGGAGGACAAGTACGTCAAGGCCTTCCCCGAGTTCGGGCCGGAAAGGATGGGTGCACCCATCAGGGCGTTCACCAGGATTTCAGAGAATCCCATCAGGGTCCACACCCAGGTCTACGAGCCCGACATCGTCGTTGTCCTCGACGGCACGCTGATCGGAAAGGTGGACGTCACCAAGGGACTTAAGAAGGGAGGATTCGTCCTCGCCAATTACGCGGGGACCCCCGCCGAGCTCAAGGCCGCACTGAAGACCGATGCGGAATGCCACACGGTCAACGCGACGAAGATCTCCATGGAGGAGATCGGAAGGCCTGTCGCCAACACGTCAATGCTCGGAGCGCTCATCAAGCTCTCGCCCATCGTATCCTACGAGGCGCTGGAGTTCCAGATCGTATCCAAGTTCACCGGCAAGCTGCCCGAGAAGGCCATCAAGAAGAACCTTGCGGCGCTCAAGAGGGCCTACGAGGAGGTGCAGTGATATGGATCACAAAGACATGATTATCGGATCGCGCGTCCAGGGAGGGACCGCGGAGATGTTCGAGACGGGAGACTGGAGATCGCTCACCCCCGTCGTCGACAGGGACACATGCATCGACTGCATGACCTGCTGGGTCTACTGCCCTGATGACTGTATCATCATCCAGGACAACAAGATGGTGGGATTCAAGCTCACGCACTGCAAGGGCTGCGGAATCTGCGCCAAGATGTGCCCCAAGAACGCCATCGTCATGAGCTCGGAGGAATGAATATGTCGGACTTAGCAATCAACGGAGACAGCGCGATCGCACTCGCATGGAAGCAGATCGACCCCGATGTGTGCGCAGCTTACCCCATCACACCCCAGACCATCATCGTGGAGAGGTTCTCGGACTACGTGGCCGACGGGGACGTCGGAACGAACTTCGTCTGCGTAGAGTCGGAGCACTCCGCTCTGACCGTATGTACCTCCTCCTGTTCCGCAGGAGCAAGGACGTTCACCGCAACATCCTCTCAGGGACTGGCGTACATGTGGGAGATGCTCCCCATCACGTCCGCTATGAGGGTCCCCCTGATCATGGCCGTCGCCAACAGGGCGATAAGCGGACCCATCAACATCAACAACGACCACGGAGACGTCATGTCCGCAAGGGACTGCGGATGGCTCCAGCTGTTCTCCGAGAACGTGCAGGAGGCATACGACATGGCCATCATCGCTCCCAGGATCGCGGAGCACCCCGATGTCCAGCTCCCCTGCATGACCAACATCGACGGATTCATCCTCACCCACGCGATTGAGAGGATGAAGCCCCTGGCCGACTCCGTCGTCAAGGAGTTCGTCGGCGAGTTCAAGCCCTTCAAGCCCCTGCTCGACTACAAGAACCCGGTCTCCCACGGACTGATGGACGGACCCGACTTCTACTTCGAGCACAAGTACCAGATGGTACAGGCGATGCAGAAGGCTGTGCCCGTCATCGAGGAGGTCTTCAAGGAGTTCGCGAAGATCTCCGGAAGGGAGTACCACATGGTCGAGGAGTACAAGTGCGACGACGCGGAGGTCGTCGCGGTCGTGCTCGGATCCGCGTTCGGAACCATGAAGGCGGCGGTCGATGAGCTCCGTGCGAAGGGAGTCAAGGCCGGTGTCTGCATGCCCCGTGTGTTCAGGCCCTGGCCGGCGGCAGAGCTCGCCAAGGTCCTGGACGGAAAGAAGGCCGTCATCGTCATGGACAAGCACCTCTCCATCGGAGCCTACGGCCCCATGTACCCCGAGGTCGCTTCGGTCCTCATCGGATGCAAGAAGGTCCCCAAGGCCTACAACTACATCTACGGACTCGGAGGAAAGGATGTCATGGTCTCCGCATACGAGGGAGTCTTCCAGGACGTTCTCGCAGGAAAGGCAAAGACAGTCAACTATCTGGGGGTGAAAGAATGAGCAACCTGTCCCTCAAGGACCTGAACAGCAGGCCGGTCAAGCTCACCTCCGGCCACAGGCTCTGCGCAGGATGCGCGGAGAGCATCATCGCCAGGCAGGTGCTCATGAGTACCGACAAGCCCATCGTCGCATCTTCCGCGACCGGATGCTTCGAGGTCTCGACCACCATCTTCCCCTACAGCGCATGGAACGTCCCGTGGGTGCACACAGCATTCGGTAACGGTGCGGCGACCGGCGCAGGAGTGGAGGCGGCGTATCAGTCCCTCAGGAAGAAAGGAAAGATCACCGAGGAGATGAGGTTCGTCACCTTCGGCGGAGACGGAGCCACCTACGACATCGGTTTCCAGGCACTGTCCGGAGCCGTGGAGAGGGGTCACCAGATGATGTACGTCTGCTTCAACAACGAGGCGTACATGAACACCGGTATCCAGAGGTCCGGTGCGACCGGATTCGGTGCATCCACCACCACGTCGCCCGCAGGATCCGTCGTGCAGGGAAAGACCGAGTACCCCAAGGACCTCACCATGATCCTGGCGGCACACGACATCCCCTACGCGGCACAGGTGTCGCCCCACAACTGGCGCGACCTGATCGAGAAGTGCGGAAAGGGATTCGAGTGCGGAGGACCCGCGTTCATCAACGCCCTGTCCCCCTGCCCCAGAGGATGGAGGTTCAACTCCGAGGACGGTATGGTCATCGCCAAGCTCGCGGTGGAGACCTGTGTGTGGCCTCTCTACGAGTTCGAGAACGGCAAGTTCAAGCTGACCGCGGAGTCCAAGAGGATCGCCGAGGGACACGTCGAGAAGAAGCCCGTCATCGAGTGGTTCAAGGCCCAGGGAAGGTACAAGCACCTCCTCTCCGAGGACAACGCCCACATCGTGGAGCAGGTCCAGGCCGAGATCGACCGCAAGTGGAGAAAGCTGATCGCTCTCTCCAAGCTCGAGTACTGAGCATAAACGGACGGCATCGGCCGTCCTTCATTCTCCCGACCGCGCGGTCATCCGCGCGGTCATCTTTCTATTATCTGGCACATGTGTTCACATCATCGGTGCCAGGACCTTCAGAATGGTACCGCGGATCTTGCAGGAGAGCTTTTCGCTGCGGATGGTCTCGGGTGTGACCGTCCTGCATTTGGCCAGGGTCTCCTGGAAGTCCCTCTCTATGTCCGGGATGCAGTCGGTGCGGTACATGTAGGTCGCGCATTCGAAGTGATGGTAGAGGCTCCGGTAGTCCAGATTGATCGTTCCCACGACGGCGGTGTCGTGATCGGATACGAACACCTTCGAATGCAGGAATCCGGGGGAGTATTCGTAGATCTTCACACCGGCGGCGATGAGCGTGCGGTAGTGGGTCTTTGCCAGGGCATTGGCACCCTTCTTGTCCGGTACGCCGGGCAGTATGAGCTTCACATCCACCCCGCGCTGGGCTGCGAACCTGAGGGCGGTATCGAGCTCACTGTCCAGGATAAGGTAGGGTGTCATGATATGGACGTATCTGTCGGCCCTGTAGAGGATGTCCGCGTAGACGTCCCTGCCGACCTTGTAGGGGTCCACGGGGGTGTCGCAGTAGGGCATCACGTAACCGTTCGCCTCGCAGGGCGGAATCTCGGCATGCACCTCCTCCCATGCGGGCGTTTCCTCGTGCATGTTCCACATCTGGAGGAACATGAGCGTGAAGCTCCTGACGGCCTCCCCTTTGATCATGACGGCGCAGTCCTTCCAGTGTTCGCCGAAGGGTTCGGTGCGGTTGATGTACTCGTCGGCGAGGTTGACGCCGCCGTTGAAAGCGACCTTCCCGTCGATGACCAGGATCTTCCTGTGGTCGCGGTAGTTGTAGCTGGTGGTGATGAACGGTCTCACGGGGGTGAACTTCCTGCATCTGATGCCCAGCTTCTCCACGCGCTTGGGGTAGTCGTGGGGCAGTTTCGAGATGTCGCAGAGACCGTCGTACATGAAACGGACATCCACGCCCTGCTTCGCCTTCTCCGCGAGGATCTTCAGGATGCGCCCCCACATGTAGCCCTCCTCTACGATGAAATACTCCAGGAAGATGAAATGCTCGGCCTTTTCGAGTTCGGTCAGCATCGCCTCGAACTTCTTCTCGCCGACGGGGAAATAGGTCACCTCGGTATCCTTGTAGAGGGGGAACGTACCCGCTCTGTTGATGTATGTATTCAGATTGACGAGGTTGTCATTTTTCAGATCTGGGTCATTCAGCACACCTTCCGGCTGGGGTATCATCCCGCGGATCTCATCGACCATGGCTTCGGACCTGTCCCTGAGCTTCCTGAATCCGAAATCCATGTTGGAGTAGAACAGAAGGACGGTTGCGGGGATGGTGAACAGCATCACAAGGAAGGTCCAGGTCAGCTTGGCGGAACCGTTGATGTCGGAGTTGAAGATGTAGATGATGACGGCGATGGCCAGGATGTTCTCTATGATGACAATGTATCCCAGGGACTCCTCCAGCCAGACGTAGGCCACTATGATGAATATGAGCTCGATCAGCAGGAGTATGGCCATCTGGCCGGTACGGCTGAACAGCAGCCATTGGATGCCGGTCTTGCGTTTGGTCTCCAGATGCATGACATCCGGGTCGTCGAATGCTGAAGGGTCCCTCATCGGACGTATAAAGTGATGAAAATAGAAAAAATGTGGGGGATGCCCCACGATTGTTTCAGACCAGGGTGACGAGCGCGTCGACCGCCCAGCAACCCTTGCCCTCGTCGCCGACGATGACGGGGTTGATCTCGAGCTCCTTGATCTCGGGGTTCTCCAGAGAGATCTTGACGAGCTTCCTGATGGTGTCCTTCATTGCCTCGATGTCCGATTTCGCCATTCCGCGGGCACCGGACATGAGCTTGTAGGCCTTGGTGGATTTGATCATCTCGTCCAGCTCCTCCTCCGAAAACGGAGCGAGTGCCTGCGAGATCTCCCTGAGGATCTCCACGAAGATTCCTCCCAGACCGAATGAGATGACGGGTCCGAACTGCGGGTCGCGGATCATGGACAGGATGACCTCCTTTCCGGAGACCATCTGCTGGATCGAGACTCCCACGAGCTTCGCATCGGGCTTGGCCTTGGCGCAGGACTCCATGATCTTGGTGTAGGATGCCTTGGCGTCCGCCTCGTTCTTGACACCGACGACGACTCCGCCCACATCGGTCTTGTGCTGGATGTCGGGAGAGATGATCTTCATGACGACGGGGTATCCGATCTTGTTGCATGCGGCCGCAGCCTCTTCCGCGGATGTGACCGTGGCCTCTCCGGGGACGGGGAGGTCGTATGCCTTGAAAATCTCCTTACCCTCTGCCTCGGTGAGTGCCTTCCTGCCCTCTTTGGCCGCAAGTGCCAGTATCTCCTGGGACTTGGCCCTTCCGGACTTCTTGGGCTCGATCATGGGGGTGCAGGGAATCTGTCCGCGGACGGTGTATTTCCTGAGGACATCGAGTGCGTGGACCGCTCTGTCGGGGGTGGGGTATGTGGGCAGACCGCCGGCCCTGGTGATGGCGGCGGCCGCTGCGCACTTCCTTCCTCCGGCCCAGCAGACGGCGATCGGGACCTTGATCTCGTCCTTGATCCTGACGAGGTTCTCGGCGACCGATTCGAGATCGGCGGTGTCCAGAGGCGAACCCATGACGACGAGTCCTCCCACCGAGGGGTCCTCCTGAACGATCTTGATGGTCTTCTCGAAGTACTCTGCCTTCGCGTCTCCCCTGACATCGATGGGGTTGGTGACTCCAGCAACGGTGGGGACGTCGGTCTTGATCCTATGGATCGTCTCATCGGTGAGTTTCGCTGCGCCGATGTAGGTGGCGTTGTATGCCGCATCCGCGGACATGACTCCGAGTCCTCCGGCGTTGGTGATGATTCCGATCTTGTCCTTGTCCATGTGGTCGAACGCGTGGAACATGGCGAAGGAGTCGTACAGCTCGTCGAGGTCCTTCGCTCTGTGGATGTTGAGCTTCTTGAACACGACGCTGTTGACCGCATCGGAACCGGCAAGCGATCCTGTGTGCGAGGATGCCGCTGCACCTCCCGCTGCGGTGGATCCGGACTTGAAGATGACGATGGGCTTCTTCTTCTTGATGCCGCTGATGGCGTCGACGAAGTGGCGTCCGTTGGAGATTCCCT
>JAEEGL014588041.1_pt1 | contig 10471 bp, 9 predicted proteins | sample 9134231 | NCBI WGS metagenome assembly JAEEGL01 (sample SAMN16246548, study PRJNA631951) | gut metagenome | biome: gut microbiome; feature: rumen; material: fiber-attached | host: Bos | place: Iran: Karaj | collected 2018-10 | reverse complement strand
TCTTCGAGCGACGATGATATCCTTGTCTTTTCGGGGAATGAGCTGCTGGGGGATACTTCCTTAGGCATAAACACCGAGACACTTTCGTCTGATTTTTACGATGGCGAGTACGGGGAAGAAGTGAATTTCAACGCGTTCGATATAGCGGAGGGCATGAAAGGAAGAAGACCCGGCGAGATCATAAGCAGCGAGACCCTGAATCAGCTTGCCGGTGAATACGTCAAACTGCTGAACGGAGCAAAATGGGAAAAAGGAGCCGAAACAGAGATAAAGGCGGACGGGGTTTTGGCCGTGTGCAGCTGCTGCAGGGCAAAGGTGAGCGGCAACAAGCTGAAAAGTTTTGTGCTCAAGTGCGTAAAAATACTGTATGACGACGAGGGAATAAAGGCTGTTGTGACAAGCTCCGGCACGATGAGAAAAAGCAGTGCCGAAAGCTACGAAAAATATGCCGAAGACCGCATATCGAAGATCTCGCAGAAGCTTAACGATATAGAAGGACAGAACTTCTTCATAGAGTATTATATAAGCGGAGAACTGCTCAGACGCATCAAACTGGACGAACCGGTTGATGCCGAGTTTCACAGGTCGATCTCGCTGACGTTCGGCCTTGAAGAACCGGCAAACTATCTCTGCTTTGAAACGAAAAACATATTTACCGACGATGAGACCGGGAAAGTATCAGATATATCGATAACGAGCCACGGAGATCATCTGGCCGAAAACAGCCGTTTTTCGGACGAGACAAAGGTCGTCATAACCGAAAGCAGCAAGGATCTTTCAGGAGAATTCAGGATAAACTCGGCCGGAAGTTATGATATTACTTCTGGAGCACTTGAGTGGGGGCTGACTTTAGATGAAGAGAACGAGAGTATAACTGCAGATATAAGCGGGATATATACCGTGAAAGACGATGGTCTGGAGTTCAGATCGGATAGAATAATACTTTCACAGGGTGAAAAAAACATAGAACTGGAAGCAGAATACCGCCTTTCGGAAGGTGAGGAGGTCAGCATCGATACCAGCAATCTGAAGATGCTTGACCAGATGACCGGGGAAGATTATGAAAAGCTTAACAATGAGCTTTCTGAAAATCTGAGTGCTTTGATGCAGAAACTGTTTGAGCAGGCGCCTCAGGCGGCAGTAATAATAAGCCTGCTGCTGTTTTCACAACAGGGCAGCTAGACTGTATGCATGTAACGGTGCCGGAGCCGGCTACTGCATCTAAAAAGCTATTGACACGGCAGCCGTAAGGAATTAAGCTTTATATTATCGGGAGCGCCGGAAACAGGCGCTTATACGGGGTGTAGCGCAGTTGGTAGCGCGCCTGCTTTGGGAGCAGGATGCCGCAGGTTCGTATCCTGTCACTCCGACCATGTCGCCGCAGGCTTTGTAATGCCTGCGGCTAATTTTTTAAAGCCGCACGCTGACGAGGGATATCTGCCGCTGCCGGACTTTTGCAGATTGAATGATCGCACCATATGTATTAATGATAAGGCCGCGTAAAATACGGTCTGATGTTCTTAATTATGACTTAAGCAAAAAATGCCCCTCTTTTGCGTATAAAACACGCAAAAGAGGGGCATTGTCAGATTTGGAAAGGAATGCCGCCGCAGCGGATGATCAACTGCTACGGTCGTTCCCTATTATCTGTCCCTACTGCCCGTCCTGAGTTTTTCTGCGTCTTATCAGGATATATATCGCCGCGGCAATAATCAAGACCGCGATCAGAAGAATAACCACCGGCAGGATCAGACTGCCGGACCGGCTCTGCTGGGCAGTTATGTCGGTTTCCGGGACCTGTTCGTCATTCTCGACACGGTGACCGCGCACGAGCAGGCGGTGTGAATTTATCCCGTACGGCGTGCAGGTCACCAGAGTGTACAGGTCTTTGCCTTCTTCTATCTGCAGGGAGTCCATCTCCTTCGACTCGACCACGAGTATCTGGTCGACCTCGTAGGTGAGCGTCGTATCAAGCACGTGCAGCATGAAATGATCGCCGATCTCCAGTTTGTCAAGATTGGTAAAGAGCTTGGCCCTCGGCAGTCCCCTGTGTCCCGAAAGAACGCGGTGGGCACTGATACCTCCTACCGGCAGGCTTGACCATTCGATATGCCCTATAGCTACCTGCAGGGCGGTATCTTCTGTACCGTGATAGACCGGAAGCCTTGTTTCAATCTTCGGTATCTCCACATAGCACATGATCTTTGAGCCGTTGATATCCATAAGCTGATCATACAGCTCCGACTTCTCATCCGTGAGCATGAAGGGATTGACCCTGTCAAGCAGACCGGAATTATATTCCTGCGCATCTTTCCAGAAATGCTCGTAAGTTTCCGCGTCCATATTTGAGGCGTCCTCCACATAGTGGACGATAGCACGTGACTGGTGCTTCGAGTTCCAGAAATTGCTGACGGTAGGATACAGTAAGATACATAATCCCGCGAGAAGGATGACACCGAACACGATGCATGTCCAGTCTTTCTTCTTCGTATGTCAATAATAAGCTGGCTTCTTTCATGAACGGAAAAGCAGGCGGAGCCACCGCAAAACTCGACGCCGTGGGACGGATTCTGAATGGATCGGTCAGCATGACCCAGCTGACTTTCAAGGGATGGATCGGCTTTGAGGAGGATATAGAGGCATTCGGATACCAGATAGACAACAATGCCCCCATATTCGGAAACTTCATGATCTCCCCCGAAGCAGCGGTCAGATATGAAGAGAACGGGAGAGCAAAGGCGCAGCGCTATGCCGTCAACATTCCCGTATCCGGATTAAGGGGAGACCACCAGATAGCCGTCGTCGTTAAGGTGAACGGTACCGTGGTCAGGATAGACGGGGATATCCTGATGGCAGAGACCCTGCCGTCAACGGATACCAGTCTGACCTATCGCAGATAGATGCGCCCTGCAGGCAGCGTTTGCTGCATCGGAATATATATTATATATATAAATGTAAGAGACTTTCTGAAAACAAGGCCGGAGCAGTCCGTTTAAGACTGCCCCGGCCGATCATCATATCCGAACAGAGAACCGGGAGAGGGATCCCTCTAGCGAAAGGATATGCATATATAATAAGGTATTGAGAAAAAACAGAATAATTCTTATAATTGGAATAACGGCAATGATACGGTCTATTGCGGAATATATTTAAAGAGGTAAAACGATGATCATCTATTTTTCCGGTACGGGGAACAGCCGTTACTGTGCGCAGATGCTCGCCGACATGCTCGGCGATGAGATCACCGATTCGTTCGGATACATAAAGAATAATACCGCGGCAGATCTTGGATCTGAGGAGCCGTGGGTCTTCGTATGCCCAGTTTATGCCTGGAGGATGCCCCGCATCTTTGACGATTTTATACGTAGAGCCAGCTTCCGGGGAAGCGGTGAGGCCTACTTCGTAATCACCTGCGGAGGAGACATAGGGAATGCGGGGGAAGGCGCCGCGGAACTTTGCAGGGAAAAGGGTCTTAAACTCCGCGGAGTGCTGGAAGCGGTCATGCCCGAGAACTATCTGATCATGTTCCCTGTCCCGGATGAGGAGAAATCAGCAGGGATCATTGCGGGGATCCGTTCCGTCATGGAGGAGGCGGCATGCCGCATAAGGGAAAGGAAAGCATTTGACGCCAGAAAGGTGAGCCCGGCCGACAGGGCAAAAAGCGGATTCATCAACAAGGGCTTTTATAAGATGTACGTCAGGTCGGATAAATTCTATACGAATGAAAAATGCACATTCTGCGGTAGGTGCGTACAGCTCTGCCCGCTCAACAATATCACTCTCAACAACGGCAGGCCGGTATGGAACGGCAGCTGCACCCACTGCATGGCATGCATATGCAGATGCCCGAGCGGGGCTGTGGAATACGGAAAGAAGAGCGCTTCAAGAAGGCGGTATCTCTGCCCGGAATACGAAAAAGACACAGGCATACAGAATAACGGAAAGCCTGACAGGATATGATATCCTGTCAGTTTTAAACACCCATTAGATAATTACCAGTATAATGAAAAAAAACTGAAGCATATCTGCAGATAATATGATATAATAAACAGGGAATCCCCATTTTATGGGAACCGCATATGTTTTACAGTATTCAACATGAAATATGCAGACACAGGAGGAGGATACAAAATGAGTAAAAAGATACTGGTAGCATATTTTTCCGGAAGCGGCGTCACGGCAAGAGCGGCAAAAGCTCTGGCAGAGGCTGCGAATGCCGATATATATGAGATCGAGCCGGTAACGCCCTATACGAGAGCTGACCTTTTCTGGCCTAATCCCAAGTGCCGCTCCATTACCGAGATGCGTAACAGTTCATACCGGCCTCCCATCAAGGATACCGATGCAAAGATCGCCGACTATGACATCATTCTGCTTGGTTACCCCTTGTGGTGCCACACGATACCGACCATTGTGAATACTTTTCTGGAAAAGTATGATTTTTCGGGCAAAAAGATAATCCTTTTTGAGACCTCCGGTGGAAACGGATTCTGCGACTCTGTACAGGGTGTGAGAAAAAGCGTGGACGCTTCCTGCCAGGTGGAGGAAGGAAAGATGCTCAACCGCTATACGCCGGAAAGCCTGAAGGCATGGGTCGAGCAGATCGGCTGATCTCACGGCCGGAGCTGCGGCTGATGTAAGACAAAGAAAGAATAAATAAAGGAGGGTCAACATGAACACGTTAGATGCTATCAAAGCAAGACATTCCACACGGGCCTTTTCCGATAAACAGATAAGCGACACTGATCTCGAAGCGATCCTTTTAGCCGGAAGTCAGGCTGCGGTCGGAGGCGCGGATTTCAAAAGCCTGAAGCTGTATGTCGTACAGGATCCGGAGATTTTAAAGGATATCGACGAAGAATCCGCCAAGCTTCGCCCCGGCTCCCATCCCCTGTACGGAGCGCCCACACTGGTAGTGCTGGCCTCAAAGAAAAGTATCCTGCCTAATATCGAGTTTTCAAACGCGGGATGCATCATTCAGAATATGATGGTTGCGGCTGCTGATCTGGGAGTCGACAGCATCTATCTCTGGATGAGCATGAACGGCATAAACAACAGCAAGGAACTGATGGAGCGCCTGGGATTCCCCGAGGGATTTACCTGCGTGGGCAGCATGGCCCTTGGTTACGAAGCCAAGGAATTCCCGAAACTCAGAGCGGATGAGCAGCGGATCGAGGTAACCTATATAAAATAGGAAAGGATCAAGATTCTTCGCGACGCCCGTGCATAATGGATCAAACAGCAAAAAACAGCTGCCGATATTGACCGGCAGCTGTTTTTGATATAAAGATCCACAAGATCATAAAAGTGCCCTGGCGATCCCCTTCAACTGTTCGATGTTCTCACCGCTGACTGCAGATCTGACAGATACGACGGGTTCGATGAATTCAAGGTCTTTGCAGCCCGCAAGTGAATCCTTCATCTTTCTGGCGGCGGTCGGAGCCCAGCTGCCGTTTTCGATAAGAGCGACCCGGCGGCCCTGCCAGAAGCGCTCCTTTAAGCAGCTGATAAAGCTCTTCATATCCGGAAAGATGTCTCCGTTGTAGGTAGTGGTTGCAAGAACGGCTTTCCCGTATCTGAAAGCATCTTCCACGGCTTCAGCCCAGTCGTCACGGACAAGGTCGGTAACGGCGACCTTCGGACAGCCGGCCTCAGAAAGCAGTTTTTCCAGCATAAGGGCAGCCTCTTTTGTATGCCCGTAAACGGATGTATAGAAGATCGCGACGCCTTCCGATTCGACCCTGTAAGAAGACCATATATCATAAAGGTTAAGATAATAACCGAGATTTTCGGTAAGGACCGGCCCGTGCAGCGGGCAGATTATCTGAATATCGAGAGCAGCGGCCTTTTTCAGGACAGCCTGGACCGGTGCACCGTACATGCCGACGATGCCGAAGTAGTAACGTCTTGCCTCGCATGCCCAGCCCTCGGGATCATCGTAGTCAAGAGCGCCGAATTTGCCGAATCCGTCCGCTGAAAACAGGACCTTGTCTATTGAGTCATAGGTCATTATTACTTCCGGCCAGTGAACCATGGGAGCCGTGATAAAGGAAAGACTGCGGCTGCCCAGGCAGAGACTGCTGCCTTCACTGACGGTTATGCGGCGATCCGGGTAATCACTGCCGTTAAATGCTTTCATCATCGGCCATGCCTTTGCGGAGGATACGATCTGCGCGTCGGGATAAGCTTCCATAAAGCGATGAAGGTTTCTGGAATGGTCAGGCTCCATATGCTGGATCACAAGATAGTCCGGGGCTTTGCCGCCGGTGGCGGCTCTGATCTTTTCAAGCCATTCATCGGCAAAATCCTCGCCCACGCTGTCCATTACCGCGGTCTTCTCATCAAGAATGACATAGGAGTTGTAGGAAACCCCGTGAGGTACGATGTAATGACCTTCAAAAAGATCGATATTATGGTCATTGACGCCTGTATAGATTATGCTGTCCGTTATTTTCATGTATATGATCTCCCTTCCGATAAAAATTGTAACACATCCGCCTGCGGGATGTAAAGAAGCAGAAGGGGGCGGAGCGCTGGCAGGAGGAGATGCTTAAAACAGATGAGGGCCTGTGCAAAAAATAAAAGTCCCCGTAATTATCAGAAGACCACGATAATTACGGGGGCTTTCTATGGCGGAGATGAAGAGACTCGAACTCTTGCGCCGGTTTCCCGACCTACTCCCTTAGCAGGGGAGCCCCTTCACCAACTTGGGTACATCTCCGTTTATATGGCGGAGAGGGCGGGATTCGAACCCGCGGCTCTCTCGAGTCACCGGTTTTCAAGACCGGCTCCTTAAACCGCTCGGACACCTCTCCCAATCAAGTCGACAACGAAATTATGATATCACATGCATGCTGTCAAGTCAATACTCACCGGGCAAACAAGTCTTATTCTCTGTTATTTGACATGATATTAATGTATGCAGGCTTCTTTGTCTTTTAATGACAGTTGTGATATAATAATCACAGCCTTTCCGGGATAGGAACATTCAGTGACAGGGCGGCGGGATCATTAACATTTATTGATTCGGAGGTCTGGATATCATGCAGTACCGCACTCTTGGAAAAACGGGAATATCGGTATCGACTCTTGGGATCGGGATGATGAGGCTGCCCATGATGAGCGGCATGCAGGGAGGAACCCGGGTCAAGGGTGAGATCGACGAGGATGCATCGGGGAGGATGCTGCGGCGCGCCCTTGAACTGGGGATCAATTATATTGACACGGCATACAACTATATGTCCGGACAGAGCGAGTCTATAGTCGGACGTGCGCTTGAAGGCGGACTCAGGGATAAGGCCGTCATCGCGACGAAGTCCCCGGTATGGCAGATAGACGAGCCCGGTGATTTCGACAGGATGCTGGAGGAACAGCTCCGGCGCCTGAAGACAGACAGCATCGACCTCTATCTGCTGCACGGACTGGATGCTGCTTACTGGCAGGAAAGGGTACTGAAGTATGGTGTGCTCGACAGACTGCAAAGGGTCAGGGATGAGGGAAAGATAAGGCATATAGGCTTTTCCTTCCATGACGATTTAGATACGTTCAAGATGATAGTCGACGGATTTGACGGCTGGGAGTTCTGCCAGATACAGCTGAACTACCTTGACACGGAATACCAAGCGGGAGTCAGCGGACTCAGATACGCCGCGGAAAGAGGCCTCGGAGCAGTCATCATGGAGCCTCTGCGGGGCGGTTATCTCGCCGATCTTCCCCGGGAAGTCGGGGAAATATTCAAAAGGTCGGGCAAGAGCAGTATCTGCAGGGCATTTGAATTCCTGTGGGACATGCCCGAAGTATCCACTGTACTGAGCGGGATGGGAACGGTAGCGGAAGTCGAGGAGAACGCTTCCTATGCCGATGCTTTTGCACCCCTTGACGGGGAAGACAGAAAGGTCATCGAAGAGGCGGTAAAGCAGTTCGCCTCCTACGATACGATACCCTGCACCAGATGCGATTACTGCTATGACTGTCCGAAGAAGATACCGATACCGAAGGTATTTTCAGCATATAACTATTACAAGACGCACAACGATATCGCAAAGGCCGTTAAGAGTTACAAGACGATACCGGCCGAAAAAAACATTTCGGCATGCATCTCATGCGGAAAGTGCGAGAGGATATGTCCCCAGCATCTTAAGATAACGGAGCTCTTTAAAGAAGTCGGAGCCCTGCTGGATAAAAACGAAAACTGAAGATTTGCCGGGTAACTGATATGCAGAAAAGGACCGAACTGATATTTGACGACATACGCCTCATGGTGAGCGGGGAGCATACCTTCGGCTCCGACGCTCTGCATCTGGCGGAATTCTCACTGCCGAAAAACAATGAGACCTGCTGCGATATGTGCTGCGGCTGCGGGATAGTTTCAGCTGCCTGGCTCGCGAAGAATCCGGATATCGGGGAGATAGCGGCCGTCGATATCAGCAGCAGCGCCATAGAACTGCTTAATGAAAGCAGAGGCATGTCGCCTCTGCTTTCAAAGGTCAGGCCGTATCTGTGCGACATCAGGAATATAAAGGATACCCTGCCGCATGCATCATTTGACGCGGCAGCGTGCAATCCCCCGTACTTCGCCGTAGGCAGCGGATACGTACGTGAAGGGCAGGAGGAACAGCTGGCCCGTTATGAATATGAGTGCAGCATAGAGGATGTCTGCGCCACCGCGGCTTACCTTCTGAAATACAGGGGAAGGCTGTATATGTGCCACAGGCCGGAACGTCTGGCCGACGTGATATGCACGATGCGCAGATACAATATCGAGCCGAAAAGGCTCAGATTCGTCCATCACAGGGTGAATAACGTGCCGAGCATATTCCTTATAGAAGGATATTTCGGGGGCAGGCCTTCGATGATCGTGGAACCTCCCCTCATAGTGGAGGAAGAGAAGAAAAAACGCGGAAGGGAGAAAGCATGAGCGGAATACTGTATATAGTGGGAACGCCGATAGGCAATCTGTCAGATATCTCCCGGAGAGCACTCGACACCCTTGCTTCGGCGGACTTCATAGCCGCAGAGGATACCAGGGTCAGCATGAAGCTTCTGTCGCGCTATGATATATCAAAACCGATGGTCAGCTGTCATGAGCATAATATAAGGAAAACGGCTCCGCAGATAGTCCGGAGGCTGGAAGCCGGAGAGAGCTGTGCGCTGATAACAGACGCCGGTATGCCCTGCCTCTCCGATCCCGGGGCGCCCCTCATAGAACTCTGTTTTCAGAGCGGGATACCGGTAACCGTTGTCCCGGGACCAAGTGCGGCGACCGCGGCGCTCGCGCTGTCGGGATATTCCGGCAAGCGGTTCTGTTTTGAGGGATTTCTTCCGCGGGAAAAAGCGGCGCTGAAAAAACATATCGGGAAGCTGAAAGACGAGGAGCGGCTGATGATCTTCTATGAAGCTCCCCACCGTATCGCAGTGACCCTCAGGACGCTCGCAGAAGCGCTCGGTGAAGACAGGGAACTGTTCATAGGCAGGGAACTCACGAAAATGCATGAGGAAGCACTGCATACGACCCTCGGCGAAGCGGCGGCCCTTTATGAAACGAATGAACCGAGAGGGGAATTCGTGCTCGTGGTAAAGGGAAATGAAAAGGCCGGAAAAGAAGAGATATCCGGGGAGGAGGCCGCAAAACTTGCCGAATCCCTCATGAAAGACGGCCTTTCACCTTCCGCAGCGGCAAGGGAGGCCGCGCAGCGCACGGGATGCAGACGTTCGGAAATATACAGACTTATCTGTAAAGAGGAAGACGCAGATGTCTGAACTGAAGGATAGAATAGCCGCGGCAATGAAAACAGCGGAGATAGAGCATTACGGCTGCTGTGCCTTCTCACAGCTCGAACTGACCGGAGGAGTGCGGTCAAGGCGCATACCGGACGGAATAAAGGGAGTCATAGCCGCTATATTCCCTTACGGCTATGAAAAGGACAGCCCTCTCAGGAACGTCTCGAGATATGCCGTGGCCGACGATTACCATTCCATAGTTTCAAAAAGGCTTGAAAGAGCCGCTGGAGAGTTGGAAAGATCCTTTCCCGGTGAATCGTTTCTGTATTTCTGCGACATATCGCCGATAGACGAGATACGGGCGGCAGCACTCTGTTCCCTGGGGCGTATCGGCAGGAACAACCTCCTTATAAACGAAACGTTCGGTTCACAGGTCTTTATAGGGGAGATACTTACGACGCTCCCCCTGCCGGAGGCCGAAGGGCCGGTAAGATACTGTCGCGGCTGCGGGATATGCATCAGGAAATGCCCTACGGGAGCACTCAGTGAATCGGGTTTCAACAAGCAGCTGTGCCTTTCGTTCATAACCCAGCAGAAGGGCGAGCTCACGGAGGAGCAGAGAACGGCGGTAAAGTCGGGAGGACTTGCATGGGGATGTGATATATGCCAGCAGTGCTGTCCTGAGAACGCGGGGGCAGAGCTAAGACCCCTGCACGAGTTTGAGAAAAACCGCGATATGACCCTGACGATG
>JAEEGL014363764.1_pt1 | contig 10471 bp, 8 predicted proteins | sample 9134231 | NCBI WGS metagenome assembly JAEEGL01 (sample SAMN16246548, study PRJNA631951) | gut metagenome | biome: gut microbiome; feature: rumen; material: fiber-attached | host: Bos | place: Iran: Karaj | collected 2018-10 | reverse complement strand
GCTTATTTACTAATAAATCCGAATTGAATAATTCTTTTCTGGAATTGTTCGGGTCTTGGTTGTACTATTTTGTTTTCAAGGTGCTTGCCGCCTCATTGGCACACAAAAAATAGGCGCTTTTCTCAAGCGGCCTAATCAATATACCATCGCATTTATGCCTTGTCAACGAGTTTTTACAAAAAAAATACATTAAAAAAATGCCCGAAAACAAAGCATTTCGGGCATTTTTATCAATGAATGTTCAAAACACAATATATAGTGTCGGAAAATAAACGATCCTACAATTTACAGATCCGTAAAGAAAGGGGTCAGGAGAATGATGATCATGAACACCGGACATACAAACTTCGTCATGACCTCATACAGTCCTTTCGATTTGAACCTCTCACCGTTCAGGGTTGTTTCTTCCTCAACATATTTCGGCTTCACGATATATCCGATCAGTATGCATGTAAGGAGAGCGACTATCGGCATCATGATGTTATTTGATATGAAGTCGAAGAAATCAAGTATCTGCTGACCGAATATCGTAACATCGCTCCAGCTGCTGTAACCGAGTACCGAGAGCATTCCCATAGCGAACACTATTACAAGACATACTGCCGTGGACCCGAATCTTTTCAGTTTGAACTTCTCCGATACTATTGATACCATAGTCTCAAAAAGTGAAACCGATGATGTCAGCGCAGCAAAAGAAACAAGGATAAAAAATGCCGCTCCGACAATATGTCCGCCTCTCATCGATTCAAACACTTTCGGAAGCGTAATGAACATGAGAGAAGGTCCTGCATTAAGCTGTGATGCATCGCCGCCGGAGAATATGAACACCGAAGGAACTATAATGAGTCCTGCGAGAATGGCGATAAGAGTATCAAAGAAACTGACCTGTCTTGTTGATCCTTCGATCGAATCCTCTTTTCTCATATAAGAACCGTACGTAACCATGATGCCCATCGCGAGCGACATCGAATAAAACATCTGTCCCATCGCACCGGCAACCGTTTTGAAGAACTTCGATGCCGTGAATCCTTCAAAGTTCGGGAGAAGATAATACCTGAGACCTGAACCCGCACCGGGAAGAGTCATCGTATAAACGGCAATGCCGATCGACAGGAAGATAAGTACAGGCATGAGGATCTTGCTGACTTTCTCTATTCCTTTTTCCACACCGAATATTACGACAAGAGCAGTGAGCGATGCATAGATAATGAAGAATAAAGAAGAATGTCCCGCACTGCCTATGAACCCTCCGAAGAATTCATCGTTCGTGGCATCCGCTGAATGCCCGCTTATGAATGTGACAAGATACCTGAGTACCCAGCCTCCTATAACACAGTAGTAAGGTGTGATAATGAACGGAACAAGTGATGCGATCGGTCCGAGAAAACCGAATCTTCTGTCAGCATCCTTATATGCTCCTATGACACTCTTTCCGGTCTTGCGTCCGAGAGATATCTCCGTGACCATAAGAACAAATCCGAATGTAACGACAAGGATTATATAAATGAGAAGGAATATTCCTCCGCCGTATTTTGCCGCCAGGTACGGAAATCTCCAGATGTTTCCGAGGCCGACTGCGGAGCCCGCTGCCGCGAGTATGAATCCTATCTTGCTTCCAAATCCTTCCTTGTTACCTTCCATGATGAAAAAACTTCCTTCCTACAATACTTTTATCATTTCTTCGCGTATGGGAGCATAATGCTCATCCATCAGTCCGAAGTCTTTGTTTTTGTAATTCCACAATGCCCTTCCGATACCGGCTCTTACAAATGCGGCATTGATGTCTTTAAGCCAGCTGAGACTGTCGGCAACGGGTGCCTGATCTATGACACCGTATTCACCGCAGTATAGCGGAACGTTTTTTTGCGAAGCAAATTCCACGGCCTGTTTGAACAGCTTGTCGAAAAGATCTCCTTCTCCTTCAAGACATTCATTATAAACCGCTCCCATATGATCCTTCGCAAACTCTCCCGTTTTCTTTCTGTAATACTCGAGAGTTTCCGGATATACCGCTTCAAAATCCGAAGTCATGCCTTCCACCCAGTAAGCCTTCTGATGTGTAAAACATAAAGGCTCATAGCAGTGGAAGTTGTAAACGATCTTATCATCTATCGGAACGGAAATGCCCGATACCTTGAACACGTTATTATAATGAACACCGCCGACTATGATGTAACTGTCGGGTGCGATCGCACGGATCCTCTTTATCGCGGTCGTTGCGATCTCGTTCCACTTTGCTTCATAATCCGCATTCACTACTTCATTCAGAAGTTCAAACGCGAGCATGTCATGATACTTTCCGTATTTTTCCGCAAACATTTCCCACGTTTCGTAAAACGCTTCCTGAAGCATATCATCCTTGAAGAACAGATCCGGATCGGCAACCGCCTGGGTATCGAACATGTATCCTTTTGCTTTATGAAGATCGAGGATCATGTTAAGACCTGCCTTTTGGCACCATTCGATGACATCATCGATGTGAGACATTCCCTTTTCATTGACAACATCCATCTCCGATGTTTCCTTCATGAACACATCGTAATCAACGGGTACTCTTATATGATCGAGTCCCCATGATGCGATCCTGTCAACATCCTCTTTCGTTATAAATCCGTCAAAATGCGCCTCATCATATGAAACACACTGAGACAGCCAACCTCCGAGGTTGATCCCTTTTTGATATCCTTCAAATCTGCGCATCAACATCTCCTTTCATGACAGTCAGTTATTGCCCGATGAACCACTGTCAAGATATTTCTGAACGTTATCGTACGTGATAATACTATAAGGCCTGAACACATATTTATCAAATGTTAGTTTGATCGAATGCGGCAGAGGCTCTTTCTGTGCCAATGCATAAGCCATCTCCATGATCACGTCCGCCTGTCCTTTTACGTCATTGTAAACGCTTCCGTCAAGCTTCATCGTTCTTATCGCTTCAAGTGCATCCTCCGTTCCGTCGATACCGACAACAAACGGATCGAGTGGATAATCCTTCTCATCTATCGCATCAAGTGCCCCAAGTGCCATGTCATCATTGTTCGCGATGACCATTTCTATCTGGAACGGAAACTTGTTAATGAGCTCCCTCATTTTTGTGCGTGCCTGATCCCTGTCCCAGTTCGCATATTCATCACCGAGTCTTTCGAGTGAAAATCCCTTGTCCATCAGTTCGTTGATACATACATTCGTTCTGATGAGGGAATCCTGGTGTCCGGCTTCTCCTTCAAGGATGACATACTGGATCGTTCCGTTGCCGTTTGCATCTATCTCGGAAAACTTGCCCGCATCCGACAGCGCATCGATAATGATCTCGGCCTGAAGTTCTCCCGACTGTCTGGAGCTGGCACCGACATAATACAGCTTGTCCCATCTTGTCAGGTCCTCTTCAACGGGTTCCCTGTTAAAGAATATGACCGGTGTATCGCTTGCCATCGCCCTGTCGATTATGACCGAAGCATCCGTTCTGTCCACCAGGTTGACGCAGAGGACATCGTAGTTTCCGGTGATGAATTTTCTTGCCTGATCGTTCTGTGTGAGCTGGCTCTTTCTTGCTCCGACAACATCAAGGGTTATCCTGATCCCCGTTTCTTTTTCCTTCTGTCTGGACCATCTGGCCATTTCCTTTGTTATGGAATCGATAAGTGTATCGTATTCATCATATGTCAGGACGGCGATCTTGATCTGCTGCGCCTTTGCATCGTCTTTTGAGGGCGCACATGCGCACAGAAGAAATGCTGCGCAAAGAAACGCGACCGTAAGCCTAGTTGACAAAAGGGAACAGTAATGTCTGATTATCTTCATCATACATATTCTCCTTTCTTACGATCTTGTATTCCGTTTCCTTACCTGTATATTTCTTCTTTGCATACGGTCTGTCGAGTGCGTTCATCGCCGCAAGATATCCCATCGCGTATTCATTCGGGTACCCGAGTGCTATTATCTCCTTACTGTACAGATTGTAAAGAGCTTTATCGGATGTCGATATCGCATACACCTTACTCTTCGTATTGAGGTTTGCAAGGGCGTCGATCAGGGCATCGGTAGTAAAACTGTCGAATGTCACTATCACATCCGTGGCTTCCGACACGAAAGCTTTCTGGATGAACTGCCTCTTATCGGTCCTCTGATTGTTTTCATCCCTCGACCACGTCAGGATCTTTCCGACTTTTCCTTCTATCGCATCAAGCAGTCCTTTCTCACGAAGTGCCACGGAATCTCTCTGTGTGCTTTCCGAGATGACTGCGACCGTTACGATGTCCGATTCGTTTTTGACCAGTTCTTCTCCGAGTTCGTAACCCATACGGTAATCATCGGGTGATATACGTATGAGCTCCTCATCAAGAGACTCAACCTCTTCAACAAATACGACCGGTATGTTCAGGTTTTTACCGTTAACGTAATCCCTTATCTCCACACTGTTACATGCAGCGATTATGAGTGCGTCGGCACCGCTTGCGATCTCCCTGTCGATAATCTCCTCCTGTTCGGCGACATCGTTATCCGAGAACATGGTCATCAGACTGAGTCCGGCATTTTTCTGTTCACATACAAGGCCTGCTCCCTGTCTCAGATTTTCCCATCGCTCCGAATCATCTCCGTATACGATGAGCGATACCTGTTTTCTTTCATCGCTCTTTGATGCCGTAAGATCGCTCATGGATATCGCGGCAATAAGAAAGATCAGCAGAAGGACGACAATAACGAGAAGCCTTCTGTAGCGTTTCAACTTCATCATGTTTTGCCTTCCTCCTTTCTGTATTCATCTATAGGTATCTTGGGAAGGTGGATGGTGACAGTCGTACCTTCATCCAGTTCGCTCTCCACTATCAGACCGTAATCACCTTTGAAGTAGATCTGTATTCTCTGATTGACGTTCCACAGACCTATACCCGAACCTTTGCCCCGGCTTCTTGCCTTATCGGTCAGAAGCGTATCAAGTACCTCCTCGGGTATTCCCATTCCGTTATCCGAAACAGAGATATAAACATCTCCGTCCTTTTCATATCCCTTAAGAGTTATCTCACCCTCGCCGTCCATATGTTCAACACCGTAATAGATCGCATTCTCAAGAAGCGGCTGGACGATGAGTTTGATCGTTGCACAGTTCTCTATCTCCGGATCGATATCGATCGTCGCACAGAATTTGTTCTTGTATCTTACCTTCTGAATGTTCAGATAGTTTCTCGCATGAACTATCTCATCATGGATGGTGATGATATTGTTCCCTTTGCTGAGTGATATCCTGAACAGCTGTGCAAGCGCGGTTACCATGGAGATCGCATCCTTGTATCTCTCTCCCTCTATCATCCATACGACCGAATCAAGAGTATTGTATAAAAAGTGCGGATTGATCTGACTCTGAAGTGCATCAAGCTCACTCTTTCGTTTTGCCTTCTGCTCCTTAACCATATCATCGGTCAGTTTTCTCATCTGGCGTATCATCGATTTGATCGTACGGCCGAGATGTCTTATCTCATGAGAACCTCCGATGAATATCTCATCCTCGTTCATGACTTCGCTTCCGGAAACACCTTCCTCAAGATCGGCAATGGAATCCTCGAGCTTTCTTATCGGGTCGGTTACAACGTAGGAAATGATATAGTTACCGACAACGATCAGTATCAGCACGGTGAGGGCTACGAGGAGCAGATAGTTTCTCATCTGTCCCATATCCATAGCCAGTTCGCTCGTCGGTGTCACGCTTATTATCTTCCATCCGGTGTAACCTGCCGTCTTGACTACGATATCTCTTTCCTGTCCCTCAAACTTTTCCGAATAGGATCCGTCGGTGTATGTCGAGTGTTGCAGATTGTTCTCTTCGACGAGTCCCGCATCGATGGCTTTCTGCATCGGATGATAGATTATCTTTCCGTCGGGATCGCACAGATAAACATAACCGACGCCGCCGTCGTTTACCTGCTCGAACATCGACTCGATGCCGCTGTAGTTCATGTCAACAAGAAGTACGCCATCCCTGACGTTTCCGAGGAAAGTCAGCTCGACGCTTCTTGACAGCGATACTACCCAGTAATACCTGTAGTTACTGTCTTCAAATATGTTCTGTACATGGGGGGATGAAAAATGAAGATTTTCTATCTCATCAAACGCGCTCTGAAACCATTCCTGTTTTTTGAGATCCACGCCGCTCTTTCTGGCGGATACGGGTGATGCCGCGATAACGGCTCCGTCCGAAGTTGCACAGACGATACTCGTCAGGTTATCCTTGTTCGCTTCATACAGAAGGTTCATCTCCTCGTTGATGCGCTCGTTTGTCAGATTCCTGTTCTTGATAACGCTGTAGCACATCGTATCGGAGATCCTCATCATATTTCGAAGATATGAATTGAGGTTCCAGCTCACCTGATCAACGATCTGCTCGTTCTGTTTGATCGTGTTGCTCCTGATCGTATTGATCGAGCGGGTATAAAAAGCTATCGACATAAACGCGATCGACAAAATGGCGATGGCAGTGAATGACAGTGAGATCGTCCACTGGAGACTTCTCTTCTTGTATTCTTCTTTGATCAGATCTATCAGTTTTCTCATTTACTGTCTGTACTTTGAAGGTGAAATGCCGAAATGTTTTTTGAAAACGTAACTGAAGTAGTTGGGCTCCTCATACCCGACCATACCGGCGATTATGTAGCTCTTCTCGTCCGTCGTATCAAGGAGTCTCTGCGCTTCGTTCATCCGCACCGTCGTAAGATACGTCACGAAGCTCACCCCTGTTTCTTTCTTGAACACGGATGAAAAATATGATGTCCCTACACCGAGGTGTGAACATATCTCATCAACGGACAGTTTGCTCTCGCTGAAGTGATCCTGGATATACTGCTTTGCATCCTCTGCAAGCTTCTTTGTTGTATCGAGTCTTCCGCTGCTTATCTTCTCCCACAGTATCTCCGTCAGTTCGATGAGCCTGTCGCCAAAATCGTCCAGCGACGAAAACTGCGAAAGCTCCTCATTGATGTTGACACCGCTGAGTCCGAGCTGTGCCGTGTTTATGTCATGGCCTCTCGACAGGCGCATGAGTTCGACGATGAACTCGGCATAAAACACCTGCAGACGGTTAAGGCTTATATTGGACTTTTTGAGTTTTTCTATGAACTCCCTTATCTCTTTTTCAAGGCTTTCCTTCGTTCCGATCTTGACCTGGCGCATTATATGCCTTATCTGTTTCTCGCTGATGTAATCCTCAACGGGAGCCGAAGGCTCCACGTCACTGATGCACAGGGCCTGATTTTCGTCCACAAATATCCTGTAGTGGAACGCATCTTTTGCTTCAAGGAACGATGTGTGGATACTCTCGGCGCTGCCGTATGTCCTTCCTATACCCGCGGAAACGTTCGCACCGATAGTCTTGTGTGCGATCTTGCATATCCTGTCCATCTCCTCGATGAACACGGAGTGCTGCTGTGTGTTCTTCAGACGGGCCAGCACGCACACCGTATCAAGATATACGAAAGCCTCCGCGTCGATCACGCCTTTGAGTCTTTCCGTAACGATCTGCTTTAACGAAACCGCCATCAGATTCTTATCAAGTGTTTCCGCATTCTGTGCAACAGGTGTGATACGAAACGCACCGGCACAGTAAAACGCCGATTCGATCTGAAGATCAAAATCCTTCTGGTATCTTTCCAGATCGAACTGAAGCTCTCTTCCTTCGAGAAGTCCTATGATGAGCTGTTCCTTCATCATCGGGCGGCTCTCCTCATAAAACTTGGACAGCTGCTCCACATTCCTTCGCTGTCTGATCTGCTCGTCAAGCCTCTCCTTTATACGCACGAAAATGCTCCGGAGTTCATCGGCATCGACAGGCTTTAATATGTATTCTTCGGACTCGAGACGGATCGCTTCTTTAGCGTATTCAAAATCATCATATCCGGAAAAGATGACACTTCGAAGATCGGGGATTTTCTCTTTCAGTTTTTTGAGAAGAGTGATCCCGTCCATGAACGGCATCTGGATATCTGTCATGACAACATCGGGCTCACACGTTTCGGCAAGCTCGAGTGCCTCTTCACCGTTCTCTGCCGTGCCGACCACAGTGAACCCTATCTCTTCCCAGTTGATCCTTTTTCTTATTGCTTCCCTTACTTCTTCCTCGTCATCTACGAGAATAACCTTATAAAGATCCATGGATCCTCCTTAAACGACCACATTTTGCAGTCACTTAATAATTCTATCATCGCACCGGTAAATAAACAACAAGACCGCACAAATTCTGCGGTCTATGTCGGGATTGTAAAACAATCCTGACACGGCGACATCTTCGAAGAAGATGTTGTTCATCGCCATGCCAGGATTGATCTGAATTATATAGAATAAATCAGTTCTTCTTTCTCTTCGACAGAACGTCAAGCGTAACAGCCAGAAGAAGGACTACGCCCTTGAAGATCTTCTGTACATCTGTCGTGAATCCCATCAGTGACATACCGTTGTTGAGGATACCCATGATGAAAGCACCTACAACCGCTCCGACTATGGAACCCGCACCACCGGCAACCGCTGCACCACCGATGTAACATGATGCGATCGCATCCATTTCGAATCCGTCACCGGCTTTCGGCGTAGCCGATCCGTTTCTTGCAGCAAGCACGATACCTGCTATCGATGACAGGAATCCCATGTTAACGTATACCCAGAAGAATACTTTGTTCGTATCGATACCTGAAAGGTTGGCTGCTTTTCTGTTACCGCCGAGAGCATATATCTGACGTCCCGCAACGGTCTTACTTGTGATGAATCCGTATACGAATATGAGGATAGCCATGATCAGGAGTACGAACGGCAGTCCGTTTGCTCTTGAAAGCTTGTAGAAGAAGAACCATATGATGAAGAGCATGATCAAAAGCTTGAGGGCTATCTGCCATACCGGGTTAACGGCAAAGTTGTATTTCTTCTTGGTCGAATAACTTCTGAATTCCGAATAGATCAGAACGATCGATGCAATGATCGCAACAACAATGCTGACGATATCTATCGTTCCGTCTCCGAACGGATCCTGTATCGCGGGCAGGAATCCTGCTCCGATGAAGTTGTATGATTCGTTGAAGGGGCCTTTTGTCTGCGCCTGAAGCAGCGTATATGTAAGTCCTCTTCCCATAAGCATCGTGGCCAGCGTCACGACGAATGGCGGAATACTTAAGTATGCTATGAAGAATCCCGCAAACAGACCCGTAAGAAGTCCTACCGCAAGAGCTGCAAGTATCGCGATCCACATGTTCATCTTGTAGTCTATCATTATGATACCGGCTACCGAACCTGTTACCGCAACGACCGATCCGACACCAAGGTCGATGTTACCGGTCAGAACACACAGCAGCATACCTATCGCCAGGATGACAACGTATCCGTTCTGCATGATCAGGTTGTTGATATTAACGGGTTTAGCGTTTGCGCCTTTTGTAGTTATCGCAAACAGAATAAATATTCCTATCAGGATCAGAAACATTCCGTACTGTTTAAGATCCATATTAACGATTTTTTTGTTCTTAGTTTCCATTTCCATCTCCCTTTCTCATATGAGCCATGATAAGCTGCATGATACGCTCCTGTGAAAACTCGTCCCTGTTAAGTTCTCCCGCGATCTCGCCTTCATTAATTACGTAGCACCTGTCACAGGTTCCTATTATCTCTGGCATTTCCGAAGATATAACGATAATAGCTTTTCCTTCTTTGGCAAGTTCATTGATTACACAGTATATCTCATACTTTGCACCTACATCTATACCTCTTGTAGGCTCATCCATGATCAGTACATCAGGTTGTGTGAGCATCCATTTGGCAACGACAACCTTCTGCTGGTTACCACCCGAAAGCGATCCAACCACCTGATTGATGGAATTGGCTTTAACATTGATACGTTGCTTATAATCCTGTGCTGCGACTATCTCATCATTGGCGTTTATCACACCTTTATTGGAGAAGAAGAACGGCCTTGCGGCTATTGCCATGTTTTCCTTAACATCTCCGATAAGATTCAGGCCGTACGTCTTTCTGTCTTCGGAGATATAGGCAAGCTTGTTCTTAACCGCGTCCTTGACCGTTTTGATATGTACTTCTTTACCGTTTATCAGGATCGATCCCGATATCTTCTGTCCGTAGCTGCGTCCGAACAGGCTCATTGCGAGCTCTGTTCTTCCGGCTCCCATCAGTCCCGCAAGACCGACGACTTCTCCGGCACGGACCTTGATATTGATATCTTTGAGCATCTGTCTGTGTTCATCATCGGGATGGAACACATTCCAGTTCTTAACCTCAAAGACAACGTCTCCGATATTCACGCCTTCCCTTGCGGGATAACGGTTGGTCATCTCACGGCCTACCATAGCCTTTATGACCCTGTCTTCGGAATAATCATCTACGTCTTTGACAAGAGTCTCTATTGTCTTACCGTCACGGATGATAGTGACCGAATCGGAAACGTACTCTATCTCATTCAACTTGTGGGATATGATGATACATG
>JAEEGL013975553.1_pt1 | contig 10471 bp, 6 predicted proteins | sample 9134231 | NCBI WGS metagenome assembly JAEEGL01 (sample SAMN16246548, study PRJNA631951) | gut metagenome | biome: gut microbiome; feature: rumen; material: fiber-attached | host: Bos | place: Iran: Karaj | collected 2018-10 | reverse complement strand
GCATAATTTTGATTTTTTGGTTTCTTGCATCACTTGCCTTCGACTTTGTCATGCATAATTTTGATTTTCTGATTTCTTGCATCACTTGCCTTCGACTTTGTCATGCATAATTTTGATCTTTTGGCTTCTTGCATCACTTGCCTTCGCCTTTGTCATGCAAAACTTAGTTTTTCGATTTCTTGCATCATTTGCCTTCGACTTTATCATGCAAAATTTAGTTTTTTCAATTTCTTGCATCACTTGCCTTCGCCCTTGTCACGCATAATTTTGATTTTTTGGTTTCTTGCATCACTTGCCTTCGACTTTGTCATGCAAAATTTAGTTTTTTTGATTTCTTGCATCACTTGCCTTCGCCTTTATCATGCAAAATTTGTTTTTTCGATTTCTTGCATCACTTGCCTTCGCCCTTGTCATGCAAAATTTTGATCTTTTGGCTTCTTGCATCACTTGCCTTCGACTTTGTCATGCATAATTTTGTTTTTTCGATTTCTTGCATCACTTGCCTTCGACTTTGTCATGCAAATTTAGTTTTTTAAATTTCTTGCATCACTTATCTTCGCCTTTGTCATGCAATACAAGCTTTATTGGCTTTTTAGCATCAAATGCATCGCTTAATAATGTCCACATAATAGTAGGCTGACTCCTACTCGATTTCGCACACGAACATTCCGCACTTAGTGCTCCATGTTCTTACGACCGGCAAATGAATTTGTATTCAAGCATTCTTCGCTTGCCGGTCTTGTGCAAAAAATAAAGAGGCATCCCCTTTTTGCATTGAGGACGCCTCTTATTACTAAATACTTATTATTACAAATTCTTCATCGACATATCTTGATCATTTCAATATATCTTAAACCGACATAAATCAAGCTTCTGGTGCAAATGATGGCTCGATTGGTCTTCCGGTCATAGGATCATAATTAGCTGATGATACAACGTTAGGTGCAAGCTCCTGTGTAGGATTCTCAGATTCAAAAACCTGATCCTGAACTGGCACTGAATCCTTTAATACAGTCTGAGCCTGTGTCTCTACCTGCTGTACTGGTTCTTCCTGCACTGATGCCTGCTGTACTGGTGCCTGCTGCGCTGTTTCCTGTACTGGAGCCTGTGACTGCGCTTCTGTCTGCTGCATGATTGGCTGACCTGTCATTGGATCAAAGTGCATTACTGGCTGTGACTGTGCTGCAGCTGTTTCCTGCGCTACTGCCTGTGTCTCTGGCTGCTGCGCAGTTGTTTCCTGCGCTACTGCCTGCTGGAGCTGTGGCTGTACCTGAGCCTGGAACTGTGGCTGGGTCTGCTGCATGATTGGCTGACCTGTCATTGGGTCAAAGCCCATAGGCTGACCTTGCTGTGCCTGCGCCTGCATCTGTGGCTGCGCCTGGAACTGTGGCTGGGCCTGCTGCATGATTGGCTGACCTGTCATTGGATCAAAGCTCATAGGCTGACCTTGCTGTGCCTGAGCCTGGAACTGTGGCTGCGCCTGGAACTGTGGCTGCGCCTGCTGCATGATTGGCTGGCCTGTCATTGGATCAAAGCCCATAGGCTGGCCCTGCTGTACTGGTGCCTGCTGGAACTGTGGCTGTGCCTGGAACTGCATCTGAGCCTGGAACTGTGGCTGGGCCTGCTGCATGATCGGCTGGCCTGTCATTGGATCAAAGCCCATAGGCTGCACCATAGGCTGTGGCTGAGCAACGTATATAGGCTGACCTGTCATTGGATCAAATCTAAGAGCTCCCTGATTATACATCTGATAAGCAACCTGTGCTCCAGGATAATATCCCATAGGGAATATAGCTGAGTCAGAAGATGAAAGCTTCTTAACCTTCATGATAGCGTAAATAGTGATAAATATCTCAAATATAAAGAATATTACTATTGCATATGGAATATCACATGACAAGCAGAAGTCATAGAATCCATGGATTATTACAGGAACTACAAGGGCCTTGATAAGGTTAGCCTTTTTGCCCTTCTCATCTCCAATAGCTTCACATCTCTTGGCTGCGCCAAAATAGCTACCCATAAAGACCGCATCAATAGCGTGACCTGGAACTGCAAGAATACCACGCATGATAGCTGTGATGATAGGTGCATCAGTAAGGTACATAACGTTCTCTAAAGCAGCAAATCCAAGTGAAGAAAATACTGCATAAACTACTGCATCAAATGTATAGTTAAATGCTGGATCCTTCCAGGCAACTTTCTTGACAACAAAGTACTTGCCAGCTTCCTCAGAAAGAGCAACAACACAGAACATCATAAGAGCTGTGTATGCCAGTCCTCCATATGGGAAGATAAGGCGCAGGATGAGCTCACCAAGGATCTCAAGCACTAACGCGCTCAGTGTTGAAAGAAGACCAAAAAGGAAGAGCTTAACAAGAAGTCCAGCTGGTTCTTTTTCAATCTTGTCTGCCTTGTACACAAAGTACATGAGCAGGGCAGCCGGTAATACGGCCATAAAAAACATAAAAATTGACATTTCCTCATTCTCCCTTAACAATTCTTATTTCATCCGAAAACCTCTCATACTCCGAGCAGACCGTAATGTGATACCCCATATATTCATATTGAGTGAAGAAAATGTCCTCAAGAATTTCACCGTCATAAAAAACTCTGTAGCCATTCTCAAGATCAACAAAAATCTTACGTGGATCCATAGATAAGCCCTTGCCATAATACTTCATTATGCTCTCCTTGATAGTCCACAATTTAGTATACTGGCAATTCTCATCGTTCTGATTCTTCGAACGATATTTAATATACTTTATCTCCTCCGGCTTGTAAACAAAATTTATTAAATTTCTATTAAAAACTTTGGTATGTTCAAGGTCAATTCCTACGCATTTATCAGAAAAAGCGCATACGGCCATATCCCCTGAATGGGACACATTAAACTCCAGGCCATGTGCGCTTTCGATATATGGTTTTTCGTTAGAACCAGTCAGAATATGTTCCCCGTCTACCCCATATTCATCAAGCCCTTGCTTTATAAGAATTCCGGCACCAAGAGATTGTCTCTTGCTGGCCACAGGCTTTATCTTGTCTATCTTGTCCTTCCGATACTGCGGCATTTGCTGGTACCAGAAATCAAAAGAAGATGTATCCTGTAAAAACAAGGTATTAATCAAAAGAACTTCATTAAATATTTTCATCTTCCTCTAGTCGCTCAACTCCATCTTTTGTAAATAAAAGGTGTTCTCCATGCCAGAACTTGTTCTGAAGTTCATTTTTGGTAATTGCAGGGGACAAATAATCACCTTCAGCAAAGTCAATAGGAACTTCACTTATTTTATCATAATATTCCCTGGTGTCTATTCCGGTTATGATGCAGACCTTTCCAAGCTGCTTTATCATGTTGATCCTGTTAGAGAAAACAATCTTGGCATTTTCTTCATTGTCCGCTTCAAACAGACTTCTGATTTCAACGATCACTCCCTCAAGATCATAGCTGGCTATGGTATTAAAACCAAGAAATCCTGCTTCGTAATCACTTATATACATCCTGATACCATATTTAACAAGCCCATTCATTAGTTCCAAAAGAGTCTCTTTTGCATAAAAGGCATAGGATTCCTTCATAACAAATGCTATAAGTGAAGGGTCGACGCCAAAGTGATCAACTATCTCTTTTACCTTCTTAACAAACTCACTTCTAAGGATAGTTGCAGACATTATAGGCACCAGAACAAAATCCATCTGCATGTCTGATTTATCAACACCGTTGGACAAAAACCTGCATACCGATTCCAAAGTTCTGTACTGAATCTCATCTATAAAGCCAGATCCCTCTGCAACCTCCATAAATTCTGAAGGAGGTATTTCTCCAAGCTCAGAGTCATTAAGATTAAGTGTCACATGGGACAGCTTAATGCGCCAGTCCCGCCCACTATATACGGGATAAAACATAAGCTTAAAAGTCTTTTCACTTATTCCTCTGCCTATTGCCTTTTCTACTTCTATCCTCCTTAATAGGAAATTCAGATCCTCGCCGCATAGCAGCTTCTTTTCATTACCTTTCAAAGAAGTCGAATCCATGAGGAAAATATCATTTATATTACTAAGCTGCTGTGGGCAATCTGCCACAAGCACAATAGCGTCAAGTTTTATGCTGTCAGAGCCGTTATCCCAGGTCTGCTCAAACCTTTTTGCTATATTTTCTGTGACTGAAGCAATCTCTCCTGCTATAGCCTCTGTAACCAGCATGTAAAAGACATCACTTCTGGTATGATATACATTATTTTCCCTGCCATATTCCAAAAGATGAGTAGCTATCTGCCTGGTGAGATTTCCAATACTCTCGTATCCGTACAATTTTCTATATATTCCAAGATTCTCTATCCTGATACATATAGCTTTAAATTCCCTTTTCAGTTTAAAATACGCAGTAACATCCTGCACAAAGGCATTTCTGTTGTAAGTTCCGGTTGAAACATCTATTTTATCATCGTCCTTTTCTATCATGATCATAATGCCGCTAAGGCCTATAGCTTCGCACAAAAGCTCACATTTAACTGATGGTATCAGCATTTGAACAGCAGTGCCTATAAATGCCAACGCCATAAAATAGATCATGGCAACTCTTTTTATTTTGCTTATGGCAAACCAGTTTTTGATAAAAAGATATATTCCAAACATAAAGTAAGCCACCGCAAAGCTGTACGCTATATAAACACCATAGGATCTTCCATATTGATATTTTCCTATGATCTTAAAGACAAATTCTGTAAATGGATTGAGCAAAAGCAAGACTTCGAGAATATAAAAAGGAATCTTTATGATATTTCTTTTGACGGCATTAAATTTAAACTCAATACCGCAAGTAACTATAATATAAAAAACATAAATTGGAATGATGCAAAAATGCGTCAAATAATAGATCATCTTGCAACTATAACTGACAATCCACTTAACAGTATCGGTAAAAGGGCCATAAATAAACAAATACGAGACAGGCTCTGTAAAGCAGTCTATCAGCGTAAAGACAAGAAGCATCATAAAAAGCCTGCTCCTTGTGGCATTTCTTTTGCGCATCATTGCCGAATAAAAAAGACAGGTTATGCAGATAATAGCTGCTGCTATCCTATATGTAGTTCTGTCAATCAGTGCCAGATCAAAAGTCATTTATCATTTCCTTTGTCTAAAAAAGTTGCCTAATGTCTCAAGAAGCTTATCCCTGCTGATGCTTTTCAAAAGATAATCCGCAGGCTTAAGGGCAATCACATCAGTGACGCTCTTTCTGTCGCTTTTTCCAGTCAGGAACATTACAGGAGTAGAGCTTGAAAAAGATTCGCTTCTAAGCATCTGAAGGACTGTTGGTCCATCCAGAACAGGCATATCATAATCAAGAAGAATAAGATCAGCCTTATTGGTTGCCAGCCATGCAACAGCCTGAGTTCCTGAATTGGCCATTCCAACTCTGTAGGTGTCTTTTAGCCATTCTCTTATCATCTGTATGTAGGTGGGGTCATCATCCACTATCAGGATGCATTTTTTCTTCTGCTGCTCAAATTCATCATCCGTAACTATTCCAACCTTTTCAATAAGATCAGCCATATCAAGAGGCCTGGTTATTTCATAAGCTATATCCTCTTGCGGAATATAGCGGTGAACCAGGTCAAAAGCAGCCTTATCACCTATCACAATAACGATAAGGTTTTCCTCCATAGAAACGTCTTTAAAATAGACCATGGCATCTCTGTGATCTTCAAAGTCCTGGTCAGTATACAGGATAACAAGGTTTGCTCCTGACACTTTTCCACTAAGTTCCCCCAGGGAATAGGTCGAATCCTCCACCTGATAGTTATTACTCTTTAGGAGATTTTTGATAGCGTTGACCATGAAGGTTTCTTCATTTCTGACAAGCAAGATTTTCTTAAACATGTTCGGCATAGTTTTTGCTCCTAACTATTTAGTCTACTCTCTACCAATTGTGAAATACCGTCCCAATCCAGTTTATAAGACAGGTCGGCGATTTTTTTCATTGCAATGGAATCATCAAAAGGAAGCTCATATTCCTTGATGGAATCCAGAATAAACATCAGTGTGTCATAATCAAGTACCTTACTTACTTCAAGTATACTTGCATAAGCATCCTTGAGCTGAGCCTCTGAGATAGGCTTTTTCTCCTTATCTTCATCATGCTGACCTTTTATCTCAGGAATATGATCAAGTCCTGTTTCAAGTACATAGTACTTGTCAAGAAGCTCATCCTGATAGGTTCTGATTGTATCTATGTCATTTTCATTTCCTGCTTTTTCAAGCTTCTCAGCGAGCTTTGACAGACTAATTCCGCCAATAGTCCTGCTGGTGCTCTTTAGCGAATGAACATAACTTGTGTAATCCTTCCAGTTCTCTGTTTCATAACTGTTCTTTATGTTTTCTCTGGTATTGCCTATTGATTCAAAAAATACTTTTAGAATGTTCAGATAGCTCTCTTTACTTCCACAGTTTGAAAGTCCAACACTTACATCAATCTCATCGATAAACGAAAGTGCCGCAAACCAGTCTGACTGACTATTTTCTGACGCATTTTCTTTTGTATTTTCTTCCTCTGTGACAGTTATAACGACCTTGTCTTTGGGAAGGAATCTGATAAGAGCAGCCTCGAGCTTGTCACTCTCAATAGGCTTACTAAGGTAATCATCAAAGCCTATTCTCAGGAAGTTGTCCCTTGCTCCAGTGATTGCATTTGCAGTAAGAACTATTATCGGGGTATCAAGATTAGGACTTTCTTTGTCATCTTTTATCGCGTGGAAAGTCTCAGTACCATCCATCCCCGGCATTCTATAATCCAAAAAGATCAGGTCATACTTCTTTTCATGCTGCTTTTCAAGGCACTCTGCTCCACTTCTTGCAGATTCTATCTGAAGCTTCGTAGGCTTTAAAAGCTCAGTGATGACAACGTGGTTCATAGGTGTGTCATCAACTACAAGAATCCTGGCATCCGGAGCTGTAAAGGTCTCCTTATAGGGCTTTCTGTCCTGAACATTTTGGGATATCCTTTTTCTGAAATCTCCAATCTTAGTATCACCAACAATTCTCTGCGGCAAAAGGATGGAGAAAGTAGAGCCCTTCCCATATTCACTGCTCACAGAAATGCTTCCGCCCATAAGTTCAAGGAGAGAATAAGTAATAGCAAGACCAAGTCCACTTCCTTCCACAGTCCTGTTCTTGTCTATATCCAGTCTCTTGAACTTATCAAACAGAGTTGCAATATCCTCTTCTTTTATGCCCATTCCGGTGTCAGTTATATCAATTTTGAGGGTGATCATATCAACACCCGTTTTCTCGCCTGTGGCAGTCAAGGTAACTGTGCCCTTCTGGGTATATTTAACAGCATTGTTAAGAAGGTTGACTATGATCTGCCTAAGTCTTATCTCATCACCAAACATTGTATCCGGCAGGTTCTCATCCACATTAAACTCAAGCTCTAATATCTTTTGCTCTGCCTTAATATGTATCATGTTGTAGATGTCATTAAGGACAGAGCTAAAGTCATACTCCGTCTCATTTATCTCCATGCTGCCTGCTTCAATCTTGGAGAAATCCAGAATATCATTTATCAGAGACAAAAGAGTTTTACCAGCGCCTTCAATATTTCTGGCATATTCAAGTATTTTCTCATCCTGACATTCCCTTAAGATAACTTCATTCATGCCAAGAACAGCATTGATAGGAGTTCTGATCTCATGGGACATATTTGCAAGGAAATTACTCTTGGCTTCATTGGCAGCCCTTGCTCTTCTTTCCTCCATCCTGGCCATTTCTGTAGCTTTCAGAATTGTTATAAATTCATTCTTACTAGCTGGAGGTGAAAAATAAGTGCCCTGTATATAATCTGCCTTTATGCCATTTATAGCATCAAAGCATTCCTGACTATCAACGTTTGAAAGAACTATCTTTTTCCCCATCTGTGCGATCATCTTAAGTCTGTTGTCCAAAATAATCTTACTCTGAGGGTTCACAGCTGCATTCTTTACAAATCTTGCATCAATATTGGCTCCTTCAAAAACCATGGAAATTGAAGATTGCATGTTAAAAAAGCCAGTTCCATATTCATCAAGAAAGAATCTGACGCCAAAGCCGCTAAGTTTCTGCATTACACCTATAAGGACGCTTCGATCCGCTTCTGCAGCGGTTTCTGAAATGTTAAAAACAATTTTCGAAGGAGATGCACCATATTTTTCCCACATCTGCTGCACTCTCTCTGCAAAGTCCGGCTTGATTATCTGAACAGAATTAAGGTTGATACTTATAAAATCTATTCCCATCTCCTCAACAATACCGCCGCCAAGAAAATAGAAAACCTGATCAATGATGAACCATCCAAGCTTTTCGATCATTCCTGTCTGTACTGCTACTGGAATAAATTCGTCCCTGTGAACATGGCCAAGTTGCTTGTCCCTTAGCTGAACATAAGCCTCTGCTGCGCAGATTGCCCTTTCTTCCTTGGTATAGATAGGGTTAAAGTACACCCTGAAATTTCCTTCCTCCAGTCCCCTTCGCACTGCATTTTCAACATCTGCTCGTCTTAAGATAAAATCAAGCTCGTGGCCAGAGAGTACATGGTCAAATTCCTTATCTATGGTGCTTTCAGCCAGAAGTAAAAGATAATCCACATTCCCAAACTGATCTGGAGAATAGGCCATAAAAGTCGTAGCCTTTAATAGTACCTCTTTGTCATCTATCTTCCACTCTTTCTGAAATCTCCGAAAGATATTAGCAGCTATCTCGTCAGCTTTTCCCTTATCTATGTCAGGACATAATAAAAAGAAATCATCAGAACTTATCCTATAGACATCATTCCTGTCTCCAATGTTAACCAGATACTCTATCAGCATTCTAAGGACATTCTCATACTCCTCAAATCCAGTCATTTTCCTGTATATATCAGCATTGGTTATTCTGATACAGATTGTATAAAAATTCCTCTTATACTTAAAATATCCAGTCACATCCCTTATAAAAGCATTCCTGTTATACACTCTCGTTGAAGTGTCTATCCTGTCGTCATCATTTTCAAGCATCATCATAAAGCCCATGAACCCTATTGCTTCGGCCATAAGCTCAGACCTAATCTCAATAATGAACATTTGAATAAGAGTTCCAATGATAACAAGCATGGAAAAATAAAGGAAAGCAATTCTTTTCGACCTGCTAAGATCATTCCAGTAAATAAAGAGTGCCGTCATGGCAAAAAGAATATAAAAAGCACTTATGGCATAAGCCACGTAAACTCCGGCATTTCTATGGAGCACAAGATTCTCGTCATAGTAAAAGACCCAGTTAAAGATTGGAGAAATAATAACCATTAGTTCCAGAAAAACAAAAGGAATACTTACTAACCCTCTGGCAAACCTTGTAAATCTGTACTGAACATTGCACACATAAATAATATAAAGAGCAAGCATTGGAGCCAGTGCAAAATGAGTAAGATAGTACACAAAGTTGAGGGCTATAAGCAGCGGTAATTTAACTGAATCTGAAAAAAAGGAGACTAGCACTATCTCGCCCAAAATTCCCATTATGGCATCAAGTGCTACAACAGAACATATAGATACAAAGAGCATACTTCTGTTTTTACGTCTGCTCTTCATTATTAGTGTGTAGAATACACAGGTAATGCTGATTATAACTGCAGCAAGGTTGAAAGTTATGCTGCCTATTCCCTTAACATCCAGCATAAATTTACCCCGAAATATTACTTATGAGGAAAAAGATCACGATACCACTTAAGGGAGCTAAGATACGCTTCGTATACCTTATCCATGTCAATATTACCAAGCACCATGAGCCTTGAAACCTCGGTCCAATCCGCATCTTCATATCTCATGATAAAATTAAGCACCTTTGCATACTCACCTTCGTTGTGAAGTATTGCATTCTTAACATGCGTTGAAACCTGTACCATATCAAGGGCTTCTTCCATAGTCTTCCCAAGCATGATGTCCAGAGCAGAAAAAAGTCCCATGATAAAAAGTTCCTGAGATGAAACTGCAAGTTCAAATAACGGAGCAAGGTTCTCTGCAAACTTGGCTCTTATCATAACAAGCCTTGTAATCTCAGAAGGTCTGTCTGCGCAGAGTTCCTTGGTGACTGCTGTGTTGATCCATCTCTTTAGCTCTTTTTGTCCCAGCATTGCTGCCGCATGCCTGATAGACGTGATCTCAGAATTTAAAGACATTCTATTGACCATTTCCAAAAGAGAAATTACAAGAGCAGGGTCTTTTCCAATAACATCAGCAGCATCCTGAAGATCAAAATCGGGAGCGTTAACAACATTTAAAAGCTCAATATAATTAACCTTAAGAGGACTTACATCTGTCTCAGACTCCTTTACAGGCATTCTGAAAAAACTACCCTCGTACAGGTCATATCCACCATCCTTTATAAGTTCCTCATATTCTTCCTTGGTATCTACATTTACAGCACAGAGCTTAATATTTGGATATACATTGCTAAAATAGATCTT
>JAEEGL013163488.1_pt1 | contig 10471 bp, 12 predicted proteins | sample 9134231 | NCBI WGS metagenome assembly JAEEGL01 (sample SAMN16246548, study PRJNA631951) | gut metagenome | biome: gut microbiome; feature: rumen; material: fiber-attached | host: Bos | place: Iran: Karaj | collected 2018-10 | reverse complement strand
CTGACATCATGGTCAGTAGTACTTATCTCTGTTCTGTAAAAAACATATGTCCTCCCAGACAACGTAGATTTATACCTCCAGAGACCAGGTAATGTCTGCACAAGACTATGGTCTTTATCTACAGACAATATCACTTGCTGTAATTTTCTAAGAGGAGTAGCCTTATTCTTTTTGTCTATAAGTTGTTTTACTACCTGGGGCTTCACATGTCGCTTCAAATTTTCAAACACAAGGTCAGTGAAAATATCTTCCTCACGAAACATTTTACATTTCATATCATAAGAACGTGTTTTTCTCTGAGAATCATCATAAAATGTTATGATGACACCGCCCTGTAATTCAGGGTACGGAGCCTTATAGCCCTCAAAACAATATGTTGTAACATCTATTTCGTTAGAATAAATGTCATAAGATTTTCTAAAATCCTTATGTTCTCGAACAACATATTCCCAGCCAGCAAAAGACTGTCTGATGAAATGGTTGTTATCTAACGGCAAAACCAGACTTTCATACGTTTTCGACATTTGTCATACCTTCTTTCACAATATCACCAAAATTTTCGAGTACAGTCTGAATAATATCAGGGTCATACATAATTCCGCTGTTCTTTTCCAGTTCAGCATAACAATCTTTAGCTGACATAGCCTTTCTGTAATGACGTTTATTAAGCATAGCATCTATTGAATCAGCTATAAGAATAATTCTTGACCCAACAGGTATATCTTCACCTCTAAAACCACTTGGATAGCCGTTTCCATCCCAGTATTCATGCTGATGCAAAACTAAATCAGCAATATTCTTCGTATCATCTGATTGTGATAATAATTTCTTACCGATAGTAGGAACCTGTTTGATGATATCACGCTCTTCATCGGTGAGTTTGCGGTCCTGTGCATAAATACTATCAGAAATACCAAGTTTTCCTATATCATGGGCGTATGCAGCAATAGAAATTGGCACAATCTCTTCTTCAGGAATATTGCATAATTCGGCTATCATCACAGCCATTCGCTGAACGCGAACAGAATGATATGCCGTATATGTATCTTTATTATCAACTAATGACACAATACAAGTTATAAACTCTGACAGGTTAGGATTTATAGCCTCAGATTTTATTGCGTGAAATTTAGCTTTATCCCGATACATATTGATATCAGCATCCATCTTCCAATCTGAGCTAGTTTTTCTATCACCAGTAAAATTTATAATACTTGAATAGCCAAAAGCTATAGACAATGTATAAGCAGCTTTACGGTTATATTCTTCAAGATAATTATAAAATCGCTTCTTTGTGTGCTCTAAATCTCTTTCGTCTTCAAAATGAGCCACAACAGCAAATTCATCACCACCAATTCTAAAACACGACCCTTTTGATGCAAATACTGTGGTTATAGCATTTGCGGCAGCCTTGATAAGAACATCACCCTCACTGTGGCCGAATGTGTCATTGACAAATTTAAGACCATTGACATCAAACATCAGCAAATATGCTGTTCTATCTGTGTCATCGCCAACAGTTTTATTGACACACTGGTCAAACATATATCTATTACCAGTACCTGTCAGAGCATCAGTCGTCGCAATTTGCTCCAACTGAGCATTCATATCAGAAATTTGAACATATGTTGACTCAAGCTCTTCAGTAACTCTGCTGATGAAAGTACCCAATCTTGACACAAGCGGAACACTGGATGACATCTCAATTATAGTCTCATCATACTGTATGTCTTTGACAGGACCTTCTCTAAACAGACCTATACTGAGAATAGTGTTATGCTGATTGACAATGCCGTTTTCACGAAGAAATTCACCATGTGACAGATAACCTCTGCAAGGAGCTATCTTCTCAAAAGGCTGTAATTCCGACACATAATCCTTAGTCTGCCAAAATAAATCACGAGCAAGACATGATGTAATCATAATTACATCAGGAGTAAAAGATTTAGCTATATCACACATATCTTTAATATCGCTGATAATCATGGACGGTTCGCCATAAGACAGACATATTTTAGTACCTTCAGCAACATTATTTGACATGTATATAGCACCATTTTCATCTGCGTACAAAGGGTCCCGTATTGACAAATTACCCTGGTATTCACAAAATAAAGGAAATTCAAGAACATTTGCAAACAGATTATCGTCGTTTTCCAGATTCAGATATCTTTTGTAAATATCAAAAGCAGGCTTATTATCAATCATCTGTATTGCATTTCCATCAGATTTTGTTACAGTGAAGACTTTCTTAATGGGCCTCCAACCAGATATCTTATATGATGCAATATTAAGGTCGTCACCGCCATAATAAACAGCAATAAGCGCATCATTAGAAAACTGATTATCCTGATTAGACACAAATGATGCTTTACTATTCAAATTTTCAGAACAAGCAACGCCACCAAAAACCTGAATGTGAGCAGGAAGTGATGACAGACTATCGCAAACGCCTGCTGTTTTAGTATCGTTGAGCGTGCTGTGAAGTTCAATAGCTTTGACCCAAGGATTTAACTGTACAAAATCAAGAATCTGATTGCCAATATCTTCACTCAACATATTATTCATTTCATACTGGCGTACTTCAAACACTGATGAAATGTTTTCAAATATGGTTGCAGTAATATTGATGCCTGAAAAATAATCAAATTCTGAAATGTTCCCTGCAGATGAATTACAAACAAGTTGACATCCAGGGAACGTTGATGTAATCATATAGATTATATTACCCAAAGATGTCTCGTTGAAAACAGTGCTACTGATAGTGAACAGTATCCTATCATTAGACACATTACCAATCATGACTTTGAGCTTGTCTAAATCATCATGCAGAATATCATTATTCTTATTGAGAAATAAAGACATTAAATTGCCTGAGTTAAATGCGAAATGATACATTATACGAATACCTTCTATCTTTCGGTGAGTTTATCCAACTTATCATCAATACGCTTTAAAAGAGCAAGCTGCATAAATGCAGTAAACTCACTTATTGATGAATTCTCAAAAAATGGATATAAATTCTGTAAGCTCTCTGCAAAGCCTTCAGGGCCAGTAATCTGCTCAATACAATCATATGCCTCTCTGAAGAGAGCATCTTTATCAAGATTTTCCTTAGCATACTGACGTAAAACCTTGCGTCGTTCACTGCTGTAATTATCATCTTCAGCCTGGCGCATACGTTCCACAGGGGTCGCCATACGAATAGATAGCAACTTTTCCTCATCATCCAAAAGCATCATAAAATAAGGAGGTGGTGATGACACACCCTGCTCCCAGTTTCTGAGAGTGCCTAAAGATACTCCAAATTTTTCTGCAAAATCATCCTGAGACATATTAAAAACACGAGTACGTTTGTATTGTAGTAATTCACCAGTTTTCATGTCTTCAGTCGTCTTGTTTATCTTTTGATATTTTGGATTTGACGGTAACATTCGTTCTCTCCTTATAAACTGTTACTACTTATTTTGCTTAATTATACTACTTATTTCACGCAATATCAACTAAAATATGCGTAATTGCCAACAAAATCAAATGTCCAGGATAAAAATAATAAAAAAACTTTTTAAAATCTGGACCCAACTTACCATTATACATCAACATCAGCAAACCAGATATCAGGATAAAAATAACATAATATTTAGGCATATTATAAACAAACAGTGTTCTTACGACCAAAATACTTATCAGAATAAACACAGTGGATTGTTGACTACTACTAAGATAAAAACACAAAACACCAATTAGAATACATGTTATACCTGCATCAGCCAGATAAGCCAATGACAAAGCTGTCACGCAATAACATAAAAATTCTAACACTGTTATGTAAGTTTTCTGTTTCAACGCATATAAAATAATGAGTGTCGCAGCAAAAGCATATAAAATATTCAGTTCATCACCCAACAAAATATGCCCGTTCCAACTCACCCTCAATATAACAAAAATACTAGCTACGCCTACAGGTATAGTCAAAAATGATTTGTATGCAGCAAGCATCACAATACAACCAATAATAAAGATGACAAATGCACCATCAATTGTGCTTATATGGAAAAAAGAAGGGGGCTTTACTGTCTCAAATACAATAGAATATGGTATCTGTGACACTGCAGCTAAATATAAAATTTTTGAAATGTATCTCTCAATGGACCTCGTATGGTTGACACCCTCCAGCAACATAAACAGATATAACGGAAACGCTATTCTGCCAATACCACGTAAAAAACTACACGTCTCAGGAGACATGTATGCACGAAATACATCCGTGGTATGGTCAAGCAACATTGTGAGTGCAGCAATCATTTTCAATACAAAAATTGTCATCAAATACCTCCATTTGATGACAAATATACCACAAATACGCTCATATATCAACAAAAAACGAGGGATAGATACAACATCTATCCCTCATCTCATCAATCTTTGTTGAATTTGCCTACGAGATATGCTCCCGCTGTGCATACGGCGCCGCAACTCACAGCTGCACCGAGACCAATAATAACTGCCATAATCATTTCTCCTTATCTTTTTTCTGTGTTTGTGAATTTGTCGCGTCTGACTTGTTCACATCATTTTTCTTAGCACGATTTTCATAAAACTCTCTAACTTTAGGGTCAGATATGTAAAATAAACCAAACATACAACCATCCTTTCTTCACATCGCTGGTGCTAACTTTACTAAGTCAGTTTTACTGAAATAATGAGGAGCTATCTGTTTCTGTGAATCAAAAACAACTCCAATATTATTCGAAGACTGGTTAAATATGAGAGCTGACACCATACCTGTCATACCACCATGTTCACCAGCATGAGACTTAATTTTTACTCTATCTCTCAATTCAAATCCACTAACAGACATCTTCTTCTTCTTCATATCCTTTCTGTAATCATAGCTCAATAATAATCTGATGATATCATAAGTGGTTTCTATAACACAATATCAAATATGCATATATTTCATGCAGGTATAGCTTCAGTTTTGCGCAAAATACCTATACCAAAACTCTGAGTGTAATTCTTCTCAGACATAAAGGCTCGTACATTATCAGATGTGGTAGCAAACTCATCTGCCGAGTTTACAAAAACAGTAGGGATACCGTTATTTGCATACTCAGCCACAAAACCTGCAGCTTTAAGTTCCTTCAAAAAATCATTTTTACACATTACACAAAGCTCCTTTCCGTGAACCTAACAGAATTTATACTAGCACAGTCAAAACAACATGTCAATGTGAAATCACAAAAATAACATAGAAAAACATAGACATTTATAGACAAATATGCTATACTTCAAAGAGAATTAGAAAGGAGAATGCTATGCTAGACCAACCGCTCGCCGCATATTTGAGACCAACAACATTAGATGACATATTTGGACAAGACCATCTCTTACAAAAAGGTCAAATGCTGCGGAGACTCATTGATGCTGATATGCTGTCATCTGTTATTTTATATGGCCCTCCAGGCACAGGTAAAACAACACTTGCGTCTGTTATTGCCCGTACAACAAATAATGTATTTGCCTCAATTAATGCCTCAGAAGCTGGTAAGGCTGACATGAAAAAAGTCATTGATTCGGCGCTTAAACACCGTAAGGAAAACAATCAAAAAACTATACTGTTTATTGACGAAATACACCGTTTCAACAAAACGCAACAGGATTATCTCCTGCCTTTCACAGAAGATGGAACTATCGTCCTTATTGGTGCAACAACCGAAAATCCTTACTTCGAAATAAACGGAGCACTTTTGTCAAGGTCGGTTATATTTGAACTAAGACCCCTTGATGAAAAAGCTATGTCATCCATACTGGATAGAGCAATTACTATTTTAAATAACAATGGTATGCCTATTCAAATTTCAGATGATGCCCGCCACTTTTTAATCAATGTAGCAGACGGTGATGCCAGACAGATACTCAATGCTATCGACCTGGCAATAAAAACTACCAATCCAATTAGTAGAATCATTAACATTGACCTTGACACAGCAGGTCAATGCATTCAGAAAAAAATCAAACAGTATGACAAAGATGGTGATAATCACTATGATACTATTTCTGCTTTCATAGAAAGCATGAAACATTCAGAAGTTGATGCAGCATTGTATTATCTTGCAAGAATGCTCGATAGGGGTGAAGACCCCAAATATATAGCCAGAAGACTGATTGTATGTGCTTCTCGTGACATTGGTGTTGCCTATCCTGAAGCACTTCATATTGCTACAGATGCATTTCTTACTGTAGAGCGAGTAGGTATGCCTGAATGTGCACCAGCACTTGTAATGAGCACAATCTATAACAGTATGGTACCGAAATCAAATACGGGTGAGATAGCTTATCAAAAAGCTATGGCTGATGCACAGAACATAGCACATGTAGCAATACCAGATTCGCTTCGCGATGAATCATATAAGTCAGCACACAAAATAGGACATGGCGGTGTAAGCGATGTATTTGCAAGCCCTTGCAATTATGATGGTTTTGAATGCATGCCTGAACGACTTATTGGTACTGAATACTATATTCCTGGAAATACGGGATATGAAGTGAATTTTAAAGACTATAAAAACTGGTGTAAAGCTATTAAAAATGCTGTTAATAAAACCTTGGAGCAAAATATTGCTCCAATAGATAACTAGCATTAAGGAGGAAAATTATGCTCACATATACTTCACATAGAAAACTGGATGAAAACATGTATTATAACAAGTATTCATCGAGATATTATGATGTGATTATTACAATAATGGATAACAAAGTAGAAAGCGTCACAGTGTCAAATAAAGACGATATAAATCTGTTGCCACACATCAACGTGTTTTTATCCGATGATAGACACACAGTAACTGATATGGTCATATCTTATACAAATATTGACATAAGCACATCACAAAGAGAATCATTTGAGAAATACTATGACTTTGCAAAAACATTTGTTGACAAAGAACTCAAATCATTCATACAAAAGGAACTCAATACCCACAAGGGGGTATCAAATTGAGAATCAACAGAAAATGTATAGAATGCAAAAACGTATCTGAAGAATACCTTATCAAAAAAGATGGACAGTACAAACCATGTAGATTTTGCACCAAAGATTTTCCACAAACTCTCGGACCTCAATTTGAAGGTACATTAGGTAGAATCTTTGATGATACAGAGTTTGATAACTGTCCACTCTTTAGCCGAAAATAGGAGTCATTTGTTATGTTAGAAATCCGCGTTATTACAAAAGACAATGAAATACCAAAAGATTATTCTTATGACACTGAAACCAATGAGTTTTATGTATATCGAAACATATATACAGGTGATGAAATTCATATTGCTAAACAACCACCACTGTATATAAAAGCAATACCGATTCCAGAAAAAGCCACTAAAGGTGATATGACACAAACCATGTTGTCGGATTTCACATTTGAAGACTTAGGTGATACTATCATTGCCAAACGATTTTATCCATATTGTCACTTACAGTTCAGCAGAAAATGGTGGGATGCACCTTTTGACGCAGTATTAGATGAAAAAGACACTATCACATAACGATAGTGTCTTTTTAAATATCATCTCTGAAGTTCAATACCATCAGTTTGAGCCACAATTTCAGGTAAATCACGTTCCTGAAGGCGCTGCTTATGAAGCTGATTCACATGCTGAGACTGACCTGCATGGAAAATCTCTGAACAGTATTCATCAGCAAAAGCTGCAATACCAAAACGTGTATCTGCGTCATCATACTTGAGTTTTTCGTCCACTTTACCTTCATACAAAGGCTCCAAGCCATTGATTCTGGAGTAACGATTCAGAATGACGATACTATCAATCATAGATTTATGATATTGTATGCGTCTTGCGTTCTGGTCATCCAGCCAAGCTCTGAACTCATCACCATCAAGTCTGAACTTTTGGAAATCCATCTGATGTTCCATTTCAATGACATGATTATGATAACTGGAAATTCTATCAAGCTGACCGCAGATAAATGTTAAATCATCTTCACCAGTCTGTTGCGTAAGCTCATTAGCTTTGGCTGCAAGCTTACTTATTTTCTCACGATATGCCATAACTACCCCTTTCTCATATAATTGATATACATAATATAATATTATATCTATTACAATAAGGGTTAGTCAATAACTATAATTTACCGACTGCTCAAAAATGAGCAGTCAAAAGACAATGATGCTGTCTTCGTCCACAACTACAAACTTGCGAAATTTATGAATACGCCAGAAATGAGGATTACTTATGAGCCAACCGATATTGATGCCTATTATAGCCAAAGAAATGAGACAAGAATTTCTGAAAAGGATTGACAACATGTTAGATGTCCATGTGCATCCTAGTGTAAAATACGGCATTACCACAATCAATCCTGGAGAAAAACCTGGGGTTATTACAATAGGAACACGCATTGACAACGATTTCTTTGCCGTAGATATTCCATGGTATTTCAATCTTGAAACACAAATACTTGACGTTGACTGGCGTCCAATCTTGACAATGCTCAAAGAGAAAGCGGCACAGGGAATTTCAGTTTCTCTTGATGAGTATAGGTTTGAAGGGCGTATTGCCACAGAAAGTCATGATATAACAGGCTATCTTATAAACGCATCAGAAGATGACGTGACCTGGCATCCCTCAAGATTATTCATGGATAATGGTATGGATAGGGTGATAGGTCGTTCAGCAGCCGCTGTAGACTTACGCATAGGTGATAACGAATCATCACCGTCATTTATACGACTAACACCAGATAACTGGATGTTCATCTGAAAGGAAAAAAAACATGACATCAGATTTCTTAAAAGCTACAGAATATGACTTTCTGCGGACGAATCCAAATTTGAATAACATCGTTATGCTGGGACTCGGCGGGTCTCATGCATATGGTACAAATATTGCCACATCGGATATTGACGTAAGAGGAATTGCACTCAACAGTGCTGATGAAATCTTACTCGGAAATGATTTCGAGCATGTGGTAGATGTTCCAACAGACACCACCATCTACAGTTTTAACAAAATGATAAGGCTTCTAACTGAAGCAAATCCTAATACACTGGAGATTTTAGGATTAAAACCAGACCAGTATTTCATCCTCACTGATATTGGCAGAGAACTTCATAATAATGCTGAACTGTTTCTCACAAAACGTTGCGCCAAATCATTTGGAGGATATGCGAATCAAAAACTCTATGAACTTCAGCAAGAATCTCTTTGTGCCATGACAAAAGAAGAGTATAATACACATATTGCTAAAGTTCTCTCAGGCATGATTGATAACTTCTCAAGCAAGTATGGTATTGAGCCGAAAGACGTTGTTCCGTATGTCAACACCGATACGGAAGAACTCATGCTCAATATCAACATGCAGAAAATACCTGCCGAAACACTCAGTTCAATCCTGACTGAACTAAATCAGACCATCAATGGTTATAACAAAGAATCCAAACGCAATAAGAAAGCCAAAGAACATGGAAAAATTGCAAAGCATTCCATGCATTTACTAAGGCTTTACATGATGGCGCTTGATATTCTCAACAATCATCAGATTGTGACATACAGAGAAAAAGAACATGACCTTTTAATGGACGTGCGTAACGGCAAATATCTCCAGGAAAATGACCAGCCGACACAGGAATTCTTTGATATGGTCCATGACTATGAAAGACATTTTCAGGAAGCTGTAAAAAACACTACACTCCCTGACAAACCTGACATGGACAAAATCAATACGTTCAAGAAAAATGTCAACAGAAAGATAATCATGGGATAGAGCAATGAAAGACATACTCGGACAACTTATTTACAAAACCAATCTTGGAAGATTTGATGCAATATGGGACCGTCTCCAAAAAGACGATGTCCCATGCATGGTCCAATCCAGTAATCATGCAGCAAACATTATTGCGTTTCCATACAATCTTACTGAACCAGACTGTATTGTATTCACAGCGCACTATGATATAGTTAATGGCTCCTGTGGAGCAAATGACAATGGTGCTGCTGTTTCAATACTTGTTCAACTGGCTAAAACACTGAGACAGACAGAACATAATAATAAAATATCCATAGTATTTCTCGATAAAGAAGAATACGGAGGATATGGATGTGAATTGTTTCTCTCAGATTATGAGCCAAAACTCATGATAAATATGGATATGTGTGGATGCGGAGACAAAATTGTTGTACTGGATGAACTATCAACATCCAATCCATATGAACAGTATATGTATGACCACACACCTGGTGACGTAGTGTGGACAGACACAATGCCATATTGTGACAGCAGACATGCATGGACAATGGGTGTAGATGTCTGGACAATAACATTGTTTCCAAAAAATGATGCAATCAAAATGGGCAATGTTAGAATGAGCAAAGAAGACAAATTGCACATTAAAAACAGAGACCTGGCGCCGAAATACCTTGTCAACATACTCAGTCACAATCCATCTCCTCG
>JAEEGL011453771.1_pt1 | contig 10471 bp, 11 predicted proteins | sample 9134231 | NCBI WGS metagenome assembly JAEEGL01 (sample SAMN16246548, study PRJNA631951) | gut metagenome | biome: gut microbiome; feature: rumen; material: fiber-attached | host: Bos | place: Iran: Karaj | collected 2018-10 | reverse complement strand
GACAAAAGAAGTCGGACTATACAATCTCGATGTTGTCATTTCTGTCGGATATCGCGTCAAGTCAATCCAGGGAACTAGATTTAGACAGTGGGCGACGAGGATTCTCCGCGAGATGCTGCTGAACAGGCTCGACGAGATCAAGCGCATTGCCAAGCTTGAGCGACGAATGGATTCAGCCGAAGGCGACATCAAGCAGATCAAAGGCGGCGTGTCTTATCTCGTCCAGCAGCTCTCCGCGCCGCCGGAACAGCCGCGCCGCCGCATAGGATTCGGATGTGACGACGATACACCTTCAAAGCCGTACGGGAAAGCATAGCCGGAACTCAGCCACGCACAAGGGCATAGCCGACGCCACGTTTGGCGACAAGACGCTCGCCGGAGGGAAGCTTCTTGCGCATGTTACTCACATGCACACGGACCGCGCCTTCGTCAGCGTAATAACCTTCGCCGCAGACAGCCGAGAATATCTCGCGATACGAGAAGAACCTGCCGCGGTCCGATTCAAGGAGTCGGTAGATGTCCGCCTCGGTCTTTGTCATCGCAGCGGGAGCGTCCATCTTCGAAAACCTGTCCGCACGTTCGAGCGCCTTTCGGATGCGCACCACAAGGAGCGTAGGCGAAGCCGTCTTCGAGACATAGTCGTCCGCGCCAGCGTCGAGTCCGCGGATCTGGTCCTCCTCCGCATCGAGCGCCGACAGAAAGACGATCGGCGTCTCGCGGTCCGCGCAGCGCATCGCCTCGCAGACCGCGTAGCCGTCCATTCTCGGCATCATGACGTCGAGCAGCACGAGGTCGGGACGCCGTTCGCCGAACGCGGCCACGCCTGCCGCGCCCGTTGCCGCGACACGGACCGTGAAGCCCACCTCGCGCAACTGACACGACAGGGAATCGCGGATCGACCGCTCGTCGTCTACCAGCAGTATTTCTGTCATGCGGCTATTATACCATGTATCAGGACTGTCAGACGGACTGTCACGACAATTAACCATCAACAGTCGTGGCATCTTCTTCCGCGATATCCGCGAGGAGCGGTCAGTACGCCCTTCTGCTCGCGCATGAAATAGTCGTACTCTCCGTTCGAGATGACCTCAAGTGCTTCTCCTCCCCGCTTCCAATTCTTTGACACACGAACAAGCACCATCGGAAAATATCCCGGTGACACTTCCGTTGCCGTCTCCTCCACGGCGTTGATGGCCTTGCCTTCCCCCCTCGGATCTGGTAGATAGTGCGCATCTACCAAAATATACCTCCTCCCCTTAAAAGTGGCAAGACCGTCTTTTGGCTTGATTGCGTCTTTGGCTATGTAATCCATATTGCTTTCCTTTCTTTTGATGCGGGCATTATCGCATATTACGCTCACCGCATGGTTAAGATATCGTTAAGACTTTGGCCGCGTAGAGCATGCAGACGGACAGGGCGAAGCCCCAACTCCTTTGCGGGCTTTGCGTTCTTTGCGGCTAAAACCCTGCAAGTTAAACGCCCTGTTCAACGGACTACAATGTAATCCTGCCAGCAATTGCTAATGGCCTTCGGATTGGCTGTCGAAGCGGTTTTAACAAGGCAAAATACGCGCGTGTAGATATCACTCACACTTGGATAGTCAAGCACATCGTCAATGCACTTTTTAAACGCACCTCGAAGCCATTGCGAGACTTGCTTGTATTCCTTGCCCTTGCCCTGCTTGGCAATTGCAACTATTCCCGCAATGCCGCCTACACTTGCAGAGTCTTCGACGGCATCTGGGCCTTCTGTCGCAAACTCCTTGGGGCTGGGCTTCGTCACCATGCCGAGCAAAGTGATCTCTACCTCGTTGCCGTCGCCAAAATCGTACGTGTAATCGATCGTGTCTCCCTTCTTGCCAACAATCGCGGAGATCGGCGTATCGGACGACTCAAGAAACTTGCCATCGCCAAAGTCATCAAGACTCTCGCTCTGCTCCGTTCACCTGCGCTTCTGCGGGTCGCCCGGAATGGAGAACTCGTACTCATGGTAGTCAAGCCAGCCAAAAGCAGCCTGGATGACTCTATGCAGAAAGGCCAGCGACCAATCAGCCGGAACGACCACCGTTCGCGACACGATTCCGTCAAAATCCATCTTGAGCTTAAGGTATTTCATATTAATGCGACCCCAATGACTGCTTTATCTTTTGGGAACCCCGGGGACAGGCCCCGCGGAAGCCGCTATTTTATTGGCTTTTATCGCTCGCCGCCGTCCACTGGAATTTGTGCACGTATAGCGGCCTGTTGCTTCTCAGAACGGACAAACGCATCCACGATAGACTTCATAACGTGCCACGCCAAAACAGGCGGTATCGCATTCCCCAACGCCCTATACTGCTTGGCCTCCGACCCGTCAAGCTTGAAGGTGTCAGGGAAAGCTTGAATACGAGCGACCTCCCTTGGAGTAAAACGCCGATACCGTCCATTGATATACAAAACTGGATCAGTGCTATTAAGACTGACCTTGGCCAAATGTGCGCCCACCGTTCCACATTGTCCGTCAAGGTCTTGCGCCCGACCTTTGTTCATTTCTTTTTTGGCGGCCTTCATTCCTGCAATTGCTCGCTGACTAAAATAATACTTCTCATCTACATCTGCTTCGTCCATTACTACGTCGCGAAGCGTAGACTTCTCAAAGGTTGGAACGGGTGGCCGGTACGCCTCAAATACGCGGATGTCCTTGAATCCAATTATAAACACTCTTTCTCGCCTTTGTGGAACTCCATAATGAGCGGCATTTAGCAGTATGTGCAAGACATGATACCCACAGTTTCTAAGGGACTCCATGATTATAGGGAACGCCGTTCCCTTGTTTGCCGACAGTATTCCCTTTACGTTCTCGCACAAGAAGCCTTTTGGCTGATGACTTTTCAGAAACCTGCAAACCTCCTCAAACAAAGTGCCCTTTTCATCATCCTTGATTCCAAGTCGAGGGGGGTTCTGTGCAACTATGGAGAAACTCTGACATGGAAACCCGGCAGTGAGGAAATCATATGCAGGGACAGCGTCTACGGCAACCTTGCGAATATCGCCATTGTCGATTTTGATCCCGAAATTGCGATTAAAGAGCTCGCACGCACCTTCGTCAAAGTCGTTTGCATACACAAGCTTTGTCGGCAATGACGCGTACTTGGTCCCAAGAAAATTAAATCCCCCTGTAGCGCCAACATCCGTTCCTCCACAGCCAGCAAACAGGGACGCTATCCTCAATGTACGCATAGCAACTCAACCTCCTCGCCTGCCTCATCTGTAAAGGCAATGTCCATTCCATCTCTCGGTATGATTGTTATGAGGTTGTCTTTGAACTTTTGCACTGGGTCACGGATTACAAACAACTTGCAGCCCTGTTCAGAAATCATCAACCTGTAAATAAAATACTTGTCTCCACTCGATTGAGCCGTTCTCCATTCATTAGTCGTGAGATGGACTTGCTTAAACATTAGAGGCTTGCGACTCTTAGTTGTCTTAACCTCAATAAACCTATCATACTCCGTGTCTGTCTCAATTGACTTAACATCATACCCAACAGCATAATGAGTGGGTATTCTCTTAATTAGATGCACGAGGTCCTTGCGTCCATCATTTGTGACGCGAAGACACTCATGTTGAAGGATCATATTCTCGCCATAGTCACCAATCTTTGCTGTATCATCTTCACTGATTGCGGCAATCACATTTCCATCAAACAACGGAGCAGGGGACGAAGTAGGTTCATCCGAGACAACACCACCATTCTCCTGAACGGCCGCCTGTTTTTGCGTTGAAACAGCTTTCTTGTGCGGTTTGCCATCGGACACTATGTCAGCAGTGAGTTCAAAGGTGTCTGCGGCCTTGTGTCGAGATTCGATTATGGCGTTAGCTTTGGTCTTGCAATCCTGATAACAAGTATTCACATATGAAAACCAGTCCGGTTCAAGATCTCGGATCGACTGTATAGAACGGCGATGTAACTTCTTGTAAGAATCGTAGATAGTCGTAGAGCCCGCAATCATCTGGGCGAGGTCGCTGTTATGACCATTCAAAGAATACAATCCATCATGTTCATTCAGCAACCCGGCCAAGACAGCGTAGTCAAGCAAGTCTAGTGCATATCGCACTACATCACCCTCCGAATTGTACGTCTCGGAATTATGACGATTATCAATTATACGTTGAACAGTTTTGCCGATAGGTTCGTGATCTCTGGTTACACGCATATCGTTCAACACGCAATGACAAAACTCACATCTGTCAATTGTGTTGAGATCAGTTGTAAGAAAAGCCCTGAACAGCCATTGATAAGGATGGAAGGAGATTCCTGCATCAAGCATTTCGTCAACGGACTTGGCCTTAATATGACCTCCCGGATATTGAAATGAATAAACGAACCCAAGGAAAACGCTTGAAGATCACTCGTATTCGCAAGATCAATTGTTTGTTGCGTTGGTACCGTTGTGCCGTTAGGACATTCGATATACATGCCGAAAATAGCACCAATTTCCGTGCGCCAGTTATCAATGGTTTTTTGTGTCTTGGAAGCGTTAATTCCGTATTGCCGAATCCCCTTACACAATTGCGCCTTAAACACATCAGTATTAGCCTTACCAATCTGGGCAATGCAGAATGCTACATAACCAAGCACGCTCTCGACCTCGTTTTTAAAACGTGGCCGCACATGGTGAAGACGGAAAAAATACTTTGCTGGAACGTTATACATTTTTAAATGCCCCCTTTAGTGCGTTCCCAATTGCCATCGCCATTAAGGGCGGTACCGCATTTCCAACTTGACGAAACTGTTGAGTTTTATTTCCTGTAAAAACGAACGAGTCAGGGAACGATTGAAGTCGCGCACATTCTCGTACCGTCGGGACGCGGCACTCCTTGTAATGGAAATGATGACGATGCCCCGTGTCTATCGTTGGCGACGGGCTGTTGTCAGGGAACCTCGTCCAAGCGACATGAAAGTTCCTGGAACTGACGAACTTTGGCGGCAGGTTTTTGTAGTTGCCACCTGGAGGGATTAGGGCAATTGTATTGCGTACAGCATCCGAATGGTGGGCCGCAATATGATTACGCACAATCTTTGAGCCCTTTCTCATTATACGCTGGTATGCGTTTGACGCTGGTGTCGCGTAATGTTGTTCCTCTTCTCCGACATAATCAGATGTTGATAGTGACGGCAGATCAGAAAGAGCCTCTTTGCAAGACACCATTCGAGCTTGCTTCGATGACGTAGGGTGCTCAAAATGCGAAGGTTCGGGAAACTCAAAATCATTATGAAGGAACCCCACAAAGACAACCCTGCGGCGATGTTGGGGCACTCCGTAATCAGAGGCCCGAAGGATTTTATACTTGACCTTGTAGCCAAGTTGCGAAAACTTGGATATGATGGAGTCCTTTGCCTTTCCTCCAAACAGAGAAACCAAGCCCGGTACATTTTCCAAAACAAATCCTTCTGGCTTCAAGTCCCGAACTATGCGAACAAAAGATTTATACAGCCTGTTTCTTTTGTCATTCTCATTGCGCGCCCCTGACAAAGAGAATCCCTGACAAGGAGGGCCTCCCACAACTAAGTCAACTGGGCCTCCACAAAGTTTTTTGATGTCTTCTGAAGTATAATTTTCTATGTCTGCGACAACACCCTTCCCAATACCATTGGCGTTAAAGGTTTTAATTGCAGCAGCATCAAAATCAATACCGGCAACAGTTTCTATTCCGGCCATGTGTAAACCGCACGAAAGTCCGCCGGCCCCACAAAACAGGTCGAGACACCTCAGCTTTTTCTTCTTCACTTCTTCTTCTCTTCCTTACTCTTTCTAAATTGATACGGTTCAACGGGGGTCGGATCAGCCCACGACCCCAGCTTCTTTTCTCTCGCCTCTCCGCGGCGGTTCTCGTCGGGAGCTATGAGGCCAGCAACGTTCCCATCCTGACAGTGAGTATTATAGCAAAAATAAAAGAAGAGTGAACGACTCCCCCTCCGCTCTCCAACTCCAACTCTGAACTCCAACTACTCCCCACTAGCCACCAGTCACTAGCCACTAACCACTAGCCACTAGCCACTAGATTTGGTACAATGGCGAAGAGTTATATAAAACCGAGGAGCAGCAATGAAAAATGTACTATTAATGGCGATGGTAATCCTGTCTGCGGCGGCTGCGCTCGCGGACAAACTCGAGAACGGGGCCACATACTCCCTCAAGTCCCTTCCCACCGAACTCGTGGCCCAGGCACCCGAAGGACAATCCGTCCGCTTCTCGCTCGAGGAAAACGCGACCACCGGCTACTCGTGGGAGATGGAACACAATGCGTCCGAGTGCGATGTCACCATGGTGCGAAAGGCGGCGGACAACGGACTCGTCGGCGCGCCCGGGCAGGTCATGGTCGAAGTAAAGAGCAAGGTGCAGACTCCCGCCCGCGTCGAGTTCAGGTACCGCAGGCCCTGGGAGAAGGAGGCGAAGCCCGCGCACGCGCTGCGCCTTCTCGTGTACACCGTCGGCGCGAACAAGTCGACCGACCCAAGGTATCCGAAAAACGACGTGTTCCGCCTGCTCATGAAGGAGTGTTCCGAACGCGGCATTGTACTCGTCGACTGGCATCTCCACATCCGCGGCGGAATGACGCCCGAGCTCGCCGCCCTGCGCGAGAAGGATTCCGGCATCCGCTCAAGCGCGATGGAGAACCACGGCCGCGAGTGGGAGATCTACGACAACGCGAAGCTCGCCGCCTTTGCCGACCACGCCCGCGCAATCGATGTTGACGGACATCGCCTGCCGGTCGGCATCCAGGTGAACGACCGCGACTGGTTCCGCCAGATCGACGCTGCGACGCGCGCGAAGTTCGACTACATCCTCGCGGACACCATGATCATGGGCAAGCTTCCCAACGGGCGCGACAACCGGCTCTGGATGGTGAAGGAAATTGCCGATCCGGACGCGTGGATGGAGGAATACTTCAAGCACAACATGGCAATCCTCGACGAGCCGATCTCGATTCTCGCGAACCCCACGTATCTCCCCCTTCCCATCGCCGATCAATACGACCGGCTCTGGACCGAGGAGCGCATGCGCGCAGTGATAGCGAAGGCCGTGGAAAAGGGAATCGCAATCGAGATTCAGGCCGGCTCGACCTTCCCGCGTCCGAAGTTCCTACGGCTCGCAAAGGAGATGGGCGCGAAGTTCTCGTTCGGCACGAACAACTTCGACCCTACGCCGAAAGACCTCTCGCGCTGGCTTGAAGCCATCACGTGGCTTGATTTGAAGGGAGAGGATATTTGGAGCCCGGAGTGTCTGAAGTAGGGGTTAGGGGTCAGGGGTCAGGAGTCAGGGGTCAGTAGTTGGAGTTTAGAGTTGGAGTTGGAGAGTGGAATTGATATCTTTTTTATCAGAATTTTTAACACAGAGGTGAGGACTATGGGTCCTATCGTACGGAGAGGCCGCGGGAGGCGAGGAACGCCTTTAGTTCCGGGATGCCGATCACGTGAAAGTGAAATACCGACGCCGCTAGAAGGACATCGGCTCCAGCCTCGGATGCCTCGGCAAAGTGCTCCATCGTGCCCGCGCCACCAGACGCGACCACCGAAGCGTCTGTGATCTCGCGGATCTTCCTGATGAGCGGAAGGTCGTAGCCAGTGCGCACGCCGTCCGTGGACTTGGAAGTCGGCAGGATGCAGGCGACGCCGTAGTCGTTTACCTGCTTCGCCCATTCGATTGCGTCCTTGCCGGTCGCGGTGCGTCCGCCGTCGATGAACACTTCGTAGCCGGACGGCATCGCAGCGTTCTGTGCCACGTCAATCGCGACGGTCACCTTGTCGGCGCCGAGTTCCTTGACCATTTCGCCGATCATCTCAGGACGGCGGAAGACTGCGGATGAAGTCGAGACCTTGTTCGCGCCTGCCTTGAGAACTTCCTCGGCGGCTGCGACTGACGAAATGCCACCGCCCATCGTGAACGGAACCGTAACGGCGTCCGCGACCTTGCGGACTACCTCGAGCATCGTCTTGCGGCCTTCCACGGTCGCCGTGATGTCGAGCATTGCGAGCTCGTCCGCCCCGGCCGCGCAGTACGCCTTGCAGCACTCGACGGGATCGCCGGCATCCTTGATGTTCACGAAATTCACGCCCTTAACCACGCGTCCGTTGATCATGTCGAGACACGGCATAATCGTAAGCTTCCTGTTCATCTTCAAGTGCTCCTTTTTCGGTTTTGTTTCCTTCGCCGGCTTTCCGTCCGCCGGAGTTAGTTAAATTATATCATAAAGAACCGCCCTTGGCGGAAATCTCCAATTCCACTCTCCAACTCCAACTCTAAACTCCAACTACTAGCCACTAAACAGCCGCTGGTTCAACATGTACAACGGCATCTACTATGCCGAGGTCGGACGCAAGCAGCGCATCGGAAACATCATGCCCGATGCGATGGCCCTCCGCAACCGAAAGTCCGGCGTCGACATGCACATGCAAGTCGGCCACATACGCGCCGCCATATCGACGGACGCGGACCTTGTGCACCTCCACTACTCCGGCGACACTGCGGGCAAGCGCCTCGACCGCGGCAGACTTGCCGCCGATTTCCGCGTCCACGAGTTCCTGAAGCGCAGGATACGCAATCTCCCACGCGACATGGAGAATGAAGAGCGCGACAAGAACCGCGCCCACCGCGTCCACCCACGCAAGCGCCGGCCAGACATGCGCGACGACTATCGCGATGGCGACGGGGATCGAGCTGATGGCGTCAGACCTATGATGCCATGCGTTTGCCTCGAGCGCAGGAGAGGCGACCTTGCGCGCGACGCGGCGCGTCCAGCGGAACAGCCACTCCTTCGAGCCGATCGATATTAGCGCGACGAAAAGCGCGGGAAGCCCAGGAACAGACGACTCGCCTGCCACGAGCGAACGAACGGCGTGTGCGCCAAGTTCATAGGCGACGACGACAAGCACAATCGCAATGAAGAGCGTCACCAGCGCCTCGATCTTGCCGTGTCCGTAGGGATGCTCTTCGTCGGCTGGAGCCGACCAGTAGCGCACACCAAGGACTACAGCGAAGTCAGTCACGAGATCGGAGAGAGAATGCACCGCGTCGGCAAACAGCGCCTGCGACGAGAACACGATACCGACGCAGCCCTTCAGCACCGCAATCGCGATGTTGACGGCCATTCCGGCGTATGTGACGCGCCGGACCTCGTGAACCGTATTGTTCTCTGAAGACGTAGACTTCATATATCAAATGCCGCGGGCGCGCTTGATCTCTTCCCAGGCGTTGTTGATGCGAGCCATCTGCTCGGTCGCGCGAGAGACCATCTCTTCGGGGAGACCCTGGGCGCGCAGGAGATCGGGATGGTGCTTCTTCGCCTGCGCGCGATAGGCGCGACGCAACTCGTCGTCCGTCGCGCTCGAGTCGCAGCCGAGGATATCGTATGGCGACGGCTCGTACGAATAACTACGACGCGAAGACTGGCGCGAGTTCAGGCGACGGTGACACTCCTCGGCGAAGAGGGACGGCCGTATGCGGAGCTGCGTGACGATCATCTCGAGGATGCGTCGCTCGCCGGCGGACACTTCGCCGTCGGCACAGGCGACATCCCAGAGAATGTCGTACATCAGCTCGCGCAGGACAACGCCACGCGCGACGGCGGCGAACGACTCAGCGTAGTCGAAGATCGTGTGGTAGTCGGCCTTCGCGGCGCGGAACGCCCGTATGCATATCGCGCGATTGGCGGGGGTGAGCTTGAGACGCACGAACGCCTGCTCTGCGGCCGCGATCTCCGACTCGTCTATATGGCCGTCCGCCTTTGCGAGTTTCGCCAGCATCGCACCAACGGCAGTAAGGAAGATGATTTCGCGCTCACGCGGGGAACCGGCGTACGATGAGGCACGGCCGCGCACGTTGGCATAAGGCCTTTTCTCCCTCTGGCTCTTGCTGGCAAGGTTGCCAAGACCTTCGCCGACAAAGTTGCCGATCTTGTTACCTATTGCCGCGCCAAGAATCCCGGCGAGTGCACCGAATCTGGAGCCCACCAAAAAACCGATTGTTCCTCCTACCCAGCCCATTAACCGTTCTCCGGAATCAGGCGGCGAATGTCGACTGGTAGCAAGTTGGCGTCATCGAGTTTGGAGAGCGGACACCACTCGAATCCGATCCAGTCTTCTTGCGCCGCGACATCGCTGTTCTCGATTGAGAGCTCGTAGACGAGGTTTATCTCGCAGTGCGTTTCGCCGTGCTGGAGAAACGCATTCTCGACGACGCCGAGAAGCTTCCCCGCCGTAGAGTCGAGCCCCGTCTCTTCCTTCATTTCGCGGACAAGCGCCTCTGCGCCTGTCTCGCCGAATTCGATATGTCCGCCGGGAAGATAGGTAGAGGCAGCACCCTTTCCGCGGCAGAGAAGAACTTTCCCGTCCTTCACGCAAACGCCGCGCGCAATCGTCTCGATTTCGCCGCGCGTGCCAGCGAAGAGACGCTCCCAGATGGCGCAGACCGTGTCGCGTTTCGCAGGAG
>JAEEGL010999155.1_pt1 | contig 10471 bp, 10 predicted proteins | sample 9134231 | NCBI WGS metagenome assembly JAEEGL01 (sample SAMN16246548, study PRJNA631951) | gut metagenome | biome: gut microbiome; feature: rumen; material: fiber-attached | host: Bos | place: Iran: Karaj | collected 2018-10 | reverse complement strand
TTGGTGCCCATAGCGCTGAGGAAATACCTGTTACCATTCCGAACACAGAAGTCAAGCTCAGTCGCGCCGATTATACTGCAACAGCGGGAAACTAGGAAGGTGCCAAATTATAAAGAATCCACCCGAAAGGGTGGATTTTTTGTAGGAAAAACCCCAGCAAGTAGCTGGGGTTTTTGGGTAAAATCCCTCAGTAGCCCAAATAGGCTTTTTGACTGGGGGTGAGGTGATCAATATGGATATCCATCGCATCGAGTTTGGTTTTGGCAACGTAGTCGTCAAGATAATCTGGGAGCTCGTAAACTTTGTTTTCGAGCGCACCGTTATGTTTGACTAAGCATTCAAGACCAAGTGCCTGAAGCGAAAAACTCATATCCATAATCTCTGCTGGATGACCATTGCCCGCGGCGAGATTGACTAAACGTCCTTCGGCGAGGACGTTGAGAGTCCGGCCGCCTTCTATGACATAGCCAATGATGTTCTCGCGCCGTTCTCCTGAAGTATAGGATAAATCGGCAAGGTCTTTAAGGTTGATTTCCACATCGAAATGGCCAGAATTTGCTAAAAAGGCATTATCTTTCATTAAGACAAAATGTTTAGCTGTGATGACATCTTTGCAGCCTGTGGCGGTGATAAAGAAATCACCAAGAGGAGCGGCTTCTTCCATGGTCATGACTTCGAACCCATCTAGGTTTGCTTCGATGGCTTTGATAGGATCGATTTCAGTGACAATGACTTTGGCTCCTAAACCACGTGCGCGCATTGATATACCTTTACCGCAAAAGCCATAACCTGCGACGACGACAGTTTTACCAGCTACGAGAATGTTGGTGGTGTGCATTATACCATCCCAAACGGATTGACCAGTGCCGAACCTGTTGTCGTAGAAGTGTTTGCAACAGGCGTCATTGATATCCATCATAGGGAAAGGCAAAGTACCGTTTTTCTCGCGTTGATGCAGTCTGATTACCCCAGTGGTAGTTTCTTCGCAACCACCAATGAGATTCCATTTGGCGTAATCTGGTAGTGCACAGTAGGCTTCTAGAAGATCTCCACCGTCATCAATGATGAGGTCTGGTTGATTATCTAGTACCATACGTAAATGTTCACGGTATTTATTGATACTAACACCATGAGCAGCATACACTTCGACACCTAGACTGGCGAGGCCGGCGGCGATTTCGTCTTTTGTGGATAAAGGATTACATCCAGTGGCGTAAACTCTAGCACCAGCTTCTTTTAAAATAGTGGCAAGATAAGCTGTTTTGGCTTCCATGTGAATGGACATACCGATTTTGAGGCCTTTTAAAGTACCTCTTTCAGCGATTTCTTGTCCGATTTTAGTAAGAGCTGGCATAAAGTCTTTGACCCATTCGATGTTTTGCTTACCGGTAGGGGCAAGCGTTGGATCCAGGATATTAGACATAAAACACCTCCTAGGAATAAATGTACAAAAGACTGGGTTTGATGCCCAGTCCTTGTACAAATTATAGCATAAAAAGCTGTTTTTCGCTAGTCTTTAGTGTTTTCTTCTTCTTCGAGTGCGCTGAGAAGTGCGTCTTCGACATTTTGCTTTTTCTTCTTGTGAGTGGACTTCATGAGTTCGATATCAATTTCATATCCAGTAAGCTTAGAAGCTAAGCGAACATTCTGGCCTTGTTTGCCGATAGCGATAGATTGTTGATCTTCAGTAACATAAACTTTAGCCTTTTTGCCATCTATTTCAACTTTGACGATTTCGGCAGGGCTAAGTGCTTCGCGAATGTATTCGGAGGCATTGTCGCTCCAAGTGATAATGTCGATCTTTTCTTTGTCGCCGATTTCATTCATAACAGCTTGAACACGAATACCGCGACCGCCTACGAAAGTTCCGACAGGATCGACACCAGAAACAGTGGATTGAACGGCGATTTTGGTACGTTTACCAGCTTCCCTTGCGATACCTTTGATTTCGACGGTGCCGTTTTCGAGTTCAGGTACTTCTTGGCGGAAGAGACATTCGATAAATTCGGCGGAGCCACGAGAGAGGATTAGTTGAGCACCACGATCGCCCCGCTCGATGTTTTTGATGTAAACTTTGATACGGTTACTAACAGTGTAGTATTCGCTGTCGATTTGTTCGCTTCTAGGCATGATACCGGTGGCACGGCCTAGGTCAACGCGGACGAGCTTCGGTTCGACGCGTGAAATGGTACCGGTAACGATGGTACCAACTTTGTCTTCGTATTCTGTGAGAACGGCATCATTTTCGGCTTCACGTAGGCGCTGAATCACAACTTGCTTAGCGGTTTGAGCAGCGACGCGACCAAAGGTTTTGACTTTGAATTTTTCTTCGACGGTTTCGCCGACTTTAGCTTTTTTACCAGCTTCACTAAGAGGGATTTCGGTTGAAGGGTTGTAGGCTAAGCCATCTTCGATGACTTCGCGAGTCACAAATACATCGGCTTCACCAGTTTTAGTATTTAGACTGGCGCGGACGTTCATGTCGCGATCACCGTTATCTTTACGCCAAGCAGCAGCAATGGCTTGCTCGATAACATCCAAAACAGTTTCTTTAGGTAAACCTTTTTCTTCAGCAATAATATCTACCATGGCTGACATTTGTTTGAGATCTAGATTTTCCATATTTTCCTTTCATTTAAAAAACCGCCTCTATCTCAAGAGTCGGTCAAATCAGTATAGGATTATTATAGCAAAGCTCTTGAAAAAAAGCAAGCAGTTTGCTATAATAGAGATACTGACTAATACTTGTAATAAAAAAGGAACTTATGAATTTAAAAGAAGAAGAGCGTCGTGCCCGGCTCTTAAAATCAAGGGCAGAAAGGTTGCCAGATATTAAAAAACAGTTTGAAGAAGCACAAAATCGGAATTTTAATTCAAATTTTGGACCTGGTGGCAAAGATGAACAATTGGTAAATCATAAAAAAACTGCGAAAAAAGCGACAAAGGCGCCTAAGAAAACTCCGAAAAAAGTGGAAAAATCTCAGGCGAAGCTAGAAGCTGAGCAGCGAAAGGTGAATTTGTCTGTTTCGACGAAAAAAGGCGAAGTGATGCACCATCAGAGGATGCTTTCTCAGGATGTTAATGCTCAGGCCACCCAGCATATTATTGGAGTGCCGGTGAATAAATCGCGATACAATGGCTACGGTGGTGAGCAGGTTACGAATGCCAAGTTGAAGCAGATGCGACCAGATCCGGAATCAGTGCGGATTATCCCAATTGGTGGGGTGGGCGAATTTGGTATTGGCAAAAACATGACGATTATAGAGTATAAGACTGAAATGATCGTAATCGATATGGGAGTGCTATTTGCGGGTGAAGATTATCCTGGGGTGAATTATTTGATTCCAGATATTAAATATCTAGAGGATAATATTTCGAAGGTAAAGGCAATCTGTTTTACCCATGCACACCTTGATCATATTGGAGCTTGTAGGCATCTACTACCAAAGTTTTCTCATTTGACGCCGATTTATGGCACCGATTTTACCTTGGGCATGATTAAAAAACAAATGTCTGAGCTAGAGGATGAGCCGGAGATGAATTATATAAGTGTGGATCCATTAAAGCACGAGAAAATTCAGGTGAGTGAGCATTTTTCGGTAGAATTTATCCATACTTTACACTCAATTCCTGGCAATGCTGCAATTGTGGTGCGGACTCCAAATGGATTAATCTATTTCTCTGGTGACTGGCGACACGAAAATAATCCGATGGGGATTCAGACGGATTACGAGCGAATTGATGAAATTGTTAAAAACGAGGGTATTGATTTGATGGTAAATGAATCGACGAACATCGATTCGCCAGGGCATCATCCACATTCTGAATATGATGTGGGTGAAAATCTCGGAAAGGTGATGGACCATTATGCCAATGGCCGGGTGATTATTTCCTGTTTTTCGTCACAGATTTCGAGAATTGAACTTATTTTGAAAGAAGCGGCGGCAAGAGGACGAAAAGTTGCATTTTCGGGTTTTTCAATGATCAACAACGTGGAAGTGGCTTTGCGTTCTAAGGCTGTGAAGGTGCCAAAAGACACGATTGTCAAAATGGAAGACATTATTAAGTTGCCAGATGAGAAGGTTTGTATTGTTTGTACTGGTTCGCAGGGTGAACTAAATGCGGTCCTCAATCGAATGGTGACAGGGGCACATAAGTATATTAAGATTAAGTCTACGGATACGATTGTGTTTTCTTCGAATCCAATTCCTGGAAATGAGCCACACGTGGTTTCTACGGTGGATGGGTTGCTGCGTGAGGGGGCACAGGTGATTCAGAATGGTAAAACACATTTAACCAATATTGGACCTTTGCACCTTTCTGGTCATGCTTATTTTGAAGACCACGTTGACTTTGTGACGAGACTTCATCCGACGAATTATATGCCGTACCACGGTGAATTCTATATGCTGGAGCACAATGCTGAAATGGCGGAGAATGTGATTGGACTAGATCGTTCGAGAATCTTGATTTCAGACGATGGTGATATCGTAGAGTTGACGCCAGAAAAAACGATTCGTAAAGCCGGACGGATTCAGGTAGGAAATAAGCTATTCGACGATGCGGATCAGCAAGTGCATGAAGCAGTAGTGAAAGACCGGATTCATATTTCGCGTGAAGGGATTTTTGTAATTGTTTTAACTTTAAACAAAAAGACCGGGCATCTAATGAAAACGCCGGATATTGTATCAAGAGCATTTATTTATCTAGACAATTCGGAAGAGTTGATTGGTAAAATACGGCATTATCTCAGACAGAAGACTGATAAATCGATTTCAACTGATCCTGAGATGAAGGTTTTGAAGGAAGAAATCAAGGAAGATGTGGAGCATATCCTCTTTGATGCAACGGGACATACGCCGATTGTAATTCCAGTGATTAATAAAGTATAGCAAAAACTCGTTCAGAAATTTGGCCGCGTGCTATAATTTAGTTATAAGAGGAGTTTTTGAAATGAGTGTAGTATTAAAAGATTTTTATGCAGATTGGTGCGGTCCGTGCCAGATGATCAAAACCGTAGTGGAAGAATTTGAAGAATTGCATCCTGAGATAGAGATTCAGCGTATAAATATTGATGACGAGGAAGATTTGGCAGAGGAATACGATGTTTCGAGTATTCCATGTCTTGTTTTAGAAAAAGACGGGGAAGAAGTAACGAGAGAAGTTGGCGTTGTGACCATGAAAAAACTTGAAAAAATGTTAGGAAAGGCAAAATGACGAAAAAAGATATCATTATCATCGGGGCGGGGATGGCAGGACTCACGGCGGCGATTTATGCGAGAAGAGCTGGAAAGTCGGTTTTGGTTCTAGAAGGCAAAATCCATGGTGGGCAGATTATTAATACTTTAAAAGTTGATAATTGGCCAGGAGATCCAGGTGTTTCGGGGCCAGATTTAATGAACAAAATATATCACCAGGTGAATAATCTTGGTGCGGAACTTGAATATGATGAAGTAATATCGGTACAAAAAACAGCTGAAAATGGGGAGTTTTTGGTAAAAACTGAGGATGAAGTATATTCATCTGGTGCGATAATTCTGGCAGTTGGGACGGAGCCTAGGAAATTAAGCGAAAAACAAACTAGGGAAGCTGGAAAACGTCCGATTTCTTATTGCGCGACTTGTGACGGGACACTTTATAAGGGTAAACCGGTGGTAGTGGTAGGTAGTGGAAACACGGCAAAATATGAGATTAAATATCTTGAAGGAATCTGCTCGAAAGTCTATCATATTCACCATAATGATCCAATTCCGGATGAAGCAGTAGCGGTTTTTGCGGCGATTGGGCGAGTGCCAAATACGGAGTTTCTAAAATCTCTAGTAAAGCTGGACGAGAATGGATATATTGATGCAGGGGAAAACTGTGAGACTTCCTGCCCTGGTGTATTTGTGGCGGGGGATTGTCGGACTAAGGAAACACGTCAGTTAGTGACGGCAGCAGCGGATGGGGCGATTGCGGCAAACGCAGCGGTGCAATATCTAGCCTGATGTGGTATAATAGAAATGTGCCCGAGTGGCGGAATTGGTATACGCGTTCGACTTAAAATCGAATGGAGAAATCCGTATGGGTTCAAGTCCCATCTCGGGCACCACCGTTTGAGTTAAAAGCCGGTATCTCGGCGTTTTTTGTTATAATAATTTTATGGGGAAGGTTTATATCGCGATAGATCTAAAGTCTTTTTACGCGTCGGTGGAGTGTGTGGAAAGGGGACTCGACCCTTTGACGGCAAAGCTAGTAGTAGCGGATGAATCGCGGACCGATAAGACGATATGTCTCGCGGTTTCGCCGGCTTTGAAAAAGCTAGGTATTCCTGGGCGAGCTAGGCTCTATGAAGTAAAGCAAAAGGCTAAGGATTTTATCATTGCAAAGCCGCGAATGGCATATTACATCAGTTACAGTACGCGTATATATAATATTTATCTAAGATATATTGCGGAGGAAGATATACACGTTTATTCGGTTGATGAGGTTTTTATTGACGCGACGCCGTATTTAAAAACTTATAATATGACTGCTCGGGAACTCGCGATGAAGATGATCAAGGATGTTTTAAAGGAAACTGGCGTGACGGCGACGGCTGGAATTGGCACGAGTTTATATCTCGCGAAAGTAGCGATGGATATTGTAGCGAAGCATAAAGAGCCAGATAAAGATGGTGTGAGGATTGCAGAGCTAAATGAAATGAGCTACCGGAAGGAGCTATGGGAGCATCGTCCACTGACAGATTTTTGGCGAGTAGGAAAGGGCATTTCTTCCAGATTAGAAAAACATGGACTTTTTACGATGGGTGACGTGGCGCTTTGTTCGGAGAAAGACGAAGATTTTTTGTATAAGATGTTTGGTATTAATGCGGAACTTTTGATTGACCATGCTTGGGGATGGGAGCCATGTGAGATTTCGGAAATTAAGGCATATCGCCCGGAAAGTAGCTCTTTTTCGTCGGGACAGGTTTTGAAGGAACCGTATAGTTTTGATAAAGCAAAAGTAGTGGCACTAGAAATGGCGGAGGAGGTGGGTTTAAATTTATTGAATAAAAAACTAGTAACGGACCAAGTGGTCTTGACAGTGGGATATGACAAATCTAGTCTAGAAAATTATCACGGCGAAGTGGCGGCAGATTTTTATGGTCGGATGGTGCCAAAACATGCGCACGGAACGGAAAATTTGAAAGATTTCACTAATTCGACACATTTTATTTGCTCGGCGGTAGAGAAAATTTTTGAACGAGCAGTTAATCCAGATTTGAAAGTTCGGCGAATCATGATTGACGTGAACCATGTAAAACGCGAAGAAGACGCAAATAAAATATTGCGGCAACTAGGTCTATTCGATAAAAAAACAGAAAAAATGGAATTAGCGAAGGAAAAACGAGCAAATGAAGCGATGATTGCGATCAAAAAACGCTATGGCAAAAATGCAATTCTTAAAGGTATTAATTTTGAGGAAGGAGCTACAGGGCGTGAAAGAAATCGGCAAATTGGAGGACATAGAGCATGAAACGTGAATACGAAGAAATTATAAATCACTCACATTATGAGCCGAAGCGGCATCCGCGTATGTCTAGAAAAATGCGAGCTGCGCAGTTTGCACCGTACGCGGCGCTTGCGGGGTATGCAGATGCGGTAAGACAAACTGCAAAGTTTTCAGAAGAGAAGTCTAAACGAATAATTATTTTTGACTCACAGAATGAGGGGATAGATTTGGTAGAGTAAAAAAAGAGGACTTGGCCCAGCTCAATGGAGAACTAAGTCGCCCTCGATACTTTTATTATACTTCTATTTTTTACGTAAATCAAGAACTTTTTTGTCTTTTGTTATAATTATCATTCTGCGTATTCTGCGATTCCCTTTAAATAATTCGATGATATATTTTTGGGCTTTTTCGTGGTTTTTCACATTTCTTAGATCAAAAATAACTTGTTTTGCTTGTTTAGATGCCTTTTTCATTCTGTTTTTTAGCGTGTTTTTATTATAATTTATAGGCGTTTTAATTTCCCACATAGTGCCAGTCATTAATATATCTGGATTATTCATTTTTGGCGTGTTGGTAGGACGGATTACTTCGACATTAAAACCGTAGAAGGTAAGGAGTCTAGCAGTTTTTTCTTCATAGTGTTCTAGTTTGATGCTGTTTTTATGAAAGATGCCTCTTTTATTTTTTGGCACTAGTTTCATCTCAACAATTCGCATAATGGAAAAAAATAACATACTCCTGTGGATTTTACAACCACCGCTTAAAAGTCTTTTTATAGATTTTGGTTTTGGTATAATATAGCTATGAATATATTATATTGTGGCGATGCTGGAATAAGTCGGGGGATCCTTGTTTCGATTTTGTCGCTTTTAAAGCGTGGTAAAAAAGACGCTATATATAATATATATATTATGACGGTTAAATATAAAGGTGTAAAACCGTTTGAAAAAGATACTGCGAAATTTTTGAATGAGCTGGTCAAAAAATATAATTCTAAAAACTCGGTGTGTCTAATTGATGCGACGGAAGTTTTCGTGAAAAATTTGCCGAAAAAAAATATGGGTTCATATTTTACGCCATGTTCGATGCTTAGACTTTACATTGATAAAGTGCCAGAGCTGAACAAGTTGGAGCGAATTTTATATCTAGACTATGATGTGATGTGCCGAAAAGATATACAAGATTTTTATAACACGAATCTAGATGGGATCGAAGCGGCAGGTGTGTTAGATATTTATGGTAAAAATTTTTATCATTATCACGGGCTATTTAATTTTGATTATATGAATTCTGGTGTGATGCTATTTAATGTGTCGGAATGTTTAAAGTCAGGGATGTTTGAAAAAGCCGTTAAGCTTTGTATGGAAAGGTGGATGATGCTGGCAGATCAGGCGGCATTAAACAAATCAATTTCGCGTCGCAAATTAATGCCAAGAAAATATAATGAACAGGGCGAAAGGCCAAAGGAAGATACGGTTTTACATCATTTTAGTAATAACTTTAAGTTTTGGCCGATTTTTCACGTACAGAAAGTGAAACCGTTTGAAGTTGAAAAAGTGCATGAGGTTTTGAAAATACATGAGTATGATGATATACTTGACGTATACAATAAATTAAAAAGTAATTTAGAAATTTGAACTTAATTCGAGTTTGCATAGAGCGCGCCCAAGAAGGTTTTTACAAATTTTAGGAAATTTTTGCAGCGAGACCCCCGTCCGGCGTGAGACGCAAAAATTTCCGTTAAAAAATTTGCAAAAACCTTCCTGGCGCAAGCGAAGTCGCAAACGAGAATAAGTTTAAATTTCTAAAATAGATACTAATATTATGGCAAAAGCAGAATTATTTCAAAAAGATATTCCGAAACAAGAGCGGGTGATTTATTATGAAAATGAGACTGACGACCCGATTCAGACTAAAGAACAAGAAAAACATGAAGAAGTGAGATTGCCAGAAGGCTACGATTTTATTCCAAAGGGCTCGTTTAAAAAGATTTATTCTGCGGTACTATATAGGATTTTTAAATTATTCGGTCAATATTATGAACGTGGTTATTGGCAGGCGAAGTTTTATGGACGTGAAAAATTAAAAAAGGTTAAAGGTAAAGGTTATGTATTATATTGTAATCATACTAATCCTTTTCATGATGTGTTTGGTCCGGCCCTTGCAGCAAATAGGCGGATTTTTACAATTATTAGTCCAGTGAATTTAAAGGTGCCAGGCATCGGTAAATTTTTGCCATACATTGGCGGGTTGCCACTTGGTAAAACTAAGGAAGAGAAAAAAGCTTTCCACGAGGCGGCTGACAAACGTTTGAAGCAGGGAAACTGTCTAGTGATTTATCCGGAAGCGCATCTTTGGCCATATTATACGGGAATAAGGAAATTTCCAGCAGGCGATAAATCTTTTACGTATGCAACGCGAAATAATTTGCCGATTTTTACAATGACGACGACTTATCACAAACGTAAAGATCAGAAGCGAGGTGATTTGCCGAGGATGGATATTTATGTAGATGGTCCATTTTACCCGGATCCGAAAAAAACGGAAGCTGAAAATCGGGCGGATTTAGCTAAAAAGGCTTATGATTCTATGGTAAAATATAGTCAGAAGAATAGTTATAAGTATTTTGAGTATAAGAAAAAATGAGTATTTTTTATACGGGGATTAACCCGCTAAATAAACTAAAAGTTGTGCCGATTTTTTTGACGATTAATAGTAAATATGCACCTTATGCGGCGGCATCGATTAATTCTTTGATGCAACATACTGATCCAAAAAGATATTATCGGGTGATCGTTTTACATGACGGTTTGAATTTGGTGAATCGCATAAGACTTAGACATTTGGTAACCAAAAACTGTGCGATTCAATTTAAAAAAATGACGCGAAGTTTGTATTTGAAAGCAATTGTGGCATATTGTACGCGGCGAAAAAAAGGCGCGGGCGACTTTTTTTCATCGGCAGTTTATTATTATCGTTTTTTCATTCCACGTTTGTT
>JAEEGL010964292.1_pt1 | contig 10471 bp, 8 predicted proteins | sample 9134231 | NCBI WGS metagenome assembly JAEEGL01 (sample SAMN16246548, study PRJNA631951) | gut metagenome | biome: gut microbiome; feature: rumen; material: fiber-attached | host: Bos | place: Iran: Karaj | collected 2018-10 | reverse complement strand
TTCTACGGCATCCGCGTTAATCCAAAAGCTTCGCTCGTCCTCATTAATGAATCTGCTAAAAGCTTTAACGAACTCGCCGCTGCCAGAAACCATATCGTCAATACAGTTTTTGAAAAATACGGTTTTAGACTAGCTCAAGAGCCAGTGGAGCTCGCATGAAAATCCTAGACGGGAAAGAACTTGCCGGCTTTATTAAAGAACGGCAACGCCATCAAGTCGCCGGTTTAAATAAAAAGCCACATCTTTTGATTATTAGAAATAGTGACAATCCCGTCATCACAAAATACATTAATCTCAAAATGGAATACGGAGATGACATTGGCATCAAAGTCACCGTTTTTGATGCCAAATCCTCCGACGAAATTCGTGAAAAAATTCTAGAAGCCAACGCCGATACGGAAATTGATGGCATGATTTTACAACTCCCCATCACAGAGAAAGAAAAAACCGACGAACTCACCAATCTCATTGCTTCCGAAAAAGACGTTGATGGTTTATCAAGCCACAGCGACTTTGATTCCGCTACTGCTACCGCCATCAATTGGCTCCTTACCGGCTACGACATCAAATTAGATGGCAAAAGAATCGCTATCGTCGGCCGTGGTAAACTCGTTGGCGCTCCACTTGAGAGAATGTTTAAAAACTCTGGCCTCGATGTCACAGTTTTCCATCGTGGCGATGACCTAAATGAACTTACTAATTATGATGTTATTATTACCGCTACTGGCGTTCCAGAATTAATTAAAACCGAAATGATCCGCGCTGGTTCTGTTATCGTTGATGCTGGCACCGCTTCAGAAGGCGGCGTCATTGTCGGCGACATTGAAGAAGCAATTCGAAAACGCGAAGATCTTACCGCTCTCACACCTAAAATCGGCGGCGTCGGCCCACTCACCGTCACCTGCCTCTTTGATCACGTCATCCAAGCCGCGATTAAATAATCCCCTCGTCTCACAAAAAAACGCACCCTTTCGGGTGCGAGTTTTTAATGTGGAACATCCATATCTGGTCCGGAACCGCCACCACCACCTGAACCACTCCTAGGAGGCACATCCGACCTAGTCATGCCAGCAATTCTAGTAATAACCTCTTCCTTAGTTGAATCCCAAGTACCAGTAACGCCTTTATTTTCTATAGCTAATTTGGCAAGGCCTTGCAAACGACTAAATTCGGTAGCAGAAATCTTACTTGGGTCAGCCATCGCAGCGGCGATTTCATTAAGGGCTTTATTCTTAGCACCCATAAGCTCTTTCGTATTCGTAATATAGTTGTTCGTAGCAAGACCAACATTGGAAACACCACTTGGTGTACCAGTCAACGCACCGGAATCTTGCTTACCCCAATCACTATAATCAGTGGAAACAACAGGTTTACCATCTTCACCAACAACTCCTGCGTATCTGTTATGACTTGCAGCAAATTGGAAGCCAATAGGGGACGATTCACGATACGAACCGCTATTTTCTCCAGTAGCCACTTCCTTAGCAACACTAGAGAAAATGCCGATATTCTCTTCGTTGCTTCTATACAAATTCCTCTGACCTTCAGCATCAAGACCAGCACCAGTAATCTTGCTATCCAAGAATCTAGCAGCAGTATCTTTTCTTCGGCCGGCAATCCTTGCCACCGCAACAGCCTTACTCTTATTTCCTTCCCTCATTGCATCATCATACATCTGAAATAGTTTCGTCTCATCTTCGCCATTTCTTGTCTGATCATTAATAAGGGTAACCCATTCGCCGAGCTCTTCCTTTTCAAAGGCCTTTTGCTGATTGATCTGCGCTGCTTCAAAACCAGCACCGTTCATAGACTCTGCTCTCTTGCCGCCAACTTGGTCCTTCAAGAACTGTGCCCTCGCATCAGCAATATTTCTCTCACCACCGCGCACAAGCGTACCGAGACCACTAAGTTTTCTAGCCTTTCCTTCTTTATCAAGCCCAGCATTGATTCTGGTCTGTCTCTCCATACCACGTCTTTGCATGTCTTTATATAGTGGGTCTTTCCTTGCACGGTTTTCCACGTTGCCACGGAACTTTGAACCCGCCGTCGCAATCTTTCCGCCAATATCGCCTGCTGCAGCAAATGCTTTCTTCACTACAGTAGGAATAAAGAAGATTGGAACAATGCCAACTAAGAGTGCCGTAAATGCCGGAGCAAATCCTTCAGTTGCTTGTCCAGCATTCATTAGGAGTTTTGAAACGAAGTTACCACCGCCGATTAATAATCCACAAACTGGATAAAGAAGCAACATTCCTTCAGATATTTTCAGCCACCTGTCAAAAATCTTCTTAGTATTCGGCAGCATATAACACACGAATGCAAGCGGCGACACCACAATCAATACGACAATAATCGCTTCTCTCGCTGACAGCATCACAAGTAGCGTCATCAATGAAATGAATAAACCAATTAATGAAACCAGTAAACCTAAAAGAATAGCTGGGTTCAGTACCACTGCAATTACACCACCAACTAGCGCCAAAGCAATTGGCACTGCCGTAAGTGCCGTCATGCCAGCCGAAGCCAAAGGACTTGCTTCAGCTACTTCGGTCGGTAAGTCTGGCCCCATGTTAGTAAGTAAATTCAGAATACTACTGCCCACGATGTTTGAAACATCCACTAAAATCAAACATAGATAATACGATATATTTACTATAACGGCAGTCACAATTAGTTTCGGCAAAATCTTTTTAATTCCATAATTAGTTATTCCAATACCAGAAATCTGCGAAATAACCACGACCATCAAAAGAATCCCGAACGCAATATTCGCAAAACCCTGGAATATGTGCCACGCATCATGAGTAGCCTGGCCACCAGTCATACTTTCGTCCAAAAGATCCGTATTTACCTCAAGTTTATCCTGTAACCATCCATAAATATCTTCAGCACTATCGGCCATGAAGAGCATCACTGGACAAACAATCCAACCCAGCGACTTCGCCGCGCCAGAAGAAATACATTCTTCCCTAATATTAGTTGGTTCCTCTTCTTCCGGTTCCGCATACGCACTATGCGGTGTCATAATCGAGGCACAAGACACCACTGCGATTATTGCAGCGACAATAGAAAGAAACCATTTACGAGGCCTTTTAGCTTCATTGCATGACGCATTCATACCAACAATTATAGCATAAGAATTTTAAATATTGTAAAAAATAAATACGAAAAATCCCCACCAGTTTCCTGATGGGGATCTTTCAAGAAGCCGTATTACGGCTTAGCGTAAAGCGGTCCTTTAATTAACGTTTCTTCCAGCTAGCAATTGCATAACCAGCAGCGGTTACAACAGAACCAGCACCAAGCGCCAATGCGGTCACTTCAGAAGCACCAGTAGTTGGGATTTCTGGAGGAGTTGGTGGAGTTGGTGGGGTTGGTTGTTCATGACATTGAGCATCGTCACGGTTAACCATGACAGAAGCGTCATCCTTAACTACCTTAGAGTTAACAGTAGCGTTTGCCCAGTTAACGAGTTGGTTGTTACCACAAGCAAGACTATTATTAACAACTTTGGCAGTAAAGCGAACGTAAGCGTTACCATTTACACCATAGCTACCGATATTGATACCAGTAGTTGTAAGAGTATTCTCAACAACCTTAGTACCGTTTTGGTAGTTAGAGTTGTAAAGGATAGTAGAATCTTTGACATATTCAAGGTTCTTAGGAAGAATATCGCGAATCATCACGTTATCAACCTGAGCAGAAGTGAGGTTCACATATTCAATTTGGAACTCAACTTCTTCACCAATCTTAGCCTTAACAGATTCGTTCCAGCCCTTTTGGCCCTTAATACGAACGGTCTTAGCGAGCTTAGCAGTTACAGATTTGTGAATCTTAACCTCAATGGTTACCTGACCGTCATATTGATAACAGCCTGGGATCTTACCATCAAGTTTTTCGTAACCAAGAGTAACAGCAGAGTTAATAATGTTGTCAGAAAGAGCAACGGTACCCATCTTAGAGTTGGTGTACTTAGCCGAACCTTCAACATACTCCATATAGAAGTCATCGCTAGAAGTTAGCTTAACTTCGTCCCAATAACGATTTGGGGTCGCGTTAGAAGCATTGAGATAACCAATGATCGTGTGCGACTTAGCAACAGTCGTAGGAAGTGAGAAGTTAGCAGAAACACCTTCTGCAATTTTCTTTTCACCCTTAGGGCTGTTGTTGTGAACGTAAAGACGTACAGTAACAGTATCGCCGTCTTTTACGGTAATTTCGTTAGCTTTCCAAACGTTGCTAGTATCAGTAGTAAGCTTAGCGCCAACGAAGTTAAACTCGTGACCAATTTTACCATTGGAGATTGAGTTAAAAGTGATGGTATCACCAAGAACACCAGCGTTGATTTGATCAAGCGTGTATTCTGGACGACCACCAGCAGAGTCGCCCCAAGCCATAACGGCAGCAGGAGCAAGTGTAGCACCAGATACGATAGCAGCTGCAGCTACACTAAGAATAGCTTTATAAACTTTATTCATAATAAAAATCCTTTCTAAAGTTTTAGCAAATTATTAGTAAAAGTTAAAGTTAATAATAAAAATCTGTTACTTTGGTTTTGCTAGCCGAATTGTTAATTTTCGTCTGCAACCGAATCGTCTCAAATTTCATGGATGAAGCCCGGCAGCCGAAGCTGCCGGACTCGTGCTAAGGTACTTGGGCGTCCAGCCCACGGGCTCCACCCATTTTTATATATCTCTTTCTGACTAATCCGGCGGGCCACCCCATGCCTCGCCGGGTTGCTCAGGTGAGAGTTGCGTTTGTTCCCCAGTTGGGGATTCTACATGCACCGGAGGTTGAACCGGTGTCGGATCATTGGCCCCACCATGGCCACTACCTGTGTCACCCTGGTCATCGACGTGGGTGCTAGGCGGCGTTGTGGTAGTCGGTGTACTTGGCTGATCGCCGGTCTGCTGATGCTCATTGATGTCTTCCAGCTCCTGAATCGTTTCCACGTACTCTTCGTGAGTCATGTGGTCAGAATTGGTCGGCTGGTCTTCCGTAGAAGTCTGCCCTCCCGGGCCGGTACTCGTAGGAGTACCAGGACCAGGGTCATCGTTCCCACCTACGTCAGTGCCCTGAGTGGGATCCTTGGGAGGATCCGTCGGAGGCGGCGTGGGAGTGGGGGTCGGCGGAGGAGTCGGCGTCGGAGTGGGAGGCGGCGTAGGAGTCGGTCCCGGAGGCGGCGTCGGCGTAGGCGTAGGCTGCGGAGGCGGAGTCGGAGTCGGCTGCGGCGGTGTCGGAGGATTCACGGGCGGAATGTCCATTACCTCTTCCACGTTCGTCGGCTGATATCCGCAATCGATACGATAGGCAACCTCAAACTTCTGGCCCTTAATTACGAAAGTGTAAACCAGGAACCATCCATCATGGTCGGTCGTCTTCATAACGATGACATCGGGAACGCCATCCACCGTGTACCCGTTCATGTACATCTGGTCTTCGAGGCCAGAGTCCACATAACGGAGTTCCACAGAATCGGCAGTGTCAAGGAAAGCAAAGTAGGAATCCAGAGTCTGGTTAAACAGCGCCTGGTCACCCATGAACTTTACCTTGGCAGTGTTAATTGTGGTTGCCCAATTACCCTTGCACTCTTCGTAGAAGGTGCCAAGATAACGGGTTCCCACAATCGCGTCATGCCACGCCATATCGGCCGCTGCAAGTGCAGGGTCGATCCTCATGCGGCTTCTGTAGCTCCTGTCATAGTAAGCGGCAGTCTCGTTCTTGTTGTACGGGTTCGGTCCGAAATTGAAATTATTATTCGGATCGTTATCGTTCAACAGGTCCGTATTGTAAAAACGGTACCAAGTCGAAGGCTGCGCCGTTGCGGCGGGAGTCTGAGTAGGCGTCGGCTGGGTCTGTCCCTGTCTGTTACCAGGCTGGAACCAACTGGTATTCCATCCGAGCCTACTGGCATCAATGCCAAAATTTGTGCTTACGGAGCGAAAGGAAGGCATGAGCGCCAGGATCGCCAGAATGAGTGCAATCACGAACAGAATATACCCGATATTGCGTCTGGTTCTTCCCTTTGCTCTTTCCTCCTTATCTTTGCTGTCTTCCAGCTCATCGGCCTGGTAAAAGATAGTGCTGAGAATCAGGTACCAGAACAGGATGATTCCTGCCAAGGTCGAGATCAGAGTCAGCAGCCATCCCCAGAAAGTGCCGGAGAGAGCCGAAGAAAGCATCGCTACAGTCTGTCCGAGTACAATCGAGAACAGAATCGAAAGCAGGATAAACGGAATTACTTCCCTAAACCTACTTCCGTCCCTCTTCCACCATTTCGCCAGGTAGAACATGGCGTAGAGCATCAGAAGGAAGAAGATAAAGCTGAAAAATACCGGAAGCTTCGGCGTGAGATAGGAAATCGCTCCTACACCGAGCCCCAACACAATCGCTCTCCATTTTCCGTCTTCGCTCAAGATGAATCTTTTCTTCCTGGACTCCGATGCCAGATAGCTTCCCCTCGGGGTAACTACCGTTGCGCCTTCGTCCAGCAAATATTCAGCCCAGATCACCAGCAAGGCAATCGCGACTGCGAGGATAATAGCAAGCAGCAACATATCAGTTGCCTCCTTTCATAAAAATATTCGGGGAGGCGTCATACGCCTCCAGGTTGGGGGTGTATGATAGAGATATATAATATGTTAATCAGGTCATGAAACCTGAGATGATTCGGTTGTTAATGGTCGTCTTGTTTATGAGAACACACCCTAAACTCAGACTACTTACATTGTATCACACTTAAGCGTTTTTGTCAATAGCATTATCAGGTTTTTTTGCTTATGTCTATTTTTTTATCTTAAGCACGAAAAAACCCGGCTTAAAGCCAGGTTTTCTCAAGGTACATGTTGGTGTTTTACGGGCAGTAACGCTGGCATTCCTCTTTATCGAGGATGTGATGGATCAAACCATCCTTGTACCAGACCCAGATGACCTTCCAGACCCCGTTGCTGTTCTGATCCGCAACCCAGATATCGGCAGTCGGAATCCAGCTACGGGAATCTTTATCCCAGTACAGGTAAGCCTTACCCGGGCCGTTCCAGCCACCCCCGGTGACGGTAGTAGCAATCGGCGTCGTCGCCGGTCCTGCCTTGGGAGTCGACTTCTTAGTCGGCTTCCTAGCAGGAGTTTCCGGGGCGGATTCTTCAGCCGCAGGTTCGGCCGCTTTCGTAACTGGTTTTTCAGCCGGTTTCTCTGCGGGCTTCTCAGCCGGTTTTTCTGCGGGTTTTTCCGCAGGCTTTTCGGCCGGCTTCGGAGCGGGCTTCTCCGGTTCAGGTTTCAGATGCCTGCCGGGTGCCGCCGAAGCGGGCTTCTCATGGGGCTCGTCAAAGCGGAAGAAATCATCCTCCTCCTCATCATGACGGCGCACATCAAGATCTTCGGGCCGAGTCGGGCGACCATCGTCGCAACTGCATTTAATGATTCTCTTAGACATCTCTGTCCCCTCCTATAAAAGAATTTTCATAGCTTTGTCCAACAAACTTCGCTACTGATTCACATTATAGCATACAATACTAAAAAAGTCAATGCTTAAAACATAATACACTTAAAAACACCAAAAAAGAGCCCTTAAGCTCTCTGGTGCGGGTACAGGGAGTCGGACCCTGATCTCATCCTTGGGAAGGATACATAATAGCCGCTATACGATACCCGCGTGCCTCAAATTATAGCACTATTCCGTGCCAGTGTCGATATGAATGTACTCTTTTACACCGTCGCCAGCTCTTAATTCTTCAACTTTTGAGTCAAATTCCGTAAATGGCACTTTAATTGAGACAAAATTTACTTCCGCCTCTGTTTTTGCCACTAATTTCACAAAATAGTAACCATCTGCATTCATCGAAATAAATCTACCGGTTGCTTGACCTGGCTCTAGCTTAGACGCCTCTGTTGCGCGGCCACCATCAATATTCTGGTTGCTAACTAACCCACCGGTTTCCTCATAAACCACTTTCTCGCCTAGTGCATTCGCAACTGCCGAGAATTTACCACCATTCTCGCTTAGCATTCTTTCTACCTCTGATGCTACCTCGTTTGCGACGGTATCAATTTCCTGCTCGACCTTCGCCTTCATCAGAGTAAGATAAAGCATTCTTTCATATTCGCTCTTACTGAGGCCAAAATTTTCATCGATAATCTTCATAAAGCTCTCTTCGCTTCGTTCCACGCCACCAACCGACAAATGCCTGTTAAATTCAGCGGCAATTTCTTCTCTGGTAACCTCTAGGCCCTTCTCTTTAGCAATTTTCAGTGCATAAGAGTACTCTTCGGCCTCATCTAGTGCCGCTCTCTTATATTGGTTTCTTAGATCCGTTACCGAACTTTCGTTATCAACCTGGCTCGATTGACGCTCAATCGACTGCATGCTACTTCGGTAAAACATTAAATAATCCGAAAACTTTACATTTTCACCATCAATTGAAGCTACCGGCACCGGGAATATCTTTGTCACGCGGAAAAGCATCTCGTCTGTCATGCCAAATTTATAGAGCGCAAGCCAACCACCCATCGTAAGGATCGCAAAAACCACCACTGCAATTAGCACAGTGTTAATTACAATACGGTGTTTTGTCATCTGTAAAGGATATTTAAACTTGCGACCAGCGTTCAAAACCTCTTCACGACGTTCTTCAACTCGCTGCAATTCAGTTTTCTTCTCGTCTTTCTTCGAAAACAGTTTCATGGTATAATTATAACATATTTTGGCCCGGTGGCTCAATGGATAGAGCAATTCCGTCCTAAGGAAGAGGTTGTGCGTTCGACTCGCACCCGGGTCACCAAGATTTCGAATTAAAAGAGAGCTAAAGCTCTCTTTTTTGAGAAATCGCAGGTGACCCTAGCACGCGAAGCGTGCGTCGTCACCAAGAACTTAAAATAAAAACCCCGGCCTAAACCGGGGATTCTTTTTCTAACTAGCTGCGCTTTTAACCTTTTCAAGGTTCATCTTATTATTTCTTTCGGCTTCTTTCCGAAGCTCGTGCCACTGCCCCATTTTCCACCGGGGCACCTCGCCGTTCGAGAACGGCACGAAGAAATCGATCTTGGAAAAACCGTGCTTGTCCAGGGTGTCGATGACATCCTTCCAGAGCGGGATCACAAACATCTCCCCACGGTAGACAAACGCTACCACGGAGTTATGAATGGCATACTTTCTATGGTACTTCTGCTTCAAAAGATCCTGCACTTCGATGTGCCTAGTTCCGTTGTGGTAAGCTTTGGCTCCCTCACGGTAACCTTCCCAGATGTCGATTCCGTCCCATTTGATGTTGATTGCATCCATTATTAGTTTTTCAAAAGTCATTATAATTCCCCCTTCATTTTTTTGAAAAATCCGCTAACCAGTTAAAAAACAGAAGCAAAAACACTTCATATCTTCATTATAGCACAAAATACAATTTTTGTCAATTACTCTTGTGCTAACCCGTTCTGTGTTATAATATGCATATGGCTAGGAAAATCAAACGGTTTTTTTCCGTAGAACTGATTATCTTCTTGTGCCTCGTCTTGACGCTCGCTTTAAGCGTCATTTTCTTTGTCTTAAATATTGAGCATTACGACTATATCATTGAAACCAACGCTTTCTTCGCCCCGTTCGAATACTATAGCAACCGCGAGATTAAAGGCGTTGATGTCGACATTGTGAATCGCGTCGCCGAAAAAATGGACAAAACCATCCAACTAAAAAACGTTGAATTTGACGTGATTATCGATAACGTCTCTGATGGTATCATCGCCGACGCCGGCGCCGCCGGCCTTACGATTACCGAGCCGAGGCTTCAAAAAGTCGATTTTAGTATTCCTTACTATACCTCTGTTCAATACGTGATTTTCAGCCAAACCAACCTCCCAAACATCCACAATAATTACCTCGTCTGGGAAGATCTCGCCGGCAAAACTCTCGGTTCCCAAACCGGCTGTACCGGCTATCTCTTTATGTCTGACGAAGTCGATTCCGGCGTCCTCGAGGGCACCGACACCAAAATCAAAGGCTTCGACTCTCATCAAATCGCCGCTGATGCAATTAGCGCCCACTTGATTGATTACGCCATCGCCGACGAACTCGCTGCTAAATTTATCGTTGAGAAAAACCCAAATCTCGCCGCTCTTCCTCTCTATTACAGCGGCACAGATGGCATGCCGGATGAACCGGCCGAAGAATCCTATGCCATCGCGGTTAACAAAAACCGCCCTGAACTCTTGTCCGCCATCAATGAAGTTCTAACCGAAATGCTAGAACCCGGCGAAGACGGAAAATCCGAAATTGACAAATTAATATTAAAACATATGGGGCTAACGGATGAATGATTTTTTCCAAAAACTAGGTGAGCTCTTTACCACGCCGGCGTACGTCGAATCGCTCTGGCACGGTTTCCTCCTCACCATGCAAATCTCATTTTTTGCAATTATTATCGGCTTAATTATCGGTACAATTGTCGCTTTAATCGACACTGCGAAGCCAAATAAATGGCTCATC
>JAEEGL010425549.1_pt1 | contig 10471 bp, 11 predicted proteins | sample 9134231 | NCBI WGS metagenome assembly JAEEGL01 (sample SAMN16246548, study PRJNA631951) | gut metagenome | biome: gut microbiome; feature: rumen; material: fiber-attached | host: Bos | place: Iran: Karaj | collected 2018-10 | reverse complement strand
ATGTCTGTAAACTCTTTTGCCAGGTTAACATTACTGCCTTCAAGTACGCCGGAACTGATATAGCCGCCGTCCTCCGTAACATCCATTAACATCGGCTCTCCTGAGTTAAGAGATGCTGCAAAAAGATTATCTCCTACTTTTTCAAGACCTGAAGCATTATTGAATTCAGCAACTGCAATATGTGCTATTCTAACAGTCTGTCCATTGGAATACTTGGCATAAATCGAACCGTTATCAGTAAATGATAATCCGGTCATTTCGCCATTAGCATAACCCTTGTTAAGTCCGTCCACATTTCCTTTGTAACCATATATAGTTGAATTGTGCCCAGCCATAGTGCTCGCATAGTTGGTGGTGCGAGTGAAATCTATGTTGAGCTGTCCAAGAACTGCTGCATCCCCGGTAAAAGATACTTTGACATTGCCCTTTGTATCACCATTTGCACTGGTCAGTACTCCGCTATGCTTGTCATAAACCAGATGAACATGAGTTGCAAGATCATCCTCACCTGCGATTACCTTTCCTTTCGAATCCTGAACAGAAGTAAGCGCAAGTCTAAAGGTATTATCTGCGTCATCCTCATCATCAGTCAGATTAAACTTAATAGTATAGGTATTTCCATCAGAACCAAACACTTCTATTCCAAGTGTTTTTCCATCTTCAAGCTGATCATCATAGCTGTCAATATTTCCTGAAAAATATGCTTCAGAGGTGGCTGTTCCTGCTATTTTCTTGGTTCTTTCATTAATTAATTCCAAAGGTGCCTCTACTGTATCTCCTACTTCAGCATCTCCCATAACTCCCATTACATAGTAGCCGTTATTCTGCGTCACAAGATTTCCCTCGGCATCAATGGTAAAAGAACCATCACGGGTAAAGTTTATAGTCTCAGCAGTAGTATCTTTAGCAATTATAAAGAAAGAATCACCTGTGATCATGAGATCCATAGCATTATCTGTGATAACCGCCGAGCCCTGCAAAGTTATATTGGTACTGATAGAACCAATCTTGGCTCCAAGGCCCACCTGATCAGTATTGGTAGTTGCCGTATTGGTTCCGGCAGCCATTCCGCTTTTTATTGTCTGGTAAAGGACATCCTGAAAGCCTGTAGATTGCGACTTATAAGAAGTGGTATTAACATTGGAAATGTTATTACCTATTACATCCATTTCTGTAAGGTGAGTATTAAGACCTGAAACTCCGGACCAAAGTGATCTCATCATAGGGCACGTACCTCCAAAACCTCATTTAAACCAGCATCTTGCCGGTATCAAACAACTATAAGCGTACGTCCCTGTACCTGAATTACAATCCTTTGTATAAAGACAGATATTCTACCTGCACTCTTTTTATCGGCAGGAATATTGTTTTATATTAGAGCAAAAAGAAAAAAGCCATGTACAAATTTCTTTGCACATGACCTTTATAATTTCTATATTATTCTGCAGATGAACTTTCTGAAGCAGCATCTGAAGTTTCAGCTGTATTATCTGTAGTTTCCTCTGAAACGGTTTCTGTTACCTCTGTTGAAACTCCTTCAGCAGCAGATGAACTTGATCCGCCATAGTTATTCCAAAGAACTCCTCCTACAATAGCTAAAACTGCTACGATAACTGCCGCAAGAGTTGTGATTTTTGCTGTCTTTACCCTCTTTTTGTGCTTCTCAATTTTCTCCTTACGGCCTGCTTTTTCCTTCTTGTAAGCATCAATTTTTTCCTGACTCATAATTGTATTCCCCATTTCTTCCATAATTTCAGGCTGCCATAAACATGTTGCTGTTTAGACACCCATATCATTAATATAGTATACTTCAATTGTGTTTTTATTGTTATGAAAAAATAACTTTTTGTTTATAAATCAGTAAATCGGAGAATACGCATGAAATACTACTTCGCCCCAATGGAGGGCATTACACTATACCCGCTTAGAAATGTACATCACAGCATGTTTGAAGGAACAATTGATAAATATTACACACCATTTTTGACCGCTCATCACAACTTTCATTTTAAGAAAAGGGAAAAGAGGGATGTAGCCCCGGAGCTGATAAAGGGCTTTGATAACTGGCAGGAGGAAATAGTTCCGCAGATCATGGCAAACCGTGTTGATACCTTTGTCTGGGCCGCAAAAGAAATGGCATCTTTAGGCTACAGGGAAGTGAATCTTAATCTCGGATGCCCTGCTGCCACTGTCACTAACAGCCGCAAGGGTTCAGGTCTTTTGCAGGATACAGAGTATCTGGACAGATTATTAGATGGAATTTTTCTGGAAGCAGGCAAAGATTCTTTATCTTTCCCTGCCATATCGATCAAGACAAGGCTTGGTTTTTCTGATGAAAAAGAACTTGAAGAGCTAATGAAAATATACGCCAGATATCCTATTTGCGAGTTAACGATCCACGCAAGAGTCAGGGAAGATTTCTACAAAGACTTGCCAAGAATAGATGCCTTCAAAAAAGCTGTGGAAGAATACAAAAAAAACGGCGGGAAGGCTGATATCTGCTACAATGGCGATGTTGTCAGCAGTGAATTCACCAAATCTTTGTCTTCTCAGATAACTGATAATACAGATAATGCAGATCATTCTTATTATTCTGCCCTGATGATCGGAAGAGGTCTTTTGACGGATCCAGCCCTTTCCAGGGTGCTAAAAGGCGGCGAAGCATTAAAATCAACTGAGCTTAAAGAATACTTAAGGCGTCTGTACGAAGAATACGAGAAGTTTATCCCCGAAGAGCGAAACGTAATCTTCAAAATGCTAGAGCACTGGGCTTTTCTTGATAAACACTTTAAAAATAGCGAGAAATACGTAAAAGAAATACGTAAATCTCGCAGTAAAGGTGCATATATGGCAGCTGTAAACAATATATTTGCCAGCTGTGAATTTATTTGATCAGCCTAGTGAATTCAGTTATTACTTTTGCATGCTGATGCGGCTTCCGGCAGGAACTGACTCGGTAATAAATGCATTAGCTCCGATAACAGAGCCTTCTCCAATAACTGTCTCACCACCAAGGATAGATGCACCGGCATAGATTGTCACATTATTCTCGATTGTAGGATGTCTTTTTACCCCCTTAAGTGACTGACCACCACGAGTTGAAAGACCTCCGATTGTAACACCCTGATATATCTTAACGTGCTCACCTATTATAGAAGTCTCGCCCACTACTATTCCGGTTCCATGATCGATCATGAGATACTTGCCGATTGTGGCTCCGGGATGAATATCGATTCCTGTTCTGCTGTGAGCATACTCTGTCATCATTCTGGGAATAAGCGGCACCTTAAGAAGATAAAGCTCATGTGCGATTCTGTTAATGGTACTTGCCAACAGTCCCGGATAAGACAGAATGATTTCTCCCTTACTATATGCGGCAGGATCCCCATCGTAGCAAGCCTGAAGATCAGTGTCGACATATTCTCTTATCTTAGGTATCTTTTTAAAGAATTCGTGAGTGATGCATCTCGCGCCGCATTCAAGCGTCTCATCTGATGCATTTGCATAATCAGGACTGTGATGGAAAGCAATCGCAATCTGCTTCTGCATATTATAAATAACATCTTCTATAACAATAGCAATTCTGTTGCTGTCATTGTAGCTCTTATAAATCTTGTCTCTTGAATATCCCGGATAAATGATACGAAGAAGCTTGATCACAATATCTTTTACCGCATCACGGTCGGGCTGATTAAAGACGTCCATTTGATCTACATCACGGCCATTATCATAATCGCTTATGATCAGATCAACGATATTCTTAATCTCGTTCTTAAGTTCATCTCTATTATTCTTGGAATTAAAGTCCATTTGAGTTAGTCCTCTCGTCTTAAGAAATCCTGAATTTCTTTTCACAAAAAGCGCTTAAAAGTACAAATTTTCTGTCTGAACAGTAACTACTTGTTTCATTGTACCACAATTGTTCCTACCTATGATTGTATTTATTTCACCAGTTTTTTATAATTTTATTAGCGCTGTGCATTCAATTTATTCATTTAATGGTAGAAATCATGCCAATACACTGATTCTAGCCCGAAAAGAGACATATTGCAAATGGAAAAAGATATTAAAACCATATTGTTTAGAATAAAAACTGACATCAAAAATAATGCTCTAATGCTTCTAACTATCTTTGTGCTTTGGGTAGCTATGAACCTTATTTTTCATAGGTTTTGTCCCTTTGTCCTTTTTTGCGGACTTCCCTGCCCGGGATGTGGCATAACCAGAGCATTTTTCTTATTTTTATCTTTTCATCCCATAAAAGCTTTAGAATTAAACCCTTCATATCCCTTCTGGCTTATGCTGGGCCTTGCTGCATTCTGGCAGCGCTATATAAAAGGCTATGAACATGTTAAGCTTTTTTACCCTATGCTGATAACAGCTATTATTACTATTGTTGTCTATATCTTCAGGATTATTTATGTTTTCCCTGCTCATGAACCAATGGTGTATGTGCACGAAAATTTGCTTGCTCATATTTTTCCTGCGTATGACAGGATAATGACTTCATTGCTGGATTATATTCTCACAAACATAGAATAACACCGCCTTAGAATGGAATTCCAATCTAAGGCGGTGTTTTATTGCACTCATATTATTTTTACATTAGAAAAACAAGAACAATCTAAACAACATCGAAATAATCTGCAAAATAATAAACCATCTGAATATCTTAAACAAAATTGAACCACCATACACCGGAGTTCTGCTCCAGCCTGTCCAGTTATTCCATGTATTCCACTCCCATTCCTCTTGTGGCTCATTGTTAGTTTTTCCAAAATCACCTGTTCTCCACTGCCAGTACGTTCCATAATTCTCATAAGGATTCTCTTCCTTCTGAGCATATGTACGTTCCTGAGTGTTTGTATAGGTCTGTCTGTATCTTTCTGCACCGGGCCTTGTAAGAATATCATAGGCTGCATTTATCTCATTCATCTTAGCCGCTGCCACTTCATCCCCAGGATGAAGATCAGGATGATACTTTTTAGCAAGACTTCTGTGAGCTTTCTTTATCTCTTCTTCAGATGCTCCCGGGCTAACCCCAAGAACCTTGTAAGGATCCATCATCATAACGCCTTCTCCTCTCATATTGTCAGCTCATTATCTGACTTCGCCAATCATGTCTTCTTTATAAAACGATTACCACATTTTGGACATCTGATTTCTATTCTGCCCTTCCCCTTGGGTACTCTGATCTGCTGATGACAACACTTGCAGATATAGTATCTGCTGACTGATCTGTCTCTCCACTGAAGTCCCACAAGCTTCATATACCTTCTCGGAACCTCTGTGATCTCCATAAACTTCTGATTCTCAGCATATCTCTTTGGAATATTCTTGGAATAAACCCTGAATATTGAATAACCAAAGAATGCCACCCACAGAAAATAAATTATCGTGCTCTGTGCAAAAATATTTATAACCAGCAATAATATAGCCACAGCATTACATGTTCTGGCCAAATTGTCAAACCCGTTTCGGCCATACAAAAACTGCGCCAACCTGCCACTAAGCATATATCCAAATTGTCTAATTCTATTCATCTGTCATTCCTCCTGTACTAAAACCATTGCTGCCTGAGTATATATTTTTTATGAAATAATAGTCTTATATTGTTGTCAGAATTATTATCCCACTCAAACCTTAATTCAACATAAATTCATTTGATAATAGCACTAGTGCTGTCTTGTGTCAAAAAAACAGGCTCTGCATACACAGAGCCTGAAGCTATTTATGTTTTGCAATGATTATCTTAATATTTCATCTATAGTCGAGACTGTACTAAAACTTCCGGAATGTACAGATATTATTTCTTTCATGAGCGGAAGTTCAAAATAACTGATATAGCAAATCAGCGTATTGTTTTCTCCGGCTATTGCTCCGCGTGAATCCATGATAGTACATGTCTTGTTTAGCTTGTCCTTAATGTCTTTTATTATACCATCCGGATCCTGAGTGATTATCGTTACCTGCTTGATAGATTCAAAGTGATCAGTATAGTGGTCGATTACCGCTGTTGCTACCACGTACACTAGCAAACTCAGAAGTGCCGCTGTAACATCAATCACAACAAAGCAGGTAACATATACCAAAGCATTGAAAATCAAAAGGATCGGAGTAAGACTATAGTTACGTCCGGTCTTATCAGACAGTCTTTTTACCACAATATTGGCGAGAATCTCTGATCCGTCAATGCATCCGCCATTTCGAAGAATAAGCGCCAGACCTGCTCCTAAAATAGCGCCCCCGAAAGCCACTGCCAAGAAGTGTTCAGTGTTAAGTTCAAAGGGAATATGCTCGAAATAATCAAGTCCCACCATATAAACAACAGAACCCATAGCCGCTTTTACGGTGAATCTTTTTCCTAAAAATAAGTATCCGGATATAACGAATGGCAAAAAAACCGCCAGAACACAAAGTGATAATTGATATCCTGTAAGCTTACTGATAATAATTGCAACTCCGGCAGTTCCATAATCTATAGCATCGTTGGGAAGCAATATAAGCGCAACTGAAAAGCTTGCCATCAATGCGCCTATTATGATCCATACATAAGAAAAGAGTTCTTTTTTCTTTTTCATTTATATATTTCCCCAATCACATTTTTCTGAAATGCTCTTTTATAATGCACCACTTCTTTTTCTTAATTATCTCTTACCTAAACTTCTTCAAATACTCCTTATGCTCATCAGTTACTCTAAAGCTCTCTACAGCTTTCTGAATAGCTTTTTTGTGTACCCATTCATCCAGGCGTCTTTCTTCGATATATTTAACAGTCTCATCATATTTTTTTGCCAATGCTGTAGCAAAAAACCAGGCAACCATCATCTTAAGATAATAGTCATCGCCTTTTTTGGACGCCACAATCTCAAGATACTCTTCTTTAAAATCATCATCCAAAAACTCATTCATAAGCATGCGCATTCCAAATCTCGAAGTATAAACATGCTCTGAAGCTATCCATTTTTCAATAAAAGGTAAAAGCTTCTGATGATTTTTCTTAAAAGATTTGGGCGTAGCCTGGTCTGAAACAGGCCAGCAATCCACATATGGCAAAAATGTCTCAACATTCGCAATGCATTCATCAAAATCCTTAATCATAGAAATCATGAAGAAATGCACCAGATTTTCTTCGTAGTACTTGTGTGGAAGCTCGGTTAAAAAAGCATCTTTATCTTCACTATTAAAAACTTCTTTAGCAATTCTACGCATGTCCGGCGTTCTGACACCAATGATGGTATCCGCTTCTATATTGGGCACAAGCTTGGCCTGAAACTGCCTGTACTCATCATCCTTAGATTCGATAAGTTTTTCATAGACTGTCATAATGTTTACCTCTATCAGTGATCAAAAACTAACATCCTGTAATTACTATCGTATCACAATAGCGAACATAATAATTATAATTTATCCACTGACTCCGTACCAATGTCATTTAGGGATGGCGGACACAGTCACTACATTTATGTCTGAATAGATCCTTCATAATTCAGAAAGCTCACCTAAAGTGTCAGCCGGCTTTGCTCCTTGGGATAACGTAGGGGTCTCCGGTTTCGGGATCGGTGATGATGGAGCTCTCCATGCCGTAGACTTCTTTCATGAGCTTAGTTGTGATGATGTCTCTTGGAGTTCCTTCAGCAAGGAGCTGTCCTTTCTTCATAGCGAAGATGTGGTCAGCATATCTGATGGATAGGTTGATGTCGTGGAGGATGGCCACTATTGTGGTCTTCTTTAATTTGTTAAGTTTTGCCAGGCAGTCCAGGATCTCTACCTGATATGCAATGTCGAGGTAGGTGGTTGGCTCATCGAGAAGAAGGATATCTGTGTCCTGCGCAAGGACCAGCGCAATCCATACTCTCTGCCTCTGGCCGCCGGATAGTGAATCCACACTCTTATCTGCAAGCTCCGCTATTCCCATTGCTTCCATAGCGCAGGCAATAGCCTCATAGTCAGCCTTTGACAGCTGCCCGAAAAGATTCTGATAAGGAAATCTTCCTCGCGCAACCAGGTCTGCCACTGTTATGCCCGCAGGGACAATCGGCGACTGGGGAAGAAGCCCAATCTCCTTTGCCAGGTGCTGGGTTGGAAGTTCGTAAATTGATTTTCCGTCAAGAAGAACGTTTCCGCACTTTGGTTTTAAGAGACGTGCAAAGCTCTTTAATAAAGTTGATTTTCCGCAGCCGTTTGGTCCGATCAAAACACTGAACTTTCCGGCAGGGATGGTAATGTTCATATCCTCAAGTATCAGTTTTTCTTCATATCCCGTGCTGATGTTCTTGGCACAGAAATCATGACTAAGTGCAAATCCATCCATTAGATCTTTTCTCCCTTTCTGTTCAGGTTTAGCAGTAACAAAAGAAGATACGGTGCCCCTAAAAGTCCTGTTATTACGCCAACAGGGTACTTCGTCTCAAAAACGTTCTTGCTGACAAGTTCTGATGCAAAAACAAGTATCGTTCCCACAAGGCCTGCAACAGCCATGGCATTTTTGCCGTTCCTGGTGCATTTCTGGGCAATCGGCCCTGATAAGAATGCAACCGATGCGATCGGGCCTGTGGCAGCTGTCGCTGTTGCACTAAGCACAAGCGCGCAGACCATGCAGCATACTCTTACTGCTGTCATCGGAACTCCTAGTGTCGTTGCATATTCGTCACCAAGCTGCATCATACGAAGGTATCTGTTACATATAAGAAGCAGTCCGCTGCAAATAACAGTCACTGTCACAATTACCGGCACATCACTCATCTGCACAAGATTAAGACTTCCGCGAAGCCATCTGAGCGCAGTTCCTACATCATACTCTGAGCCCACCAGCAGCATCCATGATATCAGTGCATTCAAAACCGCCTGCATTCCGATTCCTATGAGGATCATCCTGCTTGAGAATGCATGTCCTTTTCCTGATAAAAGAAATATCAGTGTAGTTATGATAAGTCCTGCTGCCACGGCAAAAAAGGAAGCAGCCGCGCCGCTAATTCCAAGGATCAGAATGCAAAAAACAGCTGCCGCAGAGGATCCTGCCGTAACTCCTATAATATCCGGAGAAGCAAGAGGATTTCTTAACAGATTTTGAAAAGTAAATCCTGAAATGCCAAAAGCAAATCCCGCAAAACCGCCTACCAGCAGTCTTGGAAGCCTCAAGGTTTTTATGGTATATGCAGCTCCTTTTGTTTCATTACTAAAGAGGTATCCAAACACCTCTTTTAACGAATAATCAGTATTGCCAAGAGTCATCATAAACACTGAAAGGATGCCGATGATGACAACAAGAGCCACGATGCAAAAGGCGTTCTGAACGTCATGCTTTTTATATATTTTTCTTAAATCATTATCTATTGAATTTGTCATATGCCCTTTGCCTTTGTCTTCCAAACGATCCAGATAAATACCGGAGCGCCGACTATTGCAGTAATAATTCCAACCTCAAGCTCCCCGGGTCTTCCCAGTATTCTTCCAAGTACATCAGAAAAGGTCAAAAGACCTGCTCCTCCGATCATGGACATTGGAATTATTATTCTCAGATCATTGTCAAAAAGCTGCCTGCAAACATGTGGAAGCATAAGTCCCACAAAGCCGATAGGTCCTGCAAGAGCAGTAACTGACGCGCATAAAAGCACTCCTGCAAACGCAGTAAACAGCCTTATCTGTCCAACCTTTACCCCAAGGGATACAGCCATCTCATCTCCAAGAGCCAGTGCATTTAAAGGGGATGCGCAAAGAAGTGCACAACCTGCACCGACAACAAAAAACGGAATAAGCAGCCTTACATCATCCCAGGTAGCTCCGCTTATGCTGCCCACCTGCCAGAATCTGAACTCCTTCATGACCTGTGAATCAGGAAGCATAATGGTGTTTACCAGCGCTCCAAGAGCTGTTGATACCGCAGCTCCCGCCAGGGCAAGTTTTATCGAGTTTGCACCGCCATAGCCCACTGATGCAATCCCGTATACAAAAAGAGCTGTAAGCAGCGCTCCTGTAAAAGAAAGTCCGATAAGCTTTATTCCGGAGGAAATATTAAGATATGCTATCCCGATCACCACAAGAAGCGAAGCCCCGGTGTTGACTCCCAGGATACTTGGGTCAGCAATAGGATTCCTGGTGATAGCCTGCATCAGTGCTCCCGATACCCCAAGCGCAGCACCGGCCAGAAGCCCAAAAACTGTTCTGGGTATTCTGGCTGAGATAACTGCAAAAGTGAAGTCATCTGTAAGTGCCCCTGTAAAAAAGCCCGTCACATCCGAAAAAGGAATGCTCTTGCTGCCATAGGATATTGAGAGAAAAACTCCCAAAAGCACGAAGGCGATCTCCACCCCCAGCCCTGTTATTAACTTGTAATTACTGATTTTTTTCTGCTGCATCATTAAGCGCTTTCAAATAGTCATCAATTGCATAAGGAATGGAAAGAACTGTTGGTGTGCTGGCTGCTGCAAGAACATCATTTGAATCGAGAAGCACAAATGCTCCGTTCTTT
>JAEEGL017381417.1_pt1 | contig 10472 bp, 8 predicted proteins | sample 9134231 | NCBI WGS metagenome assembly JAEEGL01 (sample SAMN16246548, study PRJNA631951) | gut metagenome | biome: gut microbiome; feature: rumen; material: fiber-attached | host: Bos | place: Iran: Karaj | collected 2018-10 | reverse complement strand
GAAGTGGTAGATGAGGAAGGGAATCTCGTGGCGCTTGCCGACAACGAGATCACCTGTTACGCAGAAGGCGGAGCACGGGTGCTCGGATTGGAAAACGGAGATATCCGCGACACGTCGGACAAAACAGACAGCCGTTGCCGCTTGCATGGCGGACGCCTGGTGGCTTATATCGCCAAAGGCATGAGGGGCGAACAGACATCTGCACGTCTGCACTTCATCTCGCCGTTGCTCAAAAGTGCGGAAGTGGAAATAGAGATGCGTTGACGAGCTGAAAAGTTGACGCGTTGACAGGTGTCTTATTTCTCGAAGTGCTGGTAATCTTTTAGCGTGCGCCATGAGCCTCCCCATTGGAAGCCGTAGCGCACGAACAGTTTATAGGCCCGGTCGGAGCGGTTGATCTTATGGGCGAACGAGCGACGGCGATTGACATAAGGCGTTGCCGTTGAGGGCTCCACGATGCGACGCCCGTCGCGATCGCGGACACATGGATTCTGCAGGGGATTCAAGTCTATGGCCAGCCCTTGGGCGTGCTTGGAAAGCTTCGTGGAACCTTGGATAGGACGGAAACAGAAACACGACGTGTTGTTGGCCTGCATCGAACGCTCGTCGTCGGCGCCGAAATCGTCAATCAGTCGGACGCTGGCAATCGGGTACTTGGCTTCGTAGAGCTGACGGAAGATATCGACGAGGTCAGCGGCAATGGAGTGGTGGCAAACGAGCTCGCCCTCGCGCACCTGCCCCTCGAAATCGTAGTGAAGGACGCGGACATATCGGAGGTCTGCACGCTTCAGACCTGCCTCGGCTGCGGCTTTCACAGGGAAGGAAACGTCAGCCATGCGTTGGAATACGGAGTCCGGAATGGGCGCTGAGAAGAATGTGTCCTGCGCAAGGGCTATGACTGCACATGACACCAGCGAGAGGAACAGGAATAGCTTTTTCATGATGAGTGAGCCTAAATTGTGCGCAAAGATAGCGTTTTTCGGGGAAAGAAACGGCAAATCCTAAATGATAATTGACAAATTGTAGATGAAAAGGGCAAAATCTTTCGTCTCCCATTTCTCATCTCTAATCTTTTCATTACCTTTGCACCACTTTATCCAATCAATCATACGACAACACGATGAAAAAGATTCTCACAATGGTAGCGCTGTGCCTGGCCATGAAAGGTTTGGCGTGCACCAATCTGATTGTCGGCAAGGGCGCTTCTGCCGACGGTTCGGTCATGATTACGTATTCCGCTGACGACTATGGCTCGTTCGGCTATCTTCATTTCTACCCGGCCGGTCACCACAAGGCAGGCGAGATGAGGGCGCTCTACGACTACGAGACCAACAACTATCTCGGCGAGATTCCTGAGGCGGAATATACCTATGGCGTCATCGGACAGATCAACGACCAGCAGCTCAGCATTATGGAAACGACGTTCGGCGGTCGCGAGGAGCTGGCCGATTCGACGGGTTTGTTTGACTACGGCAGCCTGATGTACGTGACGCTTCAGCGTGCCAAGAATGCCCGCGAAGCCATCGACGTATGGACGAAGCTTGTCGAGACCTACGGCTACAGGTCTGAGGGCGAGAGCATCACGATCGCCGACCCCAACGAAGTATGGGTGCTCGAGATGATTGGCAAAGGTCCTGGCCGCAAGGGTGCCGTGTGGGTGGCATGCCGCTTGCCCGACGACTGCATCACGGGCCACGCCAACCAGTCGCGCATTACGACTTTCCCCCTGAAGGACAAGAAGAACTGCCTGTATTCGAAGGATGTCATCTCCTTTGCCCGCGAAAAAGGCTACTTCAGCGGCAAGGACAAGGACTTCTCGTTCCGCGATGCTTATGCTCCCAACGACTTCGGCGCCCGTCGCATCTGTGAAGCGCGTGTTTGGAGCTTCTTCAACCGTTCGGCAGCTGGCATGGACCGTTACCTTCCCTATGTTCTGGGCAAGGACGACAACGCCGAGGAGATGCCTTGGTGCATCCGTCCCGACCGTCCCGTCAGCCTGAACGACCTGAAGCAGGCCATGCGCGATCATTTCGAGGGTACTCCAATGGAGATGACCTCCGACCTCGGCGCAGGTCCCTACGAAGCGCCGTACCGTCCCACGCCCCTTTACTACGAAGTCGATGGCAAGAAGTACTTCAACGAGCGCCCGATTTCCACGCAGCAGACCGCTGTGACCTATCTCGCCCAGCTGCGTTCATGGCTGCCCAATCACATCGGTGGCGTGCTGTGGGTAGGCTTCGACGATGCAAACATGGTGCCTTACGCTCCCGTCTATTGCTGTTCGACGCTTTGTCCGGGCGCCTATTCCGAGAAGACCGCCGACCCCTTCACCTTCTCCCTCAAGAGTGCCTATTGGATTCAGAACGCCCTGTCCAACTTCGTCTATCCACGCTATAGTCAGCTCTTCCCCGAGGTGCAGCGCGGACGCGACACGCTCGACCGCGAGTTCGAGACTATGGTAGCCGACGCTGACAAGGAAGCCGCTGCCATGAGCGAGGAGGAGGCCGTCAAGCATCTGACCGGCTTTACTTCGAGAGCTGCCGGATTGATGATGGACAGATGGCGCGGGCTCTTCGAACGTATCATCGTGAAATACAACGATATGACAGAGAAACCGGAGGTGGACGGGCAGTACAAGCGCACAGTTGGCGGCGACCACGTCCCCGTCATCCGTCCGGGTTATCCCGAACGTTATAGGAAAGTGATTGTCGGCACGACGGGCGACCGCTATCTCGCTCCCTCGAAATAAACCCTACGGACGATGGAACAGACATTTTCATATCCCGCCTCCATGACGAAGCGTGAGCGCTACGAAGCCTTCCTCGCGGACTATCGTTTGCTGATTGCTGACGAGGACGATCGCATCTGTCTGCTTGCCAATACGTCGGCGGCGCTGAAAGAGGCCTTCGGGTTCTTCTGGGTCGGTTTCTATCTGGTGAACGATCCGACGTGGCTGCACCTGGGCCCTTTCCAAGGTCCCGTGGCCTGCACGCGTATCAAACGAGGTCGTGGCGTTTGCGGTACGGCTTGGGCTGAGGCGCAGACGATTGTCGTCCCCGATGTTGACCTCTTCCAGGGTCACATCGCCTGCAGTTCGGCTTCGCGTTCCGAGATTGTCGTGCCTATGAAAGCGAGTGGGGGAGAGGTCGTTGGTGTGCTCGACATCGACAGCGACCAACTGGCTGCCTTCGACGAGGACGACCGCGAAGGGCTTGAACACATCATGCAAGAACTAATGAAGGAGCTCAGTCATTGAGCTCCTTCATCTTTCTCTTACGTTAAAAGATGGAGTGGCTTAATCGCCGAAGTAACGCTTGTAGAGACCTTCGAAGCCTCTGCCGTGGCGAGCTTCGTCCTTAGCCATTTCGTGGACGGTGTCGTGGATAGCGTCGAGATCCAGTGCCTTGGCCTTCTTGGCGATAGCCATCTTTCCGGCACACGCTCCGCACTCAGCTTCCATACGCTTCTTCAGGTTGGTCTTGGTGTCCCATACGCACTCGCCGATCAGCTCCGCAAAGCGGCTGGCATGATCTGCCTCCTCGAAAGCGTAGCGCTTGAACGCCTCGGCAATCTCGGGATAGCCTTCGCGGTCAGCCTGGCGAGCCATGGCGAGATACATGCCTACTTCCGTGCATTCGCCTTCGAAGTTCGATTTCAAGCCTTCCCAGATTTCAGGGTCGCAGCCTTTGGCAACGCCGATCTCATGTTCGGTAACATATTGGAGTCCGCCTTCTTCTTTCAGTTCCTTGAACTTACTTCCAGGCACTTTGCATTGTGGGCAACGCTCAGGGGGTTCGGGACCTTCGTAGATATAACCACAAACGGTGCAAACAAATTTCTTCGTCATAGTTTATCGTTTTTAAGTGAGTAAATAGGTTGGTTCTTTAAGTAAAACGTCGCAAAGTAAGTGCTTTTTCCGTCATCCACCAAACTTTTTGAATAAAATCTTCAGTTTATGCATTCATTTCGATGAAAAAGCACTATCTTTGCGCTCGAAATCACTTAACCAAGAAGTCATGAACTACGGATTTGTGAAGATTGCAACGGGCGTGCCTACCGTACGCGTTGCCGACCCCAAGTACAATGTGAGCCAAATGGAGAGCCTGATTATCCAGGCCGAAGGCCGTGGCGTAGAAATCATCTGTCTGCCCGAACTGTGCATCACGGGTTATACCTGTGGCGACCTTTTCGGCCAGCAGCTGTTGCTCGACGAGGCCGAAATGGCGCTCATCCATCTGATGAACTTTTCGCGTTCGCTGGACATCATCTCCATCGTGGGTCTCCCGGTCGCTTTCCGCGGCTCGTTGGTCAATTGTGCCGCCGTCATTCAGAAAGGTCGCATCCTCGGCCTCGTGCCCAAGACCTACCTGCCCAATTACCACGAATTCTATGAGCGGCGTTGGTTCACGAGCGGTGCCGACCTTCCTTCGGACGCCTCCGTGCTACTCTGCGGCCAACAGGTCTCGTTGTCCGTTCGTCAGCTGTTTCGTACTCCGTCGTGTACCTTTGGCGTAGAGCTATGCGAAGACCTCTGGGCACCCATTCCTCCGTCGAGTGCTCAGGCTTTGCAGGGCGCCGAGATCATCTTTAACCTCAGCGCCGACAATGACGCCATCGGCAAGTTCGAGTATCTCCAGAGCCTGCTGCAACAGCAAAGCGCCCGTTCCATCTGCGGCTACGTCTATTCGGCTGCCGGTTTTGGCGAGAGCACCCAGGATGTGGTATTCAGCGGCAAGACGTTGATCTACGAGTGCGGCAAGCTCATCGCTATGGGCGAGCGCCACGCGATGAAGCCCCAGCTCCTGGACAGCGAAATCGACGTTGAACGCCTGCGTGCCGACCGTCGCGCCAATACAACCTTCTCGGCGTGTGCCGCCAAGGAGAAGACGGCACCCTATCATCTCATTGAGACGGCGCTCATCACGCCCCGCGATTTTGAAATCACTCGCACATTCGATCCTCATCCCTTTGTGCCTACGGGTCAGCATCTCGACGACCGTTGCCGCGAAATCATCGCCATCCAATGCGAAGGTCTGGCCAAGCGCCTCGACCACATCGGTTGCAAGACGGCAGTCATCGGCATCTCGGGCGGTCTCGATTCCACGCTGGCGCTGTTGGTGACGGTCCGCACCTTCGACCTTCTCGGTCTCGACCGCCATGGCATTGTAGGTGTCACGATGCCCGGTTTCGGTACGACAGACCGTACTTACAACAATGCCGTCGATCTGATGCACGCCTTGGGCATTACCATGGAGGAAGTCAACATCAGTAAGGCTGTTCTGCAGCATTTCGAGGATATCGATCATCAGCCGTCCGTTCATGATGTGACCTACGAGAATAGCCAGGCGCGCGAACGCACGCAGATTCTCATGGATCTTGCCAACCAGTTGAACGGATTGGTAGTCGGCACGGGCGACCTCTCGGAACTCGCCTTGGGATGGTGCACGTACAACGGCGATCACATGTCGATGTATGGTGTCAACGCCGGCGTTCCTAAGACCCTCGTGCGTCACCTCGTCACGTGGATGGCGCATCAGGATGCCCATTCGCCAGCATCGAACATCCTGTTGGACATCGTGGACACGCCGATCAGCCCCGAGCTGCTGCCCTCCGAGACAGCTGCCGCAACCGCTTCGACGATGCCCAAAGCTGAAATAGCCCAGAAGACAGAAGATTTGGTAGGACCCTATGAACTCCATGATTTCTTCATCTACTACACTCTTCGCTACGGCTTCCGTCCATCGAAGATTCTTATGCTGGCCCAGCGGGCTTTCGGCTCGGCTTATCCCGTCAATATTCTCAAGAAATGGCTCACCAACTTCTATCGCCGTTTCTTCGGCCATCAGTTCAAGCGTTCCTGTATGCCCGATGGTCCCAAGGTCGGCAGCGTGAGCCTGTCGCCCCGTGGCGATTGGCGCATGCCTTCGGATGCCAGCCGCGATGCCTGGCTTGCCGAGTGTGAAAGCCTATAGTCCTTATTCATCCACGAACCAGATAATCCGACATGATCTCTTTTCTCATCAGTCTCGTAGCCCTTTTTCTTGGGTATCTTCTTTATAGCCGTGTCGCTGAACGTGTGTTCGGTCCCGACGATCGTCTAACCCCCGCCATTCGTCGCGCCGACAAGATCGACTACATCGTCCTTCCCGGTTGGCGCATCTTCATGATTCAGTTCCTTAATATTGCCGGCACGGGTCCCATCTTCGGTGCCATCATGGGTGCCTGGTTTGGTCCCTCGGCTTACCTCTGGATTGTCTTCGGATGCATCTTCGGCGGAGCTGTCCATGATTACATCAGCGGCATGATCTCGCTGCGTCACGACGGTATCGGACAGGCCGAGCTTACGGGGCTCTACCTCGGTTCGACGGCTCGCAAGGCCATGGTCGTGTTCACGATGCTGATGATGGTGTTGGTCGGTGCCTTCTTCGTTTATTGCCCCGCCATCATTCTCTCCGGCATCTGGGGCGAGAAGATGATGTGGGTCGGGCTGATATTCCTTTATTATGTCGCTACAACCATTATGCCTATTGACAAGGTCATCGGTCGCGTCTATCCGGCCTTCGCCCTTTCGATGCTGTTCATGGTTGTTGCTTTAGGCATCGTGCTGGTGATCAAGCACCCTGTCCTTCCTGAAGTGTGGGACGGTCTTGGCAACTGGGGTGCCGAGCGTTTCGGTCTGAAACAAAGCATTTTCCCTGCACTTTTCGTCACGATTGCCTGCGGCGCCGTCAGCGGCTTTCATGCCACTCAGTCGCCGATGATGGCACGTTGCATGAAAAGCGAGCGCCAGGGACGACCTATCTTCTACGGCGCTATGATCACGGAGGGTGTCGTAGCGCTCGTCTGGGCTACGATTTCCAACTATTTCTTCTTCTCAGGAGGCTGGCAGAACGTGTGTCCGCCCGAGGTCGTCGAGAAGTTCCAGGCTTCGGGACTTACGCTCATCCAATTCTTCGATGCCCCCACGGTGGTCAATATCATCTGCTCGAGCTGGCTCGGCACCTTTGGCAGCATTCTGGCCCTGCTGGGCATTGTGGCCGCTCCCATCACGACGGGCGGCAGTTCTTTCCGCGCCGCCCGTCTGATTCTCTCGGAAGCATTCGGCTTGAAACAGGTCTCTGCACGTTCGCGCTTGCTGTTGAGCCTTCCCGTCTTTGCCGTCGGCATTGCCCTCCTGGCATGGCAGATCGGCAATCCATCAGGTTTCGGTACCGTGTGGCAGTATGTCGCTTGGGGTACGCAGGCCATGGCCGCCGTGACACTTTGGTTCTCCACGGTTTATCTTGTCCGCGAACACAAATGCTATTGGCTGACCTTGATTCCAGGCATTTTCATGACCATGGTTGTCGTGGACTTTCTCCTCATCTCTCCGACGACGTTCGGCTTGCCCGCCACCCTTTCACACACAACAGCCGCCATCGTGACGGTGGCGGCCATTGTTCGTTTCATCTGGTGGAAGCGTTCGTTCAGCAAGGCGACAGCGTGAGCTCTTTGGCATCGGGCGCGGAGGCATCGATGACAACGGTCTGCTTCTCATGCACCTTGCCGTCGAGGATCAGCTGACAGATGGCATCTTCGATGGAAGTCTGGATCAACCGTTTCAGCGGTCGGGCGCCGAACTGCACGTCGTAGCCCTTCGTGGCCAGCCATTCGCGCGAGGCGTCCGTGAGCTGGATGTCGTAGCCCATTTCATGTATGCGCTTTTTCAGCGGAATGAGCTCGACGTCCACAATCTTATGCAGGCTATCCTTTGAGAGTTGGTCGAAGAAGATGATGTCATCCAGGCGGTTCAGGAACTCAGGCGAGAACTGGCGCTGCAACGTCTTTTGGATGATGCTGCGTGCGAGCTCGCGGTTCTGCGTGTCGCCACGGGTAAAGCCGATGCCCTGGCCAAATTCCTTCAGCTGGCGTGTGCCGCTGTTCGAGGTCATGATGAGCACGGTGTTGCGGAAATCCACGGTGGTGCCGTTGCCGTCGGTCATGCGTCCCTCATCCATCACTTGCAGCAGGATATTGAACACATCCGAGTGTGCCTTCTCGATCTCGTCGAGCAGCACGATGCTGTAGGGTTTGCGGCGTACGCGATCCGTGAGCTGTCCGCCCTCTTCGTAGCCGACATATCCCGGAGGCGCACCTACCATACGGCTGACGGTGTGCTTCTCCATATACTCTGACATGTCAACGCGGATGAGGGCGTCCTCGCTGCCGAAGAGTTCTACGGCCAGACGCTTGGCGAGATAGGTCTTGCCGACGCCGGTGGGCCCGAGGAACATGAAAGTGCCGATGGGCTTGTTGGGGTCTTTCAGGCCTACGCGTGAACGCTGAATGGCGTGCACGAGTTTGTCCACGGCATCGTCTTGTCCGACGACCGTTCCTTTGAGGTTCTCGCCGAGATGGCGCAGGCGCTCGTTTTCGCTCTCGCCGACGCGCTGGACAGGGATTCCCGTCATCATGGCCACGACGTCGGCAATTTCCGTTTCCGTAATTTCCTCGCGCACTTCCTTGAGCTGGTGCTCCCAGTCCTTTTTCATCTGCGTCAGACGTTCTTCCTCGTTCGAGAGTTGGTCGCGGTACTCTGCCGCCAGCTCGAAGTTCTGCCGCTGTACGGCTTGATCCTTCATCTCCTTGAGGTGTTGACACAGCTCTTCCTTGCGCGTGATTTCCTCGCTGACGGGGATGTTCACTAAATGTGCCCGCGAACCGGCTTCGTCCATGGCGTCGATGGCCTTGTCGGGCAGGCAGCGCTCGGTCAGATAGCGGTCGGTGAGGGTGACGCAAGCCTTCAGGGCTTCGGCCGAGTAGCGCACGTTGTGGTGCTCCTCGTAGCGCTCCTTGATATTCTCGAGGATGGCTATGGTTTCCTCGACCGTCGTCGGTTCGACCATCACTTTCTGGAAGCGGCGCTCGAGGGCTCCGTCCTTTTCGATGCTCTTCTTGTACTCGTCGATGGTCGTGGCGCCGATACATTGCACTTCGCCACGTGCCAACGCCGGTTTCAGCATATTCGCGGCATCCATGGTTCCGGAAGCCGAGCCGGCTCCGATGATGGTGTGGATCTCGTCGATGAAGAGGATAATCTCCTTGTGAGCCTGCAGTTCGTTGATAATGGCCTTGATGCGCTCCTCAAACTGACCGCGATACTTCGTGCCCGCTACGACGCCGGCGAGGTCGAGGACGATGACACGCTTGTCGAACAGCAGGCGTGCTACCTTGCGCTGGACGATTCGCAAGGCCAGGCCTTCGACGATGGCACTCTTGCCAACGCCAGGCAAACCGATGAGGATGGGATTGTTTTTCTTGCGGCGGCAGAGGATTTGCGCTACGCGTTGAATTTCACGGTCGCGGCCTACGACGGGATCCAGCAGCCCTTCGCTGGCGGCTTTGGTTAAGTCGGTTCCGAAGGTGTCGAGAGCCGGCGTGCCAGAGCCCTTGCCTTTGTCGCGCGTTGCTGTCTTGGGACCCGAGAAGCTGGCTCGACCTGTGTTGTGGAGGTCATCGTCGTCGTCATCATCATCTTCGTCCTCGTCCTCGTCGGTAAAGCCGAAGCCCATCACGGGACCTTGCGTTTGGGTGAGGGCATTCTTCACCGTCTGGTAATCGACGTGTGCTTCGTTGAGCTCGTGGCAAACTACGCCTCTTTCGTCGCGCAGGAAAGCCAGCAGCAGGTGTTCAGTTTCAGCATATTCGGCCTTCATCGACCGCGCTTCGAGAATCATCAGCTTGATGATGCGGCTGGCATCGGCGCTCAACAGGGGATCGCGGTTGGCGGAATCGTCGTTGACGGCATCTTCCAACCGGGCTCTGAGCAAAGGGAAATCGACGCCAATCTGCAGGAGGATTGACATCGCTGTGCAATCCGGCTCGCGCATCATGGCAAGCATCAGATGAGCCGGCTCCACGTATTGCCCGCGCAGCCGAACAGCTTCTTCTTTGCCGTAGTTGATGATTTCTGTTATCTGAGGTGAAAACTTATTCTCCATATATTCGCTTTTACGCTCCTTATTTCTAAATAATGTGTGTTGGTAACTTGGAAGAAAAAAGCAACCTCGCCCTATAGCGCCGATTGCTTGTTGAGTGACTCCTGCGGGATTCAAACCCACAACCTTCTGATCCGTAGTCAGATGCTCTATTCAGTTGAGCTAAGGAGCCTTTGTGCCCTCAAATCGTTTGCAAAGATAAGCGGTTTCCGCGAACTGTGCAAACTTTTTGAGGGATTTTTTTTAAAGCAATTCCACCGAGCGCTTCACGAAGCGTGTCAGGGCCTCGCCCGTGAGCAGTCCGTTCTGCAGCAGCGCCAGGTCGATGAGCTGGTGCACGCGCTCGTTGTCCTTGGCGTAGTCGGCCAGCACGTCCTTGCGCTTCTGCTCCTCAGCCTCAATGGCTTTGCGGCAGTCCTCCATGTCCTTGCGCTCGTCGTCGGTGATCTCGTCGTACTTCTTCTTGTCCTGCTCGGCCTGCAGCACCTGGCGACG
>JAEEGL016176404.1_pt1 | contig 10472 bp, 1 predicted proteins | sample 9134231 | NCBI WGS metagenome assembly JAEEGL01 (sample SAMN16246548, study PRJNA631951) | gut metagenome | biome: gut microbiome; feature: rumen; material: fiber-attached | host: Bos | place: Iran: Karaj | collected 2018-10 | reverse complement strand
CCTCTCATGTTAAACAAATCAAAATTAATGTCCTCGAATTCCAAAAAAAATACTAATTTTGCAGCCGCTAAGGGTGGGGTATGCCCTGAGCTGGATTACAAAATGAATCAAATTATTAACAAATAAAATATTAAAAAACAGAGAGTTATACACGAAAAACATAGGGACATCAAGGCTGGAACACACCTAATTAATTTAGTGTATTCCTCCCTTGATTATGTACTTAAGGTTGAACGCAATAATAGTAATTCAAAATAAATACAAATGAATCAATTAGTTACAAACAAAACAAAAAAGAAAATGATCATGCGACAAATCCTGCGCAAGCGGAAACCCTGTCTCACAATGAGAGCGGTTTTCCTGGCACTCTGTGCCTTGATCTTTGTGGTGCCTACAATGGCACAACAGACAAACATCTACATGAAGGATGGTAACAGAACCATCCAACGTGGTGATGGTGTTATCAATTTCTACGACTCCCACGGTCCTTCCCAACAGACCAACTATTGGGAAACCTGGTATTCCCACAATGAGAACTTCACCTATGTGTTCAAGCCTGCCGTTAACGGCGACAAGATTAAGGTGACCTTCAAACCTTTCGCTGCATGGGCCGAGCCAGCCGACCCAAATAGTTCTGTTGGTGATCCGATTGGCAACTGGACACTTCGTCTGAATGATGATGTCCTTACGATTTATAATGGCAATGGTGCGAATGACGCAAACATTATTGCCGAACTTACAGGCAATACCCAACAGGGCTTCTCAGTGATGACCGATGGCCCCGTCACTTTCAAGTTTGTTTCTAATGCACAATATCGTGAGGAAGGTTGGTATGCTACTGTCGAGTTGGTGCAAGGAAATATGGCCCCCCAGGTTCCCCTTATCCAGCGTTCAACCTGCTCCGACCAGGCGGAAATCTTCTCTGGTACATACAATGCGCGTATTATTTATAGCATCGGCGACAACGACCCGGCTCCTGGCGACCCGCTCGCTCCGCCTACCTATGAATATACAGGCCCCATCTCCTTCCCTGAAGAGACGATTCCCAGCACGGGCTTCAAAGTGAATGCCATGTCGCAACTTGCCGAAGGCGGTGCTTGGTCCTCAGTTACGCATGCCGTCTTCCAGGAATCCGACCGTGTGCCGATTCCTGATGCTGACGACGAACTTGCCCATACCACGATTACCCGCGAGGATGGCACCAACACCATCATAATGACGCCTGCTGGCCGTCCTACCGGTTTGAACGATACCTACGAGGTGCGTTACACTATGAGCACCAACGGTACGGCACCCGCTGAACCGACATATAATAACAGTACACTCTACACGGGACCCATCACTGCGACCGTCAACGGTACCATTTTCAAGGCAAAGACTTTTGCCAAGTCGTGCCACAACCAGTGCTCTGCAGAGTCTGTCAGCTATGTGGTGAATGGTATCTACGCTCCCGCACCGGTCATTGACTTCAATGAAATGACCATCACGGCCGCTGAGGGCACAACTACCTTTAGTATCTTATATACCGTGGACGGTACGGAACCCGCCATCAGTGGCTCCACCCTTACGGGTACCTTTAGCGAAGGCACGGTTGACCTGTCATCGCTCAATCCTGCCTTGACCTACGGCCAGACGGTGAAAGCCCTTGCCTATATGGCTTCCGATAACAACGGCACTCCCGATGCCAACTACACGCCCTCTCAGGTTGTGTCGGCCATCTATGTGCCTACCGACGCAAGCGGCAACACTCAGAATGGTGTGTACGGTGGCATCGTCCTTCTCGATGACCGCGAAGACCACAGTTGGAGTTATTATAGCACAGGTGGTGACAACAACCCCATCCACAGCCTGACTCCTGCCGATGTGAAGATTACCTACACGGGTTATGGTCCCAACACCATGACTACCACGAATACGAATCCAAATAATATTCCCAACAGCGCTTTTAACGCTACTGTGAATGCCAACCAAGTGGCCGTGAACGTGGGTGAAGCCGGCAACCAGTTCATCTACCTCAAGACCCTTGAGAACGATGACCCCGAAGGTGAAGGCAACACTTATTCCTACACAATGATTCCCAACCCCTTCCAGGTGAGACCTGCCGTGAGTTCCGGTACTGTTACTACGACGACACGTTATGTGCGCGTCACCTCCATTACCGCTGGCAAGAAATACCTCATTGTGAGCCAAAGTAACGCTGGCAACGCCTATGCGCTGGGACACAGTGGAACCACAGTGAGTGCCGATGCCGTTACCATTAGCAGTGGCGGCACTGCCAACTATATTGACGCTTCCTATGTAGATCCCACATCAGTGTGGACGGCTAACTCGGGTTATACTTTCCAAAATGGTAATTATTATATACGTCATAATAATAACAATCTTGGCATTTCAACAACCAATAACAACAACAGTTGGACTTGGAATAACAACCGATTGTATTATTCTAGTTATCCTAGCTATTATTTGCGTTATAACAATGGTTGGACTATATCCAGCAATTATGGTAATGGTTATAATGTCTATCTTTTTGAGGAGACAACGGAAAGCTCGGTTACTGGCGGCGACTACCGTGGCTTCTACGCTTGGCGTGTGAAGAGTTTGGGCGGAGGCCTTTCCATTACGGGCAAAAACGTTGGAGACATCATCTATCCCGATGAAACCATCGAATTCGTTACTGCCAACGCCGAAGGCAATGAAGTGGAGTTTGAAGCTCTGTGGGCAAAGGCTTGGGTGAATGCTTCCAGCACCAGCGAGCGCGCCACCAACAGTGGAAACTACCAGAACGCCTACGAGCGTAACTTTAAGGTGGGTACTACCATCACGACTTATGACTATCCAGTTACCTTTAGCACCCTCAATCCCGACGGTACAGGAACTTTAGGTACGATTACCATCGGACAAGGTGGCTATAGTTGCTCCAATGACGTGAAATTCGAGAACATGACGCTCAGCGCTGCCAATAGAACAATAACTGCCGCTGGTAATGACCTTATCTTTGGTAGAGGCATTAGTGGTACTGTGAATTATGTGAGAGGTATTAGTGGGAATTATACTGGTAATCTTCAATATAACTTGCGCCTGGAAAGTGGCACATTCAACTATGTGTCATTAATTAAGGGATATTGGACAAATACTGATAATACCACTGACGCTGGCAATTCCGTCTCTGAGCTTGTTGGCATTAAGGCCACGGTGGGCAGCGACTATGATAGGGCTGTTAATGAGACTCAGGGTGTTAACATTGTCAATCATATGATTTATGGTGCAAATAATACCCTGTCATCAAGCAACAACACCTCAAGAAAGACTTTGGATGTGATAGTGAAAAGCGGAAAAATCGGTTCGACCTTCACCATGTCCAATACTCATGAGGGCGATGCTTACCAATCTCTATACATGAGTGTCTCAAATAGTCAGACTAATGTCGGAGAACGTTACCTCCTGATAGAGGGCGGTGAGATTTCCAATGTTGCTGGAGGTATCGACAACAGCAACCAAGGCCAAAACAACAACGGCGTTCGCTCCTTAACCGTGCGCATGAAAGGCGGAACGGTAAGAGGCGCCTTCTATGGTGGTGCAGCACAATCGCCTGCTAGCGGAGACCGTAATATGGTGTTCACTGGAGGTACGGTTAAGAGTTGGCTTGGTGCAGGTTGTAATGGTATTTCCGATGACGGTGGACAGACCTATGGCAAGTCGCATTTGTATGTGGGTGGCGACACTCATGTAGGTGGAGGAACTTCTGTCAATGGTTCACAACCTGGTGTGGTGTTTGGCGCAGGTAAAGGTTATGCAGGTGGTAATGGCACCTCAGGTGAAATGACTTACGGCACTACTGTTGTCATTGCCGATGAAAGCGTTATTGAAAACGATGTATATGGTGGCGGTAACTATGGTTATGCTTTACTGAATACCAATGTGTATGTACTAGGTGGTACCATTCAAGGTAACCTATATGGTGGTTCCAACTTGAAGAATGGTCCAGTACTAAATATTTATATGAAGGATGGTAAGGTCGTTGGGAACATTTACGGCGGCTCAAACACTACAGGTACCATCACGGGTCTGGCGACTATTAATGTATCAGGCGGTGAAGTGTCTAATGTGTTTGGCGGTGGTTATGGTGGTTCTACTACCAATTATCCAAATGGAACTATCATGAGCACTGGCACCAATGTCACCGTCACAGGTGGCACCATTAGTAATAATGTGTATGGCGGTGGTGAGGAAGGTGTTGTTAACGGCAATACCATCGTCAGTTTCGAAGGTGGATCGGTTAACGATATCTATGGTGCTGGTAAGGGTGCCTCAGGCCAAAACGCCAATGTGGCTCAAGGCACCACCGTCAATGTGAAGGGCGGTGTGGTCAACGGATCGGTGTATGGCGGCGGCGAAAATGGTACCGTGGCTTACAACGGCACAAGTTATGGCTCTACTGTCAGCGTCAGCGGCGGTGAAGTGAAGGAAGACGTTTTCGGCGGCGGTAAGATGGGTACCACAAATGGTACCACCACTGTCAACATTTCGGGTACTTGGGACGGCACCGTCATCCGTGGCAATGTTTTTGCCGGTGCTTATGGTTCTCACGGCTCCATCTATGTGGCTGGCCTCAAGACCCTTAACATCAGCGGCGGTCGTACCTATGGTTCAGTGTATGGCGGCTCGCGTAACGCTAACGACGCTAATACTTTAAGCGCTACCTTCGAAGGTTCCAATGAAACAGCCACCACTTCGGTTGTCAACATCAGTGGTGGCCGTGTTGACCAGCATGTGTATGCCGCTGGCTACTATGGTAACTCTGTTGGTTCGGTGTATGCTTTCATCGGACTCAGTGCCATCAACGACGCTCCGCACCATTCCAAGACCACGGGCTTCAGCTACGACAAGGGCTCCATCCTCATCGGCGGCTCCGTGTGGGCTGGCGGCGACTGGGGCGTGTTCTCTGGCAACTTCGGTGCACCGACCATTACGGGTAATTCTAACATTTATATCAATGGTGAGGGCTACAGCACCGACGGCAACGACCAGTCGGCTGCCAACTACATGAACATTCAGAGTTCCATCCTCGGTTGCGGTACTTCGTGTGATGCTGGTAAAGGTGAACGTGTCCTCATCCTCCGCAATTATGGTGCTGATGTGGCCAACAGCGGCGCTGATAGCGATCAGAACCCCTACGCCTATGCCTCGCGTCAGGTGAACTCTATCCAACGTTTCCACAACGTCATCTTCGACGATGCCCACCTTGGTTTCCTCGGCTTGGGTAAGATTAACTCACTCAATAACACCTAGAAATATGCTCTCTACGAGATTGACCAGAACGTCTATCTCGCCAATGGCTCCACCATGGTGATGAACGTGCCTTCCACGCAAATCTACAGTTTCCACAGCGTGACTTGCCCCGACACTTACGCAGCCACGCCCACCTTTACCCCTGTGGCCTACAATGGCCTTGGTACTACTGGTGGCGAAACTGACAACAAGATCCGTGTGAACGGCGGTTCCTACATCGAAATCAGATATGAACCCGAAGAGGGTGGTAGTGGCGGCGGAGAACCCAGCGGAGAAGGCGAAACCTTAACATACGATTTTGAGGATGGTACTCTTCAAGGATGGACTCCTGTTGACAATGATGGGGATAGTTATACTTGGGAAGTACATACTAATACTGGAACTGGTAATTATAGTACACATGCTGGTAATGGTTGTGTGACCTCAGCTAGCTATATCAATAATGTTGGAGCACTTAACCCAGACAACTGGTTAATTTCTCCCCAAATCCGATTAGGTGGTTCGCTTTCGTTTTGGGCCATAGCTCAATCTAGTGATTATCCTCAAGAGCATTACGCCGTCTATGTATCAACAACGGGAACCAATATCGCAAACTTCACTCAAGTTTCTGAGGAGTTTGTCGCTTCTGGAACATACACTCAAAGGACTATTGACCTGAGTTCTTATAGTGGTAATGGTTATGTCGCCATTCGTCACTTTAACTGTACTGATATGTTCTATTTGAACGTTGACGACATCACCATCACGATCCCTGCTGAAGAGCCAGAAAACCCCGAACAGCCCACTGTGACATACGACTATGAATATGGTGAACTTTCGGGTTACGCTCACATGATGGCTGGCAACCCCGATGAAGATGCTACATGCGCCTATGCCCGTCCGAAGCAGAGCCAGGAGACGGGTAATATCCTGCCTGCAAGTGCTTCTGCCTACTTCAATAATGACAATGGGAACTGGACGAGTCTCCAGGCCGACGGTGGCTTTGTGAGCTATAAAGCTTCCGAGAATGACTACACCATTGCTGGCGTTCTTGTTAGTAATGGCAACAGTGACCAGATGCGTTATGAGAACCACTATCCTGACATGAGGGACAACTCCGAGTACTACCGTATTTGGCGTAAAGGTGGCGATCACTATACTGTGGAAGCCGTGATCAATGCCCATGCTGAAGGTACCAATACCTACAAGACCGTGGAGGTTGAGGTAGAACTGCCCTCATGGGGCTTAGCTGGAAGCTATTACCGCTTCGACCGTACCAACAATCCTGGCGACAACAACACCCTTATCGACTATGGTTCGGATGTGATGACCTTCAACGGCGCCAACTATTCCAATCCATTGGACGACGATACTTGGATGTTTTACAATACCGTATATGATAAACAAGTAACTGATGCAACCACACAGAACGACACTGTGGCTGCTGCCATCGGTCAAAACGGTATCCTCAGCAACCCGAACCTCAACTTCGGCCTTGTGATTGAGCCTGGCAAGACTATGAAGACCTCTGATGTTAACTACATCATCACCTCTGAGGCCGACACCTATCTGGCTTCGGTGGAGAAACCCTTCAACTGCCAAGACAACACCCACAAGCCCACTATCAAGCTCGTCCTTACCTATAGCGACAAGCTTAGTGCCAATGCCACGCTCGACCCGGTGCTCATCAAGTTGGTGCAGTGCGATGCTAATGGTGAGATTACGGGTTACGTGACCATCAAACTCATCATCAATACCAGCATGAACCTCACTTCTGGCTTCACGACTCAGATTTACGCCCGTATGGACGGAAGCGCGAATATCCGTGAGACCTCCATGGTTCCCGTGGTGCTGCCCACTTTCAATGTGGCAGAGTCTGGTGAAAATGCCGAGTTTTATCTGCAGAGTGTTGAATTTATCCAAAACGGTGGTGTGGTGCTTGAATCTGCACATGGCACTTCTGTCACTTGTGCTGAGACGCGTGAAAGTGCCAGCAGCAGCGGTACTCAGTTGAACATCGACCGTTTTGCCATGACCATCGGTGCTTTGTCCAACCCCGACAACACCGATGACTGGCGTAATGTGACGGGTCCGCAGGATGCTGTACAACAACCTAATAGTGGTTATGGTACATTGGTTTGGGGTGGAAGCAATAATCGTGGTGTACACCTTGGTGACGGCAAGGGCCGCAATCCGTTGTCGTTTGCCATCACGATGTACTTCAACGCCAACGAGGAGGCTCCAGGTAAGTCGAAGATGGGCGACATGGTGTTTACCATCGAAGTCCGTAACATCGAAGGCGGAACCGGTACTTACACTTCCACCACCTTCACCATCACGGTCGAGGTGTATCGTTTGGGCCCTGGCGACAACTTCTATGTGGATGGCATCCATGGCCAAGACCTTGACGATGCAGATCGCGCCAAGTTCCCCGACAAGCCGGCCAGAACGATTAACTTCATCTTTAACCGTCTGGGCTACATGCCTGGCGACAACATCTTTGTGGTGGACGAACTGCCTATCAACAAGACCATCACTTGGGACGGCTCCAAGTTCCAGAACAATGTGAAGATTTACCGTTACCCAGGTGGTCACAAGTTGACTACGGGTGGCACTACCACGGAGACCAACCAAAACTTGCCTTACCTTGGTCCTTTGGTTGATGTGACCAACACACTCAACATGAAGGGTGTCATCATGGATGGTATGTATGCCGAGTCCACCGCTCCGCTCAACGGTGTCCATAACCCGAAACTCTATCCTACGGGTGATGCTGGCGCCTGCACCTACGATGGCATTGCCAATGCTCCGCTCATTACCATCTCGAATGGTGGACGCGCCAACTTGACCAACACGACGTTGCAGAACAACTACAACAACAAAACCGAAAAGGTTAATGCAGGTGGTGCTGTCCATGTGACCTACGAAGGTATCCTTGCCATGAACGACAAAAACCGTATTACTGCCAACTACAACACCAACGGTGGCGGTGTGTATGTCGACGGCTCGATGATTGTTTCCGACTATGCCTATGTCTTTGACAACTACAAGGAGGCAGTTAGCGGATCAAAGGCCGATCCTGAACAGAACAATGTGATGCTGGCTCCTGTTTCTAACGAAGGCAGTTTCCGAGTGGTGCAGTTTGGTACCTCTGATGCCAATGATGCCTACGATGAACTGCTGCAGACCGACGATGAGGGCGAGACCAAGATTGGTGTCACCAAGGATGACTGGGATCATGCTTACGATGGCTATATGCCTGTAACGTATGCCGAACCAGGTACGTTGTCCTATCTCAATGATCCTTACAACACGCAGTCGATGGTTGTTCATGACGGCAACATCTTCAAATTGGAGCGTTATGTTTCCTCTGAATATAGTGATAGCCCCAACTACCTCTATTGGTTGGGTACCTGGGTCACCGCTGTGACTTGGAATCCTTACTTTGAAAGCAGAGAATCCGAAGGTTATACGAATTATTTCACTGAGGCTCAGTTGAAGGACATTCATACACCTCAACAACTGGCTTGGGCCATTTCCATCGTCAACGGTGAGAACTACTGCACACCGCAGCCCAACACCAGCTTTACCTTGACTGACGATATCGACATGGCCGCAAACATCTGGGTGCCGATTGGCAACGAGACGGCCTTGTATAACGGTACCTTTGAGGGCAATGGCCATGTGGTTACGGGTCTCCGTGGCTCCATCACCAGAACGGATATGGGTATGTTTGGCCGCACTGATGCCAATGCCAACATCCAGAACATGGTGGTCAGCACCAAGTTCAACACCAACTCTGACAACCTCGGTACCGTGGTCGGTAATATGACCGGCGGTACGCTGAGCAATGTGGAAGGCGCTGGTGAAAACACCAGTAGAAACAGTGCTAGCAACAATGGTGGCTTGGTGGGTATCAATAACGGTACCATTCACTCTTGCTTCTCTGTCGCCACTATCAGTGGTGGCCAAAACATGGGTGGATTGGTGGCCATCAACCATGGCGATCTCTTCAATTCTTATAGTGCTTCAGCAATAAGCGAAGGTAATGCTATGGCAGGTCTTGTGGCCACCAACAATGGTCGCGTGGAGAACTGCTACGATGCCACCGATGCCGATGTGGCCTTTGCCTCTAAGAACAATGGCACCATCAGGTACTGCTACGCTGCTGAAGCGGGTGAGGATGAGGAAATCACATACGTGAGTTTGCCTAGTGATGAATCAACCCTTGAGAAGTATGGTACTTACGGTGCTGTCAAGGGCATCAAGGAAATTGGCTATATGTATGGTGACAACAAGGTTACCGCTGAGGATAACGAGACTATCGGTTATGTGAAGACCACGCACGAATATCTCAATGGCCACACGGTCGTTTGGGACGGTCTGCTGAGTGTGCTGAACCAATGGGTGGCTGATGGTAACATCCAAGGCAAACCTTCTGGCTTGTCCACATGGAACCGTCCGCTCACTCAAGACCTCAACGGCGACCTGCCCGTGCTGGCCTTCCCGAAGGACAACTGTATGGGCAATTACGCTGAGGAAGAAGGCAAGTTCTTGCGCTATAGCGCCAGTGATGAAATCACTACTACTACTACAAATGATGTTACTGTATCGGTACAGGCCCATAACGGTCTCGATAACTTGCTGACCAAATACAGCGGTAAGGCTGCCAACATCTTCCTCTACAACAGTGCTATCGATGTGACGAATGGTTCGGGCAATGCCAACCTCTTCATCAACGAAGATGCAGCTTTGCTCCAAGCTCCTATCTCTTCTTCAAAGGCTGATAAGCCTCAGTATAATGTCATTGAAGCCACCGTGGGTGTCACCTTCGACAACTCTGACCATGGTAAAACCTCATACGACTATTATGGCAACAAGTTGCTTTACGACTGGCACATGATGTCTACACCATTGGCTAATGCACCTCTGGGTGCCAGATACGATTTAGGTGCCACTATGGAATTTGGTGCTCCTGTCAACATAGAAGCATTGGAGAACAGCTACTTCCCGAATGGCCTCATCACGGATGACAATCCTGCCGTGGGTGGTGATTTGAAGTGGGATCTCTATAGCTACTTCGAGCCACAGTACCACTGGATCAACCTGAAGCGTAGCACCGACAACCACTGGCATATCGATGGCGACCATGAGGCGATTGTCGATTCTGAAGGCAACAACTATCAGAATGAGACTACCTT
>JAEEGL015953340.1_pt1 | contig 10472 bp, 7 predicted proteins | sample 9134231 | NCBI WGS metagenome assembly JAEEGL01 (sample SAMN16246548, study PRJNA631951) | gut metagenome | biome: gut microbiome; feature: rumen; material: fiber-attached | host: Bos | place: Iran: Karaj | collected 2018-10 | reverse complement strand
CAATACATATCCTTTTCTTTGCCATATATCTCATTCAGGACTTCTGACATGTCACTGATATCGCCTATAGTCCAGCATTTTCCACCTGTCCTGTCAGCTATATCCTGATATATATTTATATATCCTGTAGATGTACCTATGATAAATATAGGAACGTTCTTGCTGTTAGCAAGATTTATAACCTCTTCTGAGGTATGGTAACTCTCATTGTCATCACCATCTGTGAATGCTATAACGCATCTGGCACCTTCCTGAACGCTGGCATTTGTAACGCCTTCATAGAGGGCATCGTAAAATGCGGTTCCTCCGTCAGCTACCATGTTATTGATACCATTCTTAAGATGGCCTGAATCCTGTGTATAAGTACACATGTACATTACATAGGAATCAAATGATATAAGCTCGGCTTTGTCTCCCGAACCATAATCAAGAGCATCAACGAACTGTGACATTATGCTCTTCATCGTATCTATGTCACTTTCCATACTTCCGGACTTATCAGCACATATATCAAAGCTGACACCCTGATTACCTTCAAGCCGTTCACACTTCTTGATGGTTCTCTCGATTTCCTGACCATTTGATACAGTTTCGCGGATTGCAGCATTTGGACTGCTGAGGATAAGTGATGTTCCATTACTATCTTCAACGGTGTAGTACATTTTAACTGTAGGATAATCTGTAACATCGGCAGATACGAATCTCAGATACATAGGTGATCTATCTGACATATGGCTCATAAGACCATCAAATGATGTATCTGTAATATCATTTGAAGCTTCACTTGTCTGATCCACTGTCTGATTAATCTCTATATTTTCTTCCGGTGCTGCAGAATTATTAACTACTGTAGTATCATTCTTCTTATGCTTGCCCAGATTTATAGCACCTGTCTTAGTAAGTACCAGGAATATAACACCACCAAACAGAAGCACAATTGCAGTAACCACGAGAGCCACAATAAGACCCAGGTTGGACTTCTTCTGCTGTGGCGGCATTGATCCATATCCATATGGACCGCCCTGCTGATTCGGATAGCCCTGATTCATGCCGCCCTGTGGGCGTCCCTGATTCATGCCGCCTTGCGGATAGCCTTGGTTCATGCCACCTTGTGGGTGTCCCTGATTCATGCCGCCTTGCGGATAACCTTGGTTCATGCCACCCTGCTGTGGTGGTACCTGCTGGAATCCCTGACCATTACCACTTTGCTGTGGCGGTACCTGCTGGAATCCCTGACCATTACCCCTTTGCTGTGGCGGTACCTGCTGGAATCCCTGATCATTACCACTTTGCTGTGGCGGTACCTGCTCGAAAGCCGAATCCACCTGTTCTGCTTCAGGAGGTGCTATCAGATTAGCTCCACAATATTTACAGAACTTACTATTTTCTGTATTTTCTGCCCCACATGAATTACATTTTTTCATATATACCCCTTCTCCTTTTCTCATTCACAGGGAATAAAAAAATATCCTCTGGGAAGAATTATAGTTATTTAACTATATTTTTTAACCATACACCCTTCTTGATAAGTATATAACCTATGATACATTTTATTATATCAGCAGAATGTACTATCGCAAATACAAGTGATGCATAAAGATCTGTAAATCTGACAAGTATATATGCCAGCGGAACACTGACAAATATCATAAATACACTATCAAAAAGGAACGTTATTACAGTTTTGCCTCCAGCTCTGATAGTAAAATACGACGTATGCAGATAACAATCCTTTGGCATGGCAATTGCCTGAACCATAATAAACTGTGTTGCTATCAGCTTCGAGATCTCACTTGTATTATATATCTGTGGAATAGGTCTAGCCATTAAAAACATGATGGATCCTATTACAACTGATGACATGATTGAAAATGCGATTATCTTATTATCAGCATCCTTGGCATTTTCCATATCTCCTGCGCCCAGATACTGACCGATTATGATAGCAACCGCATCTCCCATTGCTATAAATACGATGCTGAACAGATTATTAACTGTAGATGCTATATTCTGACCAGCAATTACATTTATTCCTCTGAGAGAATATGCCTGTGTAAGCATCGCAATACCTATCGCCCAGAGTCCTTCATTTACAAGAAGCGGTACTCCCGTTATAAGGAATTTCCCTACAAGCTTTCCAGGTACCATCAGAGTTCTATATACACCCTTCAGGTATTCGAATTTTGACTGTCTTATGATCGTCCATACAACAACCACAAGCATCTCTATATATCTTGCGATCACAGTAGCCAGCGCCGCACCTGATACACCCATAGCCGGCAGTCCAAGCTTACCGAATATAAGAGCATAATCAAGCACCAGATTACTGAACACGGCAATTATCCCTGCAACCATCGGAATAACCGTTTCACCGCATTCACGAAGTGTACTGGCATAAAGCTGAGTAATGAGTATTGCCGGGATCATAAAAAGTACGATCCACATATAATCCATACCATAGGCCAGTGTCAATCTGGCATCACCACCAGTACTGTCTCCAAGCAGATATAGATGTATGAGATTCTGTCCAAAGAGGACAAAAACAATTATTGTTATTGAACTTATTATAAACCCTAACCAGAGCTTATATCTGAAGGTATGTCTGATACCTTCATGATCATGATTACCATAATATTGAGCAGTAAATATTCCAACTCCTGACAGACCGCCAAATATCAGCAGATAATATACAAATATCAGCTGGTTTACTATGGCTACACCCGACATTTCTTCAAGTCCCATCTGTCCAACCATAACATTATCCAACAGGCTGACAAGATTTGTCATTCCATTCTGAACGATTATAGGAAATGATACACTGAACAGAAGCTTGTAAAATTTACTGTCTCCTATATATTTTCTTTTTAATTTTCTTAACATTTTCCCTTACTATCTAATTAAAATCATCAAGAGTAAGAGGTTTAGTTATCTTCTTTCTGGTAATTTCCACAAGTCCCAGAGGAGTCATATCCACATATAGAGCCTTCACTTCATCCTTCTTCAGTTCCGACTTCATATGTTCGGTAAGCTTTTTCACAGATTCCGGATCCTTCATGCTTATGAAATCAATTATTATGATCCCGGACATATTCCGGACTCTGAGAAGCCTCGCTATTTGGGATGCCGCCTCCATATTGATCTTAAGATATGAGGCCTCGGCATTCTTTCCTTTGATTGCCTTACCCGAATTGACATCTATAACTGTCATAGCTTCAGTAGGCTCTACTATTAACGAACCTCCTGACTTTAGATAAACCGTTCTGGAGAACAGTTTCTTCAGATCAGTTTCGATATTATAAACCTTATCTAGCGCTACCATTTCATCATCATAGTAGCTTATATCTATCTCATCATCTGACAGCTCAGCCGTCAGATCATCGTATAAATCTCTTTTATCAGTGATGATCTTAATATTATTATAAAAACCCTTAACTAGTCTGTTACGTATTATATCCATATATTCAAAGCCCGATTCCAAAACCACAGAGCAGGCTTTCATATATCTAGACCGCTTTACCAGATCACAGAGCTTGTCGGCAAGACTGATAAACTCTTCCCGAAGCTTTTCAATATCAGCATCAGCGGCCGAGGTTCTGATTATAGCACCGAGATTTATGATCTCTTTTATATCACCATAATCATAATCCCTGATCATTTCACCAACCACAGTCTTAAGTCTGTCCTTTGTATCGTTGTCCGAGATACTATGAGACACACCAATCGCGCCAGATCTGTTAATGATCAGGTACTTACCGGTAAACGAAATATCTCCGGTAACTTCACCCTTTTTAGTTTTCATCGCTTCTTTTGATACCTGAACAAGTATCTCGTCGCCGGTAGCAAGCTTGGTTCTCGATACATTTGACGTAAAGAGATGCGTATTCTCATTATCCTTAAGTGAATAATAGAAATAATCCCCAAGCCCGACATCTATAAACGCGGCATTTATGGACGGAATGATGTTGATGACACGACCCACATAAACATTTCCGATCTTATCTGTTTTATCAATGTGAAATGTACTGCAGAGCTGTCCATCTTCATACAGAAACCCGATCCTGCGAGAATTATATTCAGTTAATACATAAGAAGCATCCATATATATTACTCTCTCAATTAGTTCTTAAAGCTGTGAACAGGTGCAGGGATTCTTCCTGTACGGCTTATGAAATCCTCGCAGCTGTATTTATTAACAGGCATGATCGGAGCTTCTCCGAGAAGTCCTCCGAATACAACTCTGTCGCCAACACCCTTACCTATAACAGGGATGATGCGGACAGCTGTAGTCTTCTGATTTATCATACCTATAGCCATCTCATCGGCAATGATACCTGAAATAGTTGCAGCTGAAGTATCTCCAGGAACTGCTATCATATCAAGACCGACAGAACATACACATGTCATTGCTTCTAATTTTTCTATAGTAAGTGCCTTCGCAAGCACCGCATTGATCATACCCTGATCCTCAGATACAGGAATAAATGCTCCTGACAGTCCTCCTACATAGGAAGAAGCCATAATACCACCCTTCTTAACCTGATCATTAAGAAGCGCCAGAGCCGCTGTAGTACCAGGTGCACCTGCGTACTCAAGACCCATTTCACACAGGATATCAGCAACTGAATCGCCAATAGCAGGTGTTGGTGCCAGACTCAGGTCAACTATACCAAATGGGCAGTCAAGTCTCTTGGACGCTTCCTTTGCAACCAGCTGACCCACTCTTGTAATCTTGAAAGCTGTCTTCTTGATAGTCTCGCAAAGCACCTCGAAGCTCTCGCCCCTAACCTGCTCCAGAGCCATCTTTACTACACCAGGACCTGAAACACCTACATTTATTACACAATCGCCTTCAGTTACTCCGTGAAATGCACCGGCCATAAATGGATTGTCATCCGGAGCGTTACAGAATACCACGAATTTAGCATTTCCAAAGCTATCGTGGTCCTTTGTAAGTTCAGCTGTCTTAAGGATTGTCTCACCTATAAGTCTTACAGCATCCATATCTATACCTGTTTTTGTGGATCCGCAGTTAACTGATGAACATACCAGTTCAGTTTCAGCAAGAACGCGTGGTATAGACTCTATAAGCAGTTCGTCCGATGGTGTCATACCCTTTGATACAAGAGCTGAATAACCACCAAGGAAATTAACTCCTACCTCATGAGCTGCCTTATCAAGTGTTTTAGCTATTTCTACATAGTCATCTACAGTCTTACATACTGAGCTGCCAACCAGTGCGATCGGTGTTACGGAAATTCTCTTATTTACGATAGGAATACCGTACATAGATGTGATCTCCTCACCTGTCTTAACCAGGTCACGAGCCTTTGTAGTGATCTTGTTATATATATTGTCACATGTGGACTTAACGTCCTGTCCAACTGTATCCAGAAGACTGATGCCCATTGTTATAGTACGGACATCAAAATTCATACGCTGGACCATTTCATTAGTTTCTAATACTTCATCTAAAGTAATCATATCTGCTCCTTATTATATACGATGCATCATCTGGAATATTTCTTCCTTCTGCGCCTTTATCTGTACTCCAATCTCATCTCCTAGACTCTTTAATTCATCAGAGAGTTCATCATGATTCTTAAGAGATGCAGATGTATCAACAAGCATCATCATGTTAAAGTAACCCTGCATAGTTGTCTGGGTTATATCCATGATATTTATATTGTTACTAGCCAGATAATTACATACCTTAGCAATTATTCCTACAGTATCCTTACCAACTACTGTTATTATTGTCTTTGACATAGTATCCTCCATTTACAAAAAATGCATTGTTATCAATTCTATATATCAGAACTCCACCAGTCTTCCCGGCATGGTCCTGGACGAAACTTCAAGGCCGAAATCCCTGACATCATCAGTATATGGATTTCCCTCAAGTTCACTCTTTACTGTTGCAAATGCCAGTTCTTCAAAATTATTCTGTTCAGACAGATGTCCCAGCCATATACCTTTTATATGGTCATTCAGAAGCTCACGTATCAGTTTGCCGGACATTTCATTACAGAGATGCCCTCTGTCCCCAAGAATTCTCTTCTTAAGGATATATGGATACGGCCCGGCCTCCAGCATCCTGATGTCATGATTTGCCTCGATCAGCATCACATCCGAATCCTTCAGGAAATCAATCGTGAAGTTATCATAGGTACCCATATCAGTTGCTATAGCACATTTCTTACCATCACACTGAAAACTGTAGCATACAGGATCAGGTGTATCGTGAGATATGGAATGAACATTGATAGTAATGTCTCCTATGTTGAAGCTGTCACTGTTTGATATAGGCTGAAACAGATTATAGTCAAATGTACCGAGTGAAGTACATTTTAATATCCCATCTATAGTTCCATAGGTCGCATAGATTGGAATATTATACTTCCTGGATATTACCCCCAGACCCTTGATATGATCTATATGCTCGTGGGTTATCAGGATTCCATCTATATCATTCATGGAGATATCGTCAGCGCTTAGGATATCCGATATTCGTTTTGCCGTAATACCAGTATCGACCAGCAAAGATGTTGTATCTGACCCCACATAGGCGGAGTTTCCGTTACTGCCGCTGGCAATATACTTAAATCTCATATATTAAAGTTTGGCCTTATGACTCTTATCAAGAGGTCTGTAGCCTTTCTCCTCCAGAACTTTGAATATCTTATCTTTATGTTCAGGTCCGAATGCTTCCATGGTTATCACAAGCTCAACAGCTGCATTTCTATTAAGAGATACAAACTGATTATGCTGAAGCTCAATGATATTACCCTGAAGCTCGGCTATGATCTTGGACACATTCATAAGCTCGCCCGGCTTATCCGGAAGAAGCACTGATACAGTAAATATCCTGCTTCTGGCTATGAGTCCGTGCTGTACAACAGATGAAAGTGTAATGACATCCATGTTACCGCCTGAGATAATAGCTGCCACCTTCTTGCCTTCAGGCTTCAGATGCTTAAGAGCTGCAACTGTAAGGAGACCTGAATTCTCAGCTATCATCTTGTGATTCTCTATAAGATCGAGAAATGTTACGATGAGCTCGCTATCTTCGACTGTGATTACTTCATCTATATTCTCCTTGATATAAGGGAATATCTTCTCTCCAGGAGTCTTAACAGCTGTACCGTCAGCTATTGTGTTTATATTATCCAGGGTTGTTACCTCACCCTTTTCGAGAGAAACCTGCATACAATTTGCGCCTGCAGGCTCAACACCTATTACCTTAATCTGAGGATTGAGCATCTTCGCAAGTACAGATACACCGGTAGCAAGTCCGCCGCCACCTATAGGAACAAGAATTATATCCACAAATGGAACTTCTTTGAGAATTTCCATAGCGACAGTACTCTGTCCTGTTGCAACTACAGGATCATCAAAAGGATGAATAAATGTATATCCTTTCTCTTCGGCAAGCTTAAGTGCATATTCACAGGATTCATCATATACATCTCCGTACAGGATTACCTCTGCACCATAGCTCTTGGTCCTGTTTACCTTGATAAGAGGGGTTGTTGTAGGCATTACAATAGTCGCCTTTACGCCATAAGCCTTTGCAGCATAAGCTACACCCTGGGCATGATTACCTGCGGATGCAGTAATAAGTCCCTTCTCTCTGTCTTCATCAGACAGCTGGCTTATCTTATAATATGCTCCTCTGATCTTGTAGGCACCTGTCACCTGCATATTTTCAGGCTTAAGGTATACTTTATTACCAGTCAGGTTGCTGAAATACTCACTTTCTATAAGGCCTGTATTCTTCGCAACCTTCGATACAATTTCATATGCTTCCTCGCATTTCTCTCTTGTGATCATATCACCCATGTGAATCACCTCTTCTATATTTCATCAAAAATATATATATCTTGCGAATATCCCAGCACGTTATCCGCTCGTCACGCGGCTCGCGCCTCAAATCGTGATGTAGCGGTTCTAAGGCTGCAAAAAACGCAGCCAAAGAACCAGACATCACTACATGGTTCCTCGCGAACATCGTGCTGGGATATTCGTATATACTCTATTCTTCATTATCGAATAACGCATTGATATACTCGTCAGGATCAAATTTCTGTAAGTCATCGATATGCTCACCCACACCGATGTACTTTACAGGAACCTTCAGTTCGGATTGAATAGCCACTGCGATACCACCCTTAGCTGTACCATCAAGCTTTGTAAGTATGATACAGTTGATATCAGTAATGCTGGAGAACTGTCTTGACTGTTCAAGAGAATTCTGACCTGTGGAACCATCCAGAACAATAAGTGTTTCCACGTATGCTTCCGGATATTCTCTCTCAATAACACGACGCATCTTAGCCAGCTCATCCATCAGGTTCTTCTTATTGTGAAGTCTTCCTGCTGTATCAATAAGCGTAATATTTGTCTTACGAGCTTTAGCGGCCTTGACTGTATCATATACAACAGCTGAAGGATCGCTGCCTTCTGTCTGGGCAATCATATCAACACCAGCTCTCTCAGCCCATGTACCCAGCTGATTGATAGCACCGGCTCTGAATGTATCAGCTGCTCCGATAAGCACTGTTCTGCCCTGGTTCTTGTACTGAGCAGCCAGCTTACCAATGGATGTTGTCTTACCAACTCCATTTACACCGATTATGAGCATAATAGTCTTAGCATCCTCGAAGCAGTATGCATTGTCAGGAACATTCATCTGGCTCTTAAGTGATTCCATAACCAGCTTCTTGCATTCTGCAGGATCTGATATTCCCTGCTCTTCAACCTTATCTCTTAATTCATCTATAACTCTCTCAGTGGTTTCAAAGCCCATATCAGCCATGATAAGAGTTTCCTCAAGTTCATCATAGAAATCCTCATCAAGAGTCTCATTCGTTTTAAATACGCTTGTTATGCTGTTACTGGTCTTCTGAAGACCTTCTTTTAATTTTTGAAAGAATCCCATATTCAACCTCATTAATTAGTAAGTTTATCTTCGATCAGGTTAACTGATACAAGTGTCGATACACCCTTTTCCTGCATTGTAATACCGTACAGGATATCAGCTTCCTCCATAGTACCCTTTCTGTGGGTAATAACTATAAACTGAGTATGCTTTGTAAGCTTCTGAAGATAATGCGCAAATCTGCCTACGTTTGAATCATCAAGCGCAGCCTCGATCTCATCCAGGATACAGAATGGAGATGGCTTCAGGCTCTGAATCGCAAAAAGCAGACTGATAGCTGTAAGTGACTTCTCACCACCAGACAGCTGCATCATATTCTGAAGCTTCTTTCCTGGTGGCTGTGCATTTATTATGACACCAGTCTCAAGGATATTCTCCTCGTCAACAAGTGTAAGGGATGCCTTACCACCGCCGAAGAGTTCCTTGAATACCTTTGAGAACATGTCCTGAATCTCTTTAAACTTCTCACTGAAGGTTTCAGTCATAGCTTTATCAAGATCAGCTATTATGCCTCTCAGATTATTCTCTGCTTCAACAATGTCATCTCTCTGTGTCTTGAGGAATTCATATCTCTCAGATACTTCCTTGTACTCCTCAATAGCACTTACATTTACATCACCCAGCTGCCTTATCTTCTGGCGAACTGCAGCGATCATCTTCTTAAGTTCATTCTTCTCATACTTCTCTTCAGATCTCAGAGCTTCAGCACTGCTGTATGTAAGCTCATACTCTTCCCACATGTAATTGGAAAGCTTATCTCTCTCTTCTTCCTGTTTCTCCAGGTCAAGCTTGATAGTATAGGAAGCTTTCTCAAGACCATTGATATTACTAAGAAGTTCTTCTCTCTTATTGAAGAAGTCCTTGTTTTTCTTATTGATATCGTCTTTCTCATCGATATAAGCCACAAGGTCTTCCTTGAGCTTCTCGATATCCTTCTCATTATTGATCTTCAGCTTCTCCATGTCACTTATCTGCTTCTGCATAGCTTTTACAGAATTAGAATTCTCTGACAGTCTGGATCTGGCATCAGATATCTCTGCGCGAACCTTCTCAGTCTCGCCATTTATACGGTCTATATCAATATCCAGATAGCTGACACTCTGTTCTACATAACTATATTCCAGATTCTCGTGAGCCAGCTCATCTTCTATATCTCTTAACTTATCTCTGTTTTCAGCCAGGTCTTTCTCGAGACTTGTAATGAGCTTTTCCTTATCCTTCTTAACGCCTTCATGAAGCTTGTCGGTATCGAAAAGTGCTGTCTTATTATCAGATATCTGTTTTGTCTGAATATCCAGTTCTGAATTCTCCTTCTGAATGGAGTTCAGGTCTCCAGAAATGATATCTAACTTGTCGCTTATATTCTTTAAGCTTATCTGAAGGGAATTCTGCTCAATCGCCTTCTGCTGAATAGAATTAGTGAGATTTGTACGATTCTCCTTCAGAGATTCCTTCTTCATTGTCAGATTGGCATCCTCTTCACGAGCCTTTCTGAGAGAATTATTGATCTCACCTATCTCCTTGCTAATATCCT
>JAEEGL012903045.1_pt1 | contig 10472 bp, 10 predicted proteins | sample 9134231 | NCBI WGS metagenome assembly JAEEGL01 (sample SAMN16246548, study PRJNA631951) | gut metagenome | biome: gut microbiome; feature: rumen; material: fiber-attached | host: Bos | place: Iran: Karaj | collected 2018-10 | reverse complement strand
CACGAATACGGATATCTTCTCGCGCGCGATCACTTCTCCCAAGCGCATGATGAAACCGCCATACTTTGCGCTTCCGACGCGCTTGCGATCGGTGTCATGCATGCCGCGTACGAAAAGGGGATCCGGATTCCGCAGGATCTTTCGCTGATGGGATTTGATAACATTTCGTTCGCTTCCCTGCCAACGATCGATCTGACCACGATCAATCAGCCGAAACAGGAACTGGCCACCCTGGCGATAGATATGCTGGTCTCTCATATCGACGGCACCGAACCGGATTTTACCAGCAAGCTTGTTTCCCCGTCCCTTGTTGTTCGGGGATCCTGCCTGAAACTTAACAATCAAGCAAATATTCCCGGAGTATTCCATGTATAAGTACGAACTGCATCTGCACACAAAAGAAACCAGCCGCTGCGGTCATGTGCGGGCGGCTGACCAGGTAAAAACCTATCACAGACTCGGCTATCAGGGTCTCTGCGTAACGGACCATCTGCACAACACCTATCTGTCCACGCTGGACTCCCCGGACAACTGGGAAAAATGCATGGACATGTATCTGACCGGATATCGCAACGCGAAAAAAGCCGGCGAGGCGCTTGGAATGGATATCATTCTCGGCTGCGAACTACGTTTTCCAGAGAATGACAGCGATTACCTTCTGTACGGAATCGATGAGGAATGGCTGTATGACCATCCGTTCATCTGCCGCATGGATCATCAGTCCTTTTATGATACATATGGAAAAGAGCTGCTAATCATCCACGCGCATCCTTACCGGTATAACGATATCGTGTATTACGAATGCGTGCACGGACTTGAAGTGGTAAACTGCAACCCGCGGCACGACAGCCGCAACGAACTCGCGCTGAAACTTGCGAAAGAGCACCCTTATCTCTATCGGACGGTGGGATCGGACGCGCACCAGATCGGCGACGAGGGCCGCGGCGCCATCCTTTGCAAAAACCGTATTACAGACTCCTATGAGATGAAAGACGTCATCACTTCCGGAAACTTTGAACTTTGGTGTCCCGGAAATGAGCAGATATTACAGGAATGTGAGGCAATAAAAAGTGTTTGATCTCATGATTATCGGTCAGATGACCCTTGACCACAACATTGACTACGACGGGCGCGAAGAATACATCGCCGGCGGCGCGGTAACTTTTTCCGGATATGCAGCCGCTGCGATCGGGCACAGCGTGGCGGTCGTTCCGAAAGGCAATCCCGAAAAGCTCGACCCGTATAAGGTCTTTGCGGACAGCAAAGTGAAAAAGATTTTTCCGGTCATTTCCGACACCTGTACGGAAATGGAGAACCGATATTTCACAGCGGACCGCGAACGCCGCCGCTGCCTGAACACGGAAATGATCCCCCCCTATACGCCTGAAGACCTTCCGGATTCCGATGCGCGCATCTATCACCTGGGCGGACTGGTTTACGGAGATATCGGCGGCGACATCATTACCGCCTGCGCGAAGCGCGGGGATACCGCGCTGGATGTACAGGCAGTTCTCCGCTGCCGCAACGCCGACGGCACGCTGGAACTCCGCGACTGGCCGGACAAAAAAACCTATTTCCCTTTCATCCGCTATCTGAAAACCGACGCCGCGGAAGCGGAGGTCCTTACGGGGACGGATGACCGGGTAAAAGCCGCCTACATGCTCTGTGACATGGGTGCGAAGGAAGTCCTGATCACGCACAACACGGAAGCGATCGTCTGTGACGGAAAGGATATTTATCGCTCCCCCCTGCTCCCCCGGGGACTTGCCGGCAGAACAGGGCGCGGAGACACCACCTTCGCGGGCTATCTGACGGAACGCCTGACGCACGAAATCCCGGAGGCTCTCGAATTCGCGGCGGCTCTCGTTTCCCTCAAGATGGAAACGCCGGGGCCGTTCAAGGGAACCCGCCAGGACGTTTACGATTTCATCCGCAAATACTACCGTTAAAAGAAACGGTTTATCCCTCTCAGTTCGTAACTCTGTCCTCCCCGGACAGGAAGCAAGAAAGCGAGGTCAACAGAAATGACATCCGGTATTATGCTGTTAAAGAATTTTTCGCTCCTGCAGTATCTGGAATTCTTCTTGAGGCTTCTCGTCGCGTGCGCCTGCGGCGCCGCGATCGGCATTGAGCGTACGAAGCGTCTCAAGGAAGCGGGCATCCGCACGCATATCATTGTCAGCTGTGCGGCCGCTCTTGTCATGATCGTTTCCAAATACGGCTTTTCGGACACAGTCCTTGCCGACGGCTCATTCCTTTACGGAACGCACGGCACGGATCCCGCGCGTCTTGCTGCGCAGGTCATTACCGGCATCTCGTTCCTCGGAGCGGGCATCATCTTTCACACCGGCAGTTCCATCCGCGGACTGACGACTGCCGCAGGCATCTGGGCAACTGCGGGCATCGGTCTTGCAATCGGAGCAGGGCTTTATGTCGTCGGCATTCTTGCGACCGGTCTGATCGCCATCCTTCAGGTCCTGATGCATCGGTACACGCTCGGTGCAGACTCCATGATCGTAGGCAAGATCCGCTGCACGGTCAAGGATCCCAATTCCTTCCGAGAAGCTTTCCGGAAATATGTTGATGAGCAGAAAATGCAGATCCTCGCGACCAAGGTGGCGTTCAACGACGACGGAAGCGCGAACTATGAGTTTACCCTCCGCATGGGACAGGATACGACTGTCAGCGACATCGCGGCTTTCCTTGAGTCAATCGGAAACATCCGCGCCATCAGCTGCGAGCTCACAAAATAGGAAAACAGTACGCTTCGCCTGTCCGGCAGGTTCATCCGAAAACGCTCACTATTACTTTCAGTAACATTCCACCCGATTGTATATTTTGAATTGACAGTGCCTCCCGTGAGGTGATAATATTTAATCATACTTTTACGGAAACGTTTACGCTTTCCGTTCCAAATACGAATCAGAGGAGATTTTCAATGATCAAAGCAGTCATGTTCGATATGGGCGGTACGTTGGAAGACCTGTACTCGGACGAGAAAAACAACAAGGCGACTGCGTATGCGCTTTATGACATTCTGAAAAAACACGGCATCGAGGTCCCATATGAGGCAGAGCGCCTCTGGGAGATCGTCGGTGAAGGAATCCAGGCATACAAAAAGGATTCCGAACGCACGCTCGTCGAGCTGAAGCCGGAAGAGATCTGGTGCGACTGGGGCTTCCGGGATGTTCCCGTAAACCGTGCGAAGCTCGCTGAGATCAGCGAGGAGATCGCGCATATGTGGGAAACGACTTTCTACGACAGAAACCTTCGCGAGCATGCGGCGGAAATGCTGAAAGGTCTGAAGGAAGATCTCGGCATGCACGTTTCCGTTGTCAGCAACACCGGGAGCCTGTTCCAGGTCTTCTCCACGCTGAAGCATTACGGAGTGCGCCAGTATTTCGACGAGATCACCCTTTCTTCCGTGGTCGGCTACCGCAAGCCCCATCCGAACATTTTCCGCATCGCCTGCGCGCAGGCGGATCTCGATCCTTCCGAATGCGCGTTTGTCGGGGACACGCTTTCGCGCGATGTTGTCGGCCCGCGCAAAATTGGGTTCGGGCGTGTTTTCAAAATCAATTCCTTCCTGACCCCTCAGAAAGACCTCGGCAAATTCGACGTTGCACCGGATTACCAGATCACGGACATCTACGACGTATACACCATTTTGAAGAAAGAACGGGAAATCGAGGCGACGCACTCCTGACCCTTCCCCCCGTCTCTTATCATAGCTACCTCGCATTCTGTTCCTGAAAAGGAGGCGTAAAAATGGCAAAAAAAGGGTGGAAACATCCTAAAATGACCAAAGAACGGTTTAAAAACCAGTTCAACAGCCTGATTGGAAACCCCTTCAATGTGATCGTATTCATCACGCTGATTCTGCTGTTTGTCCTGATTGTTATTCCGCTTCTGTCAATGGTGCACAACACCTTCATCGTGGCAAAATCGGAGTTGCGGAATATCCCCGGAGCCAAAGTCGGGGACTATACCCTCTGGTACTGGAAATATCTGATCGCCAGCCCGCTGACCAAGACGATCCTGTGGGTCCCGCTTCGGAACTCCCTGATCATAGGCGCGTTCGTTACCGTTATCTCGGTCCCCCTCGGCGCCCTGATGGCGTGGCTGATGGTGCGTACGGATATCCCGGGCAAAGGTCTTCTGTCCGCTCTGATCCTGATTCCGTACATGATTCCCTCCTGGTGCAAAGCGCTCTCCTGGATGACCATCTTCAGGAATCCCAGCATGGGCGGCAACGGCGTTCTGTCCAGTCTGGGCATTCCCGTTCCGAACGCGCTGGCGTCCGGCTTCATACCAATCATCATCGTCATGACGATGCACTACTACGCATTTTCGTATATCATGGCATCCGGCGCGCTTCGTTCCATCAACTCCGAACTGGAGGAAATGGGTGAGATCCAGGGTGCTACGAGAAGCCAGATCCTGAAGAGCATCACACTCCCCCTGATCCTCCCGTCCATCCTTTCGGCAACCATCATGACCATCAGCAAGTCCGTCGGCACCTACGGCGTCGCCGCCAGACTCGGAGGCAACAATGCGGACGGAACTCCGTTCTATGTTCTCGCCACCCGAATGAAGGACTTTATCAACAGCAGTCCGAAGGGCGTCGGCTATGCGATGTCCATCCTGATGATCCTCCTCGCAGCCGGAACCATCATCGTCAACCAGAAGCTGATCGGAACGCGTAAGTCCTACGCCACGATCGGGGGTAAGGGCACGAGGAGCAATCTGATCCAGCTACGAAGCGCCAAATGGCCGATGCTGATCGTCATTACCATCTTTTTGATCATCGCCATGGTCATGCCTGTTTTCTTCCTCGTGATGGAGTCCTTCCAGATCATTCCCGGAGGCGGATACGGTGCGAATAATCTTACACTGTACGCATGGATCGGCGATCTGCAGCATGCGCCGAATCCGGGTTACGCGCAGAACGGTCTGTTCCGCAATTCCGAGTTCGGACGCGCGCTGGGCAACACGGTCAAGCTTTCGCTGATCGCTTCCCTCATCACCGCGGTATTCGGTCAGTTTTTCGGATACATCACAACGCGCGGACGGGGCAAATGGTACGGCAACGCTGTGGAACAGCTCATCTTTATCCCGTATCTGATGCCCGGTGTCGCATTCTCCGCCATCTATTTCTCCATGTTCAGCCAGCCGAGGCTCGGCGGTCTGATTCCGTCTCTTTACGGAACGTTTGCTCTGATCCTCCTGGTATCCATCGTCAAGCATTTCCCGTTCGCGAGCCGGTCCGGCTCCTCCAACATGATGCAGATCGCGGTGGAACTGGAAGAAGCTGCCACGATCAACGGTGCGGGATTCTGGAGAAGAATCGGAAGCATTATCATTCCTCTCGCGAAGAACGGCTTCCTTTCCGGCTTCCTCCTTTCCTTCATCAGCATTGCCAAGGAACTGGATCTGATCGCGATCCTGATGACCCCGAAGAATTACACCCTGTCGTTCCTCGCGTTCGACTACTCGAAGGAAGCCATGCCTCAGGTGGCGGATGCGATTTGTATCGTGATCATCGTATTCATCCTTGTAACCAACCGGATTGCCGATAAATTCGGCGGTAACGTAAGCAAGAGCATGTAAGCCGCTCGACTTAAGAAAGGAAAACTGTTATGAGTAAAATCGTATTAAGTCACATCGATAAATTCTACGGAGAGAACCATGTTCTCCGTGACATCAATCTTACGATCGAGGACGGCGACTTCATGACTCTGCTCGGGCCGTCCGGCTGCGGAAAAACAACGACGCTCCGTGTCGTCTCCGGTCTGGAAAAGCCCCAGAACGGCACCATGACGATTGACGACAAACCTGTCATCGACGCGGAAAAAGCTTTTTACGAAGCACCGTCCAAGCGCGGGCTGAATCTTGTTTTCCAGAGCTATGCGCTCTGGCCGCACATGACCGTGTTCGACAACGTTGCCTTCGGTCTTAAAATCAAGAAAATGAAAAAAGCGGAAGTGGAAGAAACCGTTATGCGGTCGCTGAAGACCATGCGCATCGAAGAATACCGCGACCGTTATCCGAACGAGCTCTCCGGCGGTCAGCAGCAACGTGTCGCCATCGCGCGCGCGATCGCTTCCAGCCCGAAGCTGCTGCTCCTTGACGAGCCGCTGTCCAACCTGGACGCCCGCCTGCGTATTGACATGCGAGCCGAGCTGAAGCGCCTGCACCGTGAAACCGGCACGACCATCATCTACGTCACGCACGATCAGGTCGAGGCGCTCACGATGTCCACCAAGATTGCTCTTTTCAAGGAGGGCGAGATTTCCCAGATCGACACGCCGCTCGGTCTTTACACGAACCCCATCGATCTTCAGGCGGCAGACTTTATCGGCAATCCACGTATCAACTTCATCGATTCCAAGAGCATTTATGACGGCGAGAATCTGAACGTGGAAAGCGTATTCGGCACATTCGTGTTCCCGAAATCCACTTTGAAGCTTGACGAAGAGATCCCAGTAAATAAAGAATTTGACACAGTACTGGGGCTCCGCCCCGAAATGGTGGATGTCTATACGGAAGATCCCCATCATAAAAACACAGTTTCCGCAAAGGTATACGCGAATCAGCCTGCGGGCAGCGAAACGCTGATCACGCTGACGGTCGGCGGTCTGGAGTTCCTCGCCATTCAGGTCGGTCTTGTGGAGTACGATATGAACCAGCAGGTTTATGTTGTTCTGCATCCCAGCCGCATGAACGTGTATAATAAAGCTACGGGAAGGCTCATCAAATATGCCAAGACCAAACACAAGGCAGGCATTGATGACTGACAGAAGTTACTTGAGCACTTGAAGCAGAAAGGAAATCGCGCATCATGAAAAAGACAGTTGCTATTCTCTTATCCGTTCTGTTGTTTGCCTCTCTGGCCGCGTGTTCCTCCTCTTCCAATACCGGAACCGCTGCCGCACCGGTACAGCCCGATGACGCACCGAAGACAGGCGTCGAGGCAATCGATACGGTTGGCGCAGACGGAATTGACTGGAACCATATGTCAGCGGATGAGCTTTATGAGATGGCAAAAGCCGAGGGCGGCACCATTACGATCTATTCGACGACAGCCGACGCCGACACGGCGCGCAAATACATCCGCGATCTGTATCCCGATCTGAACTTTGAATACATTTCCTGCGACACCAACACCGTCAAGGATAAAATCGAGATGGAAGGCGAAAGCGGAAATGCCATGGCGGACGTTCTTATGGTCAAGGACGCATCCGGCGAGATCTACAACGAACTCGTTCTCTGGAACATTCTGGACATCTACTATCCCGCCGACATCTGCGAGCATATTGACCCGAACCTGCTGAAATACGGCATGCCGCTGTATTCCACGTTCAACCCCTGGTTCTATAACACAAGGATGTACCCGGACGGAGTTCCGATCGAGAGCTGGTGGGACATCGTGGAAGGTTATAACGAGGAGACCCAGTCCTTTAAGGACGCAAGCGGAAAGAGCACGCAGAAGTGGACCATCTACTCGAAGGATATCACCTCCCCCTCCTATGCGGCGCTTTGGGCTCAGCTGATAGTCGATGGCGACGCGCTGGCAGAGCAGTATAAAGCCCAGTACGGGAAAGACCTTGTATTCACGTACACAGAACACCTGAAAAACACCCCCGGTCTCATGGAGCTTCCGGAGAACAACGCAGGCGTCGAACTCTTCTGGCGTTTCTCCCAGATGCTGATCACACCTCTCGCGGACGGCGATGCCGTTGTGGAAGCCGTGAACGATTCTGTCAACGGGCCGACGCTCGGTCTCTGCTCCGCTTCCAAGCTGGACAACTCCAAGCAGGCTATGGGCGAGAACGGATTTGATATCGCATGGGTGACCGGTCTGAAACCCTATACGGCTCAGAACTCCGCAGGCTATTCCTATGTGGTAACCGGCTGCGACAACCCGGCAGGCGCGCGCCTGTTCATCAACTTCATGATGGGCGGAGCGGACGGCAAGAGCGGCTGCTACCAGGTGTTCGACAAACTCGGGCACTGGTCTGTCCGCGACGACGTGACCTATCAGAAATCCGGAATCGTTTTTGAAGACGTCGGCCTGACAGCACCGGATTATGAAAAGGTCTATGCAAACTATCCGAACGTGAAGGCTTACTGGAACCTCTGGAACAGCACCAGATAATCTGTCTATCTCACGCGGCGGAGTCATTCCGCCGCGTGCTGAATTGATTCACGGTGAACCGCGATGGCTAAAGAACGGTCTGCATTGCAGAGGAAAATCGATCAGTTTCTGAGAGTCCTGTTTCTGGATGAGAAGGGCGCTCCGAAAAGCGCGGCGCTGCTCTATTCTTTTCTTCTTGCGATCCTCTTCGTTCTCGTTTATCTGGCAGCCTACCTGCTGTTGCTGGACCCGTTGGAGAACCTGTTCTCCGGCGCCTCCGTTGCGGTAAGGAATATCATCCAGTATCTGATTCCCGCGGTTGCAGGGAGCATTCCATGCGTCGCGCTGTATTATGCTTTCCCAAAGCAGAAGCAGCTTGTACCCTACGCTTTCCTGTGGATGGTGGTCCTGCTCGTGGCGATCATGCTGTTTGAACTGCTGCTGATCGACTGGTCGGATGCCTGGACGGAATACCAGCTCTTCCTTGTCATCCTTGCCATCCCCCTCGCGGTTTCCGTTCTTTGCGGGGGAATCCCGGTTACTTTTCTCTACCGGAAGGATATGAAGAAGAAACGCGAGGAAAAGGAAAAAGCCCCGGAACGGCCGTCCTACTATAATACCTGATTGAGATGCTGGAAGTTTATTTCTGCAACGTCGGAGACGGAGACGCCATACTGCTGACAGAGCATCTTCCCGATGGCCGGGATTATAATGTGATGGTCGACGCCGGCAGGGCGTGTCTGGAACCCGCGGAAGGATCACTGAGAAAAGAAGCTGTATACTACCTTATGAAGCGTAGGATACAGCATCTGGACCTGATGATCCTGACGCATCTCCATATCGATCATATGGGAGGCGTGCCGCGTGTTTTGAAAACCGTCCGGACAGACCGCCTGTGCGTGCTGACGGTGCCTCCGCAGAATGCTCATCCCATCCTGCCTTCGTTCCGTTCAACGGAAAAGAAGGTGAACGGACTGATACAGGCGCTCAATCTTTACAGAGAGCTGATCGAAGAGGCGGAATCTTCGGGATGCCGCATCGAAACCGCAGCTTCCGGAACGGTATCTCTGACGGACAGGCTGTCCATGACGACCTATCTTCCAGATCAGGGAGTGACACGCCGTCAGAAGAACGTATTTGACGCATTGTACCTTCAAAACGAAACGGATCACGATACATGTTACCGCGCCGCGTCGGAACGGAATCTTTCCAGCCTGATGAGCCTGTTCGCCTACGCCGGCAGAAACATCCTGCTGACCGGCGACCGCTATGCGGCGGATTGGGAAAATATCCCCGTTCCCGTATGCGATATCGTGAAACTGCCGCACCACGGCGATCCCAAATCCATGACTGAACCGCTGATCAGGAAACTTTCCCCGCAGTATGCGGTGATCTCCTGTCAGAATGATCCGGCGGCAAAAAAGGACCGGCCGAACGCGGAAATCGTTTCCATGATGCAGAAATATGTCCCGCATATCCTCTGCACGGAAAACAAACCCCTTCCGGGAATGAAAGCGGCAACACACAACGGAATCCTTTTCCGGATCGAAGAAAACGGCACCATGCACTGCAGCATGGAATGAAATACGGTAAATCCCGTTTGCGGACGGTATTTATAAAGAAAGGACATTGATCAATCATAAGGAGGAATATTATGAAAAAGCTAGTTTCAATCGTTCTTGCTCTGCTGATGGTCCTTGCGCTTGTTGCGTGCGCTGCCCCTGCGGCCCCCGCGCCCGCTGCAGAACCTGCAGTTGAAGAACCCGTTGCGGAAGCTCCCGCAGAAGAGCCCGCCGCACCGGAAGAACCCGTTGAGGAACCCGCAGCGGAAGAACCCGTTGAAGAACCCGCAGCGGAAGAAGTCGCTTATGCTCCTCTTGCTCTCAATATCAAGAACAAGACCGGCGTAACCATCAACGAAGTCTATATCTATGAGCAGGGTGCGGAAGGCAAGGGCAACAGCGTTGTCGAAGCCGGCTGGAAAGATAAGGACGTTGATGAAGAGAACTACGAGAAGAACATCTATATCGTCCGTAAAGCGGATGCCCCGATGGAAGTCTATGTTGTCTTCGAAGACGGCAGCAATGCGACCTGGACGCTCGCAGAGCCTCTGAAAATGTACGACAAGCTGTCCATGAAGAAGGGCACCGATGTCGCGGAGTGGGAACAGGAACCCAACGATGATCCCGAAGACATCGCGAAGATGGACGAAGTCATTGCCGCAGGCAAAACCGCCGACAACTGCTAGCCAGGTTATGAACTGATCGCCGTCGAACTGAAGAACAAGACCGGCAAGAATATCAATGAGTTCTACTTCTATGAAGAAGGCGGCGAT
>JAEEGL012327119.1_pt1 | contig 10472 bp, 6 predicted proteins | sample 9134231 | NCBI WGS metagenome assembly JAEEGL01 (sample SAMN16246548, study PRJNA631951) | gut metagenome | biome: gut microbiome; feature: rumen; material: fiber-attached | host: Bos | place: Iran: Karaj | collected 2018-10 | reverse complement strand
TTGGGAAAACATCAGCTATGTCATGCATTACGGATTCACCACAGCGCTTGTACGTGCGGTGACAGCCATTCCGGGCCACGCCTGCTTCGGCGTATTCATGGGTGTGTTCTACGGTTTGGCAAGGAAGTATCAGAACACCGGCAACCCGCACGCGTCAAGAGTCTGCAGATTCCTCAGCGTGTTCTTCCCGGTTCTGCTGCATGGCACCTACGACTACATTGCATCCACCCAGCAATCCGCCGAGGACTGGTATTTTATCGCATTCGTTGCGGTCCTGTTCATCGTCTCGTATGTCCTGGTGAATAAGATGTCCAAAAAAGACAAATTGATCGCTTGATGTCTGCAAGGGATTGATTTGATTGATAATTAATGCTGAAAAAAGGCGCCTGCTGTTTGCAGATGCCTTTCTTTGTTCACAATAATTAATCCCTTTGCCTTTTGATGTAAACCAATCTCTCCTCCCTGCGCAAAACCATTTGCAAAATGGAGAAAAGTATGTTATAGTGATACAGAAGATACTTTTTCGATTGAAAACTGCGCAAAGGAGAAACCACCATGAACGACGCCGAACGAAAAGCGGATGAGCTGCTGCTGTATGATCCGCTGTTTGAAACGCCGCCCGACACCGTGATCCGTGACACCCCCGGCAAGGGGTTTTTCGGCAAGGCCGTTGTGAAAAAAACGGTCTTTGTTGCGGTGCTGGCGCTGTTTGTCGGCGTTTCGATCGCTTTGAGCTTTCACTCGCTGACCAAAAGCCGGTTCTATTACGAAGAGACCGAAGGCGGCTGGATGCTTACGGAGTTCAACGCGAATAAAACCGACGCCGTTTTGGAGGTCGGCCCCGTGTTCGCCGAAGACGGCAGCGTTGAAGCCGGTAAAACGGTGGTCGCGGTCAAGCAGTTTGCCGTTTGCTGCAACGAGACCACGTCGTTCATTCTGATCGGCAAAGACGTGCGCGAGATCCCGAACACCGCGTTTTACAGCTGCACATCGCTGCGCGCGGTGATCGTTGACGACGAAAACCCCCGGTTTTGTTCCGTGGACGGCGTTTTGTATCGCAAAGAAAACGGCAGCGCGACAGAGCTGATGCTTTATCCCGCGCACAACGACATTTACCGGGCGATGCTGTTGCTCGGCGAACAGGCGCCGACCGATGCGAAGGAAGCTGCGGACTTTGCCGCCAGGGCCGCAGCACTTGAAAAAACGCGGGCAAAATGGTTGGCCTCGCAAAACAAGGATTATCCGGCGCAGGGTGACTTCGACCTTTCAGACGAGCAAATCTCCGCATTTGCGGCGTGTCTTAAATATGAGATCCTGCCGGGCGTCAGCCGCATCGGCGAAATGGCGCTTGCCGAATGCAAAACGCTGTTTGAAGTCAAGCTGCCCGAAGGCGTGCGCGACATTGAGACCATGGCGTTTTTCAAATGCGTCAACCTCAGAAGCTTCAATATTCCCAACACGGCGGAAACCATCGGTTCCGACGCGTTCTCCTATTGCGACAAAGTGCCGTACATCTTCGTTCCGGCGTCTGTGAAAAGCATCGGTCACCATGCGTTTTACGGCTGTGACGGCGTCGATGAGATCCAGATGGAATGCGACGAAAACAATGCGCCGGAAACGAGCCAAAACTGGCTGCCGAAGCACAGAAAGGTGTTCTTGCGCAATGTGCCGGTGGTCTACGGATGTGAAAGGAGGGATGGCTGATGAGTAAGTTCCGCGCTTTCATGGCCGACGTCAAGGCCCATTGGAACACGCCCGACACAGCGAACGGGAAATATGTTTGCGGCAAGGAATACCTCTATGTTTTCTTCGGTGTTGCGGCAAACTATGCGGCGCAAGCGCCCTTCAAATACATCAGCTTTGCCGCGTCGTGCTACCTGATCATGTATCACTATGAGCTGCCGTACCTTTCGTTTTCCGTCATCACGCTGATCGGTCTGCCGCTCACCTATCTTTGGAACCTGCTGGAATGGTTCGTCACTGACAACCTCGGCCTTTTGCCAAAACGAACCGAGCGAAAGCTCAACACCGTCTATCTCTCTGTTGCCGCGGCGGGCTTGCTGCTTCTGATCTTTGACGTCAGCGCCCTTTTGCCGAAAGACAGCTGGCTGATCGGCGCGCTCAACGGACTGAGCGGCATCAACGCCCTTTCGTTTTTCAAGATCTTCGGCGTTCAGCTGCTGGTCAACGGCTGGGGCGGCGCGCGCAACATCTTCCTTCGCAAGAAGCTTGTGCCGAAACACGGGCGCTATAAGTTCAGCCTGTATGCCAACGTGATCCAGAAATCGGTGATGATCGTGCTGCTGGGCTGGCTGCCGGCCTATCAGATTCCGGACGTTCACGAGCGCCTTTGGATCGCCTATCTGCTGTTTTCGCTTTTTAACATGTTCGATTTCGGCAACAAGCTTGAGACCTGTTCCGAAACCATCAGCCCGAATTCGCAGGAGCGCATTTTCATGCGCAGCTATCCCGTCAAGATCTGCCATCTGCTCAACTCTTTGATCACCGCGATTGTGCCGATGCTCGGCTCGTTCGACGACATCAACTTCTATCGCTATGTGCTGCCCGGGTTCTTTTTGCCCTGCGCGCTGATGACCATGCTGTTCGCCGGAAAGATCAAAGAGCGCATTCCGCAGCCGCCGCTGGAAAAGAAACAGCCGATCCCCTTCTGGTACGGCATTTTCCAGGTCATGCGCAACAAATATCGTTGGCTGAGCATGTTCTCAAAGCTGCTCGACTCCCTTGGCAACGGCATGCTGGACATCACCGTCGTTTTCCTGCTGTATACCATGCGCCTGTCCGGCATCGAATACAGTTTGCTGATGGCGCTGCTGATGTTCCGCTCAACGATCCCGGCGTTTCTTGCCCCGTGGTTCATGAAGCGTTTTTCGTTCAAACAGCTGCGCATCTTCCGCCAGATCGCGGAGGCGAGCCATTGCGTTGTGTGCATTCTTGCGCTGCTGTTCCTGAGCGGGAACACGCTCGCCTGCGGCATCATCATGTACACTTCCTACTGGATCCGCGACTTCCTTGGCGAGATCCCGAAAGTTGCAGAGCGCGATATGAACATCCGTTTGAGCGACTATCAGATGTACCTTTCCGGCGAACGGCTTGAAGGGTTTTCCAACATTTTCAACTGGTTCGTTTCGCCGATCGCAACACTTGCGGGTCTGATCATTCCGCTGATCATTTTGAAAAGCGGCTTCAATTCCAACTGGAACATCCTGTTCTTCGACGCGTCGCGCTTCGGCATTCTTGCCGTTCCGCTGGCGTTCGACCTTGTTGGCCATTTGCTGATGATGATCCCCTATTTCTTCTGGGATTACAACATCGACCAGCACGAATATGTCATCTCCGTGCTCAAGCAGCGCGCCGAGCTTGCCGAAGAGGGCTACTTCCCCGGCGAATATGACGGCTCGCTCCGGTTTGCTGATCCGGGCGAAATACATCAGGGGATGCCGAAAGACCCCAAGGGCGCCTTGAACGCCGCGGCGGAGGTTGCATCGGTGGAGACCGGATAACACTCAGTAAACAATCATTACAGATAAACATTGAACCACCCCTTTGCGGGTGGTTTTTCTTATGGAAGTCAAACCGTACAACACCATAATTCGATTTATGTATAACAACCATGAATATTCAATGAATAATTGTGCACAATCCGTTAATAATTCGCCATATTTGTTGAATTATACAGTAACTGATGTATGATAATGAATAAGAATACAACGGAGGTGCCGTTCCCATGTCAGAATATGTGATTACCCGTCTGCCCCGCACCGCTACGCCCGAAGAAGTCGGCGTATCCTCCCGCGCAGTTCAGGCCTTCTTGCACGATTGCGACCGTTTGGGACTCAACATCCACACAGTCATGATTACCCGTGCAGGCAAGGTCGCCGTGGAGTGCGCGTGGGCGCCTTACGACCTTTCCATTCCGCATACCATGTTTTCGTTTTCCAAGCAGGTGACCAGCATCGCCATCGGCTTTTGCGTTGACGAAGGTCTGCTGAAACTGGAAGACCCGGTGAGCAAATACTTTCCCTACTCCTCGGGCAACAAAAAGCATGACGCGCGCAACGATGCGATCACGGTCTACGATCTGATCACGCAGCGCTCCGGCAAAAACATCTCGATCTTTACGACCAACAACGAGAAGAAAGAGTGGCTGAACAACTGGCTTGCGGCGCCCTTCAAAGGCAAGACCGGCGAGAGATGGAATTATCTCAGCGAAAACATCTACATGCTTTCACGCCTTGTGACCAAGGTTTCCGGTCAGGGCCTCACCGATTTCCTTACCCCGCGTTTGTTTGAGCCGCTTGGCATTGAAAAGCCCTACTGGGAACACGACCACAATGGCTTTGACGCCGGCGGTTGGGGCGCTTATTTGAAAACAGAGGACATGGCGAATATCGGAATCTGCTTCATGAACAACGGCGTATACGACGGCAAGCAGGTAATCCCGGCCGACTGGGTCCGGCTTTCCACCACACGTCACCTTGAAAAGGTTTCCCCGTCATTCTATGATCCTCTCAGCTACGGATTCCAGCTCTTTATTCAGCCGGAGTTTCGCGGAACGTACTCGTTCAACGGGCTTTTCTCACAATTTGACGTCATGTTCCCCGACTACGACGCCGTGCTCACCTGCACCGCCGGCGACATGCATGAGAGAAACTTTTGGAAAACCGTTTTCAAGCATTTCCCAGGCGTCTTTATCGACAACACCGATCCTGACAACGAGGGCTTTGAACTGCTGAAAGCCTATGAGCAAAAGATGGCAGACCGCAATCCGCCGATGGCGCTTCGCTGCCCCGAAAGCGAAGCAAAGATCAACGGTCGCATCATCAAGACTTCGGCCCGCAAGAACGCAAGCATTCTCGGCCCCGGCAACAACTTCTATCTCTATGCCCGTGCGGGCAAGATCGACTGCTTCCGCTTCAGATTCACCGAAGATTCGCTTAAGGTAGAGTTTTCCGAGAAGAACAGCCCGAAATCGGTCATCGACGTTGGATTGGACGGCGAGTATCTGTATTCCGAGCTTCAGCTTGCAGAACTCACAGTTCCTGTTGCAAGCTATGGAACATGGGTGAATGAAAGTGTGTTCAAGCTGGTCGTAGTACCGCGCAACATGGCGCAGTATCGGGAGTTTTACTTCCGCTTTTTGCCCGTTGACGTTGTGCACATTACCAGCAGAACGAACCCCGGCATCAAGGATATGCTTGAGTTCTACCTGCAGTTTAACGGCATGAAAAAGTCGAAGCCGCTCAGCACTGTCAGCACAGCCGTTGGCGCTGCGCTCGGACTGGGTATGGACCCGAATTTCTATGGCGTGATAAAGTAATCAATCAGAACAGTTTCAGAGAACCAACACAAAAAGCACCTGTTTTTCTACAGATGCTTTTTTGTGTTTTTATGTAAATATATTTCACATTCGAATCGCGTTTTTGATCATCTTTTTACAACTGATTTCTCACCATCAGGCGCCCCCATCGCAACGTTCAAAGAATAATCAATCCCACTCGCTTCCCGTGACCGTATCGAGATCGGTGCCTTTGGTCTCATGCGTCTTTGTCAGCACCAGCAGAAGGCCGATCAAAATGCCGGGTGCGGAAATGCAAAGGGCGGCGGTACTGATGACGGAATTGCCGAGAGCGCCGAGCGTCGGCAGCAAGATCGCCATGCCGACCACGGTGCCGATCGCCTGGATCACATAGGCGGACGATGCGACGGAAGAGCGCAGGTTGGTGGGCGAGGATTCGGACATCATCATCACGTTGATATCTCCCACCGACCAGAAGCTGCCCACGCACGCGCCAGTCAGGAACCCAACAAGATACGGATTCCAGGCCAGCTTTGCCCCAAAGGTGAACGTCAGCAGGGTCGTCATCGTCAAAGCAGACATGATTGCGCCTGCGGTTTTGCGGCCCAATCTGTCGGAGACGAACCCGACAAGGAATTGGAACACCGCACTGCCCACGGCAAACAGGAACAGCGCCTGCGTCACCGCGCCGTTATTGGAGGCCACCGCGTTCAGCGCATCGTCAAGCGTTGCCGCGCCGCCGGTGGAAACAAGACGACCGGCATAGCCGTAGGAGAGCATCGGCTGATAGTTCATGGTGATGATGAAGCCCAGATTGTGGAACGCCATCAGAATATACAGCCAGCGCAGCTGCTTGTGACGCATTGCGAATTTCAGCGCGGCAAAGAAGCCGCCCTGCGCGTTCTGCACCTCTTTGCGTTCTTTTTCCGCACGGATCTCCTCCTCGCTCATGCGCAGGTATTTCAAGCGCGAATCGATAAAGGCGTCTGTTTCGCGGGCAAGAAGCAGCGCAAGGAAGGAGGCGACAAGGCCGATGACGGCAGGCACCAAAAAGACCATGCGCCATTGCGTCTGATCATACAAAAAGATGCGCCGCAGCAGAGGGATCAGCATTGCGCCGAGGGTGGCGACCGCGCGCACCAGTGAATAGACCTTGGCGCGGTGCTTCGCGGGTGCGGTCTCCATGATATAGACCACCTGCATATCGTGCGGCACGAAGAACGAGATCACGCAGTAGCCGATGATATACAGCGGGATGTTGCCCGACAGGAAAATCAGCGTCATGCCCAGCGCCATGCCGAAGGTGTTGACGACCAAAAACAGCCGGCGTCCGTAGCGGTCGGACAGCGTCTTATAAAACAGCGAAATGGCAATGCACGGATAGGAAAGCAGCTCAAGCGTGCCGAGCTTCGACAGCGAACTGTCGCCGAATTTCGCGAACAGATCTGCCGCGATCTCTGTTTTCATCTGGACACAGATCTGCGAAGCGATCTCGTCTGTGATATACACCAAACAGATGATGAACACCATATAGATCAGGTACGTCCTGCGTTTTGGACGCGCCTTTTCTTTTTCCCATTTTGCAATCTCACGCTGCTTTTTCAGCGCGGCCTTGCGCAGCTTTTCAGGCGTAAGCGTTTTTTCAGCCATACGATCCACCTCCGGGAGAATTGTTGTAGATATTATATCATGTTTTTGCGTTCGTAGACAGATGCCTTTTCAATATCAAACGAAGCATTAGATTCAATAATAAACCTCTGAGTATAGCGTGAAATAAATTCACTCTATCGTTTTGTTGCGTTACTTCACTTTTGCTGCCTGCTGAAGCGCTTTGCAGGCCTTATACTGCGGGTGGGTCGGGTCTGTGACGCCGTCGGTGACGAGCTTGCGTTTGGCGTCGGCAGCCATATCATAGAGCAGGCTTTGATAGAGTTCTTTGGAATCGCCGCCTTTTTCAAGACCCATTTCAATGATCTCCGTTGCAAAGCCGAGCGTCGCCGTTGTATAGAGATTGCCGCTGTATTGGTTGAGGGTCGTATCGCCGGGAACAAGGCGGCTGTGGATCTTGTTTGTCAGCAAAACGATCACAAGGTTTTCCTCGGGGTCGATCACGGTCAGCGTTCCGGTAAAGCCCTGATGACCGAACAAGTTCGTGTGCGACGCGGAGCCGAAGTAACGGTCAAACTGGTGCTCTCCCTCGCGCCACCAGCCGAGGCCGTGGTAGGTATAGTTCTCGCTTTTCGGCGCGGTGAACATGTCGATCACATCGCGGGAGAAGAATTTATATTTTCCGTAGCCGCCGGTCAGCATGACGGAGGCAAGCTTCGCAAGATCGCCGGCGTTGGCAAACAGACCCGCGTGGCCGGAAATGCCGTTCATGCAGAAGTAGGCGTTCGGATCATGCACCTCGCCCTGCAGCGTGTTGGTGCGCACGTTCGTGTAATGCAGGTTGCCGTCGCGGCTGTTGCCCATCAGCTCAGTCGCGGCGCAGTCGTCTTTGGAAAAGCCGCTCTTCAGCGGATTATAGGTGATGTGCGTCAGTCCCATGGGTTTCCAGAACGTCTTTTTCAAAAAAGCGCTCAGCGTTTGTCCCGTAACAGCTTCCACACAGAAGCAAAGCACCATGTAATCCACGTCGCTGTAGAGCGTTTTGGTTCCGGGCTCATACATCAGCGGCGTGCGGAAGATCTGCTGCAGCGTCTTTTTCCTTGTTGCTGCGTCGGCGCCGGTGCCCGCATACAGCACGTTGCCGTTGTCGGAATCGAAATATTGCGAGGCGCAGTCGTAGCGGTCGTTGAAATACTGCGGTCCGGCCGGGAAGCCGCCCTGATGCTTCAAAAGATCGCGGACCGTCAGCTTCGCCTTCCATTGCTTGTTCGTTTTGAGCGCGACATGGTCATAGCCGTCATATCGGATGTCGATCGTCTTGTCGGAAAAGGCCTTGCCGAGGATATCCACGATTTTAGCGTCAAGGTCGATCTTTCCCTGTGTCAAAAGGTATTGGATCGCGTAGTTCACGCTGTACATCTTCGTGTTCGACGCAAGGTCATAGAGGGTATCCGTCGTCACAGGCGCGGCTTTGACCGGCTTGCCATATTTATCATAGGTCTGCACGTTGCCCCAGGCGTTTTCATACACGAGCCGCCCGTCTTTCACAACGGCAAGCTGCGCGCTTGTGAAGCCGTTTTTGATGTCATAAGTGATGATGCGGTCGATCGTGTCCAGCGCCTTCTGTGACAGCCCGACGTCAGAGGGTTTGCCGCTTTTGACGGTCGGATAGGCAATGCAGGCGCGCACGGTTCCTTTTTTGATGTTACTGACCTGCAGCGAGTTCAGTCCGTTGACCGTGAGGCCGGAGATGTTCAGCTTATAGGCGGTTCCGGCAACCGCGCCCTTGGTGTTGACGCGCGTTCCGTTGATATAGAGCGCGAACGAGCTGCAATCGCGATCCGGCTGAAGATAGAGCACGCCCTGGCCGGCGTAGCTGTAAAACCCGATGCGGTTGTTGACGGCAAACGATGTGTTGATGCTGCCCTTCCAATCAGGAAACGTGACGTCGATCTGCCATTGCCGCGACGGGATCGTTGTCGCAATAAGTTTCGGCGAAGCGGTTTTTGCCGCTGCCGCGAACGAGATCTGCAGCAGAACAAGCACAACTGCAAGCACGATCGAAACCGTTTTCCGGATCAAAGCTCCTGATTTCATGGATTTAACCTCCGAATTCTTCATTGAAAAGCAACTCCTTTCGCTCTTGATTGATTATATCATACTTCGTTTGGATGCACAAGTTTTTTTCAAAACTCTTCCCTTTTGATTGACGATTGACAGAAGGGAAAATGATTGTTTTCTTTGCGGAGAGTATCCCCCGCTCTTTCTTCCTTTTCATGAAAGACTTAGCACCAAACGCACATTTTTGGCGAGGTTCCAAAATGGAACATGTGAAAACTGCACAAACTTCGCATTTGGTTCTTGTCTTTTGCTCTTTTTTCAGTTAAACTTATAATGCGGTAATACAGGAGGCGATGAACATGAATACGCTTTTTGCAGACACTCTGAAATCGCTGCGTCAGGAGAAGGGCCTTTCCCAGCACGATCTTGCCCGGCGGCTGATCGTGACCCGTTCCACAGTTACACGCTGGGAAAGCGGTCTGCGACTGCCGGACGCAACAATGATCGCCCGCATCGCCGACGTGCTCGGCGCAGACGTCAACAAGCTGCTGACCGCCATGGCCCAAAGCGACGAAGCGCCGAACATCATCATGGTGGACGACAGCAGAGTTTTGCTTTCGGAGGGTCTGTCCGTTTTGGAAGAAGTCATGCCGAACGCCACGATCACTGGCTTTATCTGGCCGCAGGAGGCGATCGAATATGCAAAAACGAACCGGCTCGCCCTGGCCGTTCTCGATATCGAACTGGGCGCGGCAAGCGGACTTGATTTGTGCGGCAAGCTGCTTGAGATCAACCCCCGCACCAACGTGGTCTTTTTGACCGCCTATCCCGATTATTCGCTTGACGCCTGGAACACCGAGGCCTGCGGCTTCCTTGTCAAACCGCTGACGCCTCAAAGTGTGCGCAGCATACTTGGCAAGCTGCGCTATCCGTTTTTGGGAGGTGGCGACGCATGAGCAGCCAGTTGATTGCCGCCGCGTATTCGTTGTGCGGTGCGTTGCTCGCAATGATGGTGCTGGGCATCATCGTCTCTGCAACGACGCCTGCGCTCGATTATTGGAACAGGGGCTATTTTCTCGCGTTCTTTTCGCTTCTTTTTCTCTATGTCGTTGTCATTTTCATCGACACCATCCTCTATGCCGATTCCGAAACGGTGAAAGCGGGAAAAGCCGTTGTGATCCTTGAATATCTGTTTTTCTCCGCGCTGACGGTGATGCCGATCCTCTATTTGCTGCATTCCTGCAATGAAAGCATCAAAAGCAGCGCGCTGCTGCGCGCCGGGATCGCGCTTTGGGTCGTTTTCTGGATTTTGATGCTTGTCGGTCAGTTTACGGACGCCTTCTATTCCATTGCGCCTGACCATCAATACACCCGCGGCGCATGGTTCCCGCTTCTGATCGCGCCGCTGACCGCCATTGTGCTGCTGAACATTGCAGGCGCGCTGAAACGGCGCAGCAAGCTTTCCAAAGGGGCTTTCGTTGGAATT
>JAEEGL012157630.1_pt1 | contig 10472 bp, 2 predicted proteins | sample 9134231 | NCBI WGS metagenome assembly JAEEGL01 (sample SAMN16246548, study PRJNA631951) | gut metagenome | biome: gut microbiome; feature: rumen; material: fiber-attached | host: Bos | place: Iran: Karaj | collected 2018-10 | reverse complement strand
TACTATATGGAAGACTACGTTGGCAGCCAGGACACGCTGGGCCAAGCCTTCCAGAATCTGCACGCTAAAGACATTACCATCGAGCAATTCATTGAGGCTGTCCGCCGTTGGTATGCTGGCATTCCCTATAGCATTACCGACCAGAACCAAAACGAGCAACTTTATCAGTCACTTATCTATGCCGCTCTCATGGGCTACGGTGCCGACATCAGCGCCGAAGACCAGACCTCAGACGGTCGGATGGACATTGCCCTGAGGTTGCCTGATGCCATCTATATCATAGAACTTAAACATGGCAAGACCGCCGACGAGGCATTAGACCAGATACTTACCAAGGACTATGCCGTGCGCTTCGCTACCGATGTGCGCCCTGTCTATGCCATTGGGCTGAACATCAGCACCGACCACCGTACCATCGATAGCTATAAAATGGTGCAGGCGAAATAAGAAATATTAAGGAAATAAGAAATAATAATTAAAAAATAAAAATGACGAGATTATGAAAAAGAGACATTTAATGAAAGTTATGCTGCTTTTAGGAGCATGCTTTATGGCGTTGACTGCCAAGGCGACCACGGTAGAGATTGTTGAAAATAGCAGTTCGGGCATTAATGGTGCTAATTACACAGCCACATTGGGGGACGGCACAGTATTGGGGTTTTATAAAAATTATGATGATAATTATAGATTCTGCGGTGCCATTACAACAGCAACGTCGTTGGTTGTACCTGATGAGGTTATTTATCAGGGCATAACATATTCTGTTACAACAGTTGGGGGCTATAATCGCTCTCGCTGTGATTTCAACAACTCTCCCAATTTGACCAGTATTTCGTTGCCTTCTGTTACGTCAGTAGATGGTTCTGCTTTCTATAGCTGTACTTCGCTGACCAGCATCTCGCTGCCTGCTGCCACAGAAATAGGAAGCTCTGCATTCTCTCGCTGTTCTTCACTGACCAGCATCTCGCTGCCTGCTGCCACGTCATTAGGAGAACAAGCATTTTATGGCTGTTCCTCGCTGACCAGCATCACGCTGCCTGCTGCCACGTCTGTAGGTAATTGGGCATTCGGAGGCTGTACCTCGCTGACCAGCATCACGCTGCCTGCTACTGCAGGAATCAATCGCATTACTTTTCAAGACGACAATGGCTCTTCACGATATTATATGGGTGACCTCTATCTCTTGGGCGATACCAAAGCTACATGTGATGCCAGTGCCTTGTATACCATTAATATCCTCTGGGTGTCCCAGGCTGTTTACAACGAATACAAAGACTGGACCATCAACAATGCCATTGATGTGCGCTACGAGGGATGGGAACCCAATAAATTGAGCGTAGCTGTAAGTAGTGCCGGGCAAATGGGCAGCCAGATTCTTTCTAAGGTGAGCCAGTGGACGGATGTGGAAGAGTTAGTGGTCAGTGGTCACTTAAACGCCAACGACATGAAGTATTTCTCCAGCATGAAATGTCTGCGAAGGATAGACTTGTCACAGACTGATATTACTTCTATTTCGGGCTGTAGCGGATTGGGAACTCTTCATGAAATAGTGTTGCCAGAGACCGTTAAGAAGGTTGAGGAATCTGCTTTCCAAGGGTGCTCCCGACTGAACAGTATCAATCTGTCAGCTGCCACGGAGATAGGAGACAATGCTTTCTATAATTGTTCTTCGCTAACCAGCATTGATTTGCCTGCGGCTATATCTTTAGGAGCAGGTTCATTTTGCTCTTGCGAAAATTTGACAAGTGTAAATGCTCCCAACGTTGAGACGATAGGCATATTAACTGATAATGGTGAATATAAGTCCACATTGTTGGGTACTTTTTCCGGTTGTTCTTTACTGACCAGCGTCTCGTTACCTTCTGCTACCTTAATAGGCTCTTATACCTTTTTCAATTGCAACTCCCTTTTGAGCCTATCACTGCAACAAGCAGTAACAATTGGGAATTGGGCATTCGATAACTGTACTTCGCTGATGAGCGTCAATTTGCCTATGGCAACAACAATAAATCAATACGCATTCAGATATTGTACATCGTTAACCAATATAGAGTTGTCTTCAGTATCCTCCATAGCATACGGAGCATTTTATTATTGTAATGCGTTGACTAGCATCAACCTCCCTGCCACCTTGACCTCTTTAGACGCTTTTGTCTTTGGGGCGTGTACACTAACGGACATTTACTGCCATGCAGCGGTACCATTCCCAACAAAGGCTTTTAGTGAATCTTTTAATTCGGGGGTGACACTTCATGTTCCATCTTTTAGTGTTCTTCCTTATCAACTACATACAGATTGGGGCGGCTACATGGCCAGTGTAGTGTCTATGGATGGCAGTTTAGCTCAATTGTCTGTAAACACTGACTTTGCCCTCACCACCACAGAAGGTCTGGCAGACCAGCCTGCTTTGTTTGTTGAGAGTGTTAGCGGTATGGAATCAATTAACGGTACTTCTAAATTTTCTCCTTTTATTAGGTCAGGTCATCTCGACATATTTGCCAGCACTCCGTTGCAATTAGGCAAATTGGATTTTGAGAACTACAAGTGGGTGACTGGTAATCGTAAGGCATATTCCTATCCCTATTGCAACACCATGATTACCCAAAACAGCGTGACGGCTGAAGAGGTGGATCTGAGCTTCACGGTGCAGACCGATGAATGGAACTTTATCTCGTTCCCCTTCGATGTGAACGTGGCTGATATTGAGTGGCCAACGGGTACGCTGTGGGCTATCCGCCACTATAACGGTGCCAACCGTGCTGCACAGACGGGCGACACCTGGCAGAACATGTCGGCAGGCTCGAAGCTGCAGGCCGGTGAGGGTTACATCCTGCAATGTACTAACGGTACTGACGATACAAGTCTGATGATTAAGATTCATGCCGTGAACAATGACAAGAAGAACAACATCTTCACCTATCAGAATGTTGAACAACCGCTGAATAGCTATAGCTCTGAGCTGGCCCATAACCGCAGCTGGAACTTAGTTGGCAATCCATACCCCTCTTACTACGTGACCAACAAAATAACGCACAATGGTGTCATCACAGTATGGAACGGCAATGGCTACACCGCTTATTCTCTACAAGACGACAAGTATGTGCTGCATCCCTTCGAAGCTTTCTTCGTACAGCGTAGCGATGCTGAGGCAATGACATTTGATGCAGCGGGCCGTTCACATTCACTAAACCCCGAGGAAGGTTCTGATGCCCGTGCCTATGACTCCATGAACGAACAGAACAACCGTTGCGTGTTTAACTTCGCCTTGGGTAACGACGACTATACTGACCGTACACGACTGGTCATCAATCCACAGGCCAGAGCAGATTATGAAATCAGCTGTGATGCCAGCAAGATGACGGCTAACGGACAACCCGTAGCTATCTATATTGTGGACGGCGGTGTGCGCTATGCCATCGACGAGCGTCCGTTGGGCAGCGGTGAGTTCTCCTTGGGCTTGCAACTGACCGAGGCAGGCAGCTACACCTTGCAACTGCAAGAGTTTGTAAGCAACGGCACGAGTGTGGTGCTGACCGACCACGCAACGGGACAGAAAACCGATTTGACCTGTAGCGCCTATACCTTTACGGCGCAGGCAGGCACCATCAACAATCGCTTCACCGTTTGTCTGGGCGGCGACATCACCGGCATCAGCAGCGTGCAGCATGAGACGAAGACCGATAGCCGCTATTATAACCTCAACGGTCAGCGTGTGACCGAAGGTCAGTGTGAGAACGGTGTCTATGTGGTGAATGGCCGTAAGGTTGTGATAACAAAGTAAGAACTATTAGAATAAGATTCGAATGAGAAAGATATTCAGTTTACTACTGGCTGTGCTATGGGTGCAGCAGTTGTGGGCACAATATAATCCCGACAACCCTGCCGACCCTGATGTGTACTATGCCTTGACTTTGGAAGCCTCGCCGAGTGCGGGTGGTTACGTCAGTCCGGGCAGCACGCTTCAGGTGGCAGAGGGTATGACCGTAACGTGTAAGGCCATAGCTAATAGCGGTTATCACTTTGTAGAATGGACGGACGGTAGTCTGGTGGTTTCCACGGAACCTACCTTCGACTATGTGATGCCTGCTAACAACATGACGCTGATAGCTGTCTTCGAATGGGAGCCTGACAATCCTGAAGACCCAGATAACGAAGGCTATAGTCATAAGATTTATTTAGAGGCTTCTCCGGCATCCGGAGGGTATTTTGAAAATAATACGCTCTTGGTAGTTGAGGGTAAAACGGTAAAGATAAAAGCCTACCCCCACGATGGCTATAGGTTTTCTGTTTGGAAAAAAGATGGAGAGACTGTCTCTACGGAAAATCCCATGACGGTAGTGATGGGTACAGAAGATGTCACGTATACGGCAACCTTTGAATATGCACCTAACAATCCTGGTGACCCAGATTTCAAAGAGCCTTACGCCGTACTGAGTGAAGGCAACACTGTGCTGACGTTCTACTACGATGGCAAGAAGGATGCCAATGGCGGCATGAGTGTCGGGCCGTTCAGCAATATAGATTTTCAGGCATGGTACGCCCAACGAGAAAGTATTACAAAAGCCATATTTGACCCATCGTTCGCCAATTGCACTTCTATCACGAGTACGGCATTTTGGTTCTGTGAATGTAAGAATCTGGCTGCAATTTCTGGCATTGAATATCTGAAGACGGACAATGTAACAGACATGGATGGTATGTTCAATAGCTGTTCTACTCTGACAAGCCTTGACGTGAGTGGATTCAAGACGGACAACGTGATGAACATGAACTGTATGTTCCGTAGCTGTTCTAGTCTGATGAGCCTTGACGTGAGTGGTTTTGAGACGGACAATGTGACGGACATGGGCGGTATGTTCGATGGATGTTCTTGTTTGATGAGCCTTGACGTGAGTGGCTTCAAGACGGACAACGTGACGAATATGAACCATATGTTCGGCGGCTGTTCTGGTCTGGCCAGCCTAGACGTGACTCATTTCATTACGAATAAAGTATTGTACATGGGCAATATGTTCGATGGCTGTTCTGGTCTAACGAGCCTTGACGTGAGTGGCTTCAAGACGGACAATGTGACGAATATGGTCGGTATGTTCTATGGTTGTTCTGGTCTGACAAGCCTTGACGTAAGCGGCTTTAATACGGATAAAGTGTCGGACATGTGGGGAATGTTCTATGGCTGTTCAGGCTTGACAAGTCTTGACGTGAGCGGCTTTAAGACGAATAACGTGGTAGACATGGGCTATATGTTCTATGGCTGTTCTGGTTTGACAACAATCTATGCTGGTGATGGTTGGACAACGGCGAATGTGACAGAAAGCATGGGTATGTTCGATGACTGTACCAGTCTCATTGGCGGTAACGGAACCACATACGATGCTGGCCATACTGACGAGGAGTATGCTCGCATTGACGAAGATGGAAAGCCTGGTTACTTAACAGATATCAATGGACCATTACCATATGCTTTGCTGAGCGAAGGTAATACCGTGCTTACATTCTACTTCGATGACCAGAAGACGGCAAAGGAAGGACTGAGTGTCGGGCCGTTTACTACGGGGTTCTCCAGTTGGTATGGAAATAGAAATAATATTGAGAAAGTGGTTTTCGATGCTTCATTTGCAAATTGTAAGACCATTACTAGTACAGAATTCTGGTTCTATCAGCATGCGAACCTCTCTGATATTATTGATTTGGAGAACTTGAACACACAGAATGTAAGCAGAATGAACTATATGTTTGATAACTGTTCCAGTCTGGCCACTCTTGACCTAAGCCATTTTAACACATCAAAAGTGAAGAGCACACAAGGTATGTTTAGAGGTTGTTCTGCCTTGTCTTCTCTTGACATTAGCCATTTCGATACATCGAATGTAAAAGATATGTATAGAATGTTCTATGGTTGTTCTAATTTGACGACTCTCAATGTTAGCAGCTTCAACACATCTAAGGTTACAGTGATGGGAAGTATGTTCCGTAATTGTTCCAGTCTGACTACCCTTGACTTGAGCAACTTCAGTACACCAGAATTGGCACACTCAGAGAATATGTTTGCTGGCTGTACATCTCTGAGTACCATCTATGCTGGAAATACTTGGACTACAGAGAATATTTTTGGTTCATATGGCTCTGACATGTTCACAGACTGCACTAACCTTGTGGGTGGCAATGGTACTCCCTATAATGATAGCCATACGGACTATACTTATGCTCATGTCGATGCGGAGGGTAATCCAGGCTACCTTACTTACAAGGCACCTGCTTCTTCCGAACCTTATGCTGTGCTGATCAATGACGGCACCGTGCTGAAGTTCTTCTATGATGATAAGAAAGAGGATTGGGGTGGCGGCATGAGTGTTGGGCCGTTTAGTACAAGTGACTCAAGACCGTGGTATCCACATGCTGCCAATATTACTTCTGTCGTGTTCGACTCGTCGTTTGCTGGTTGTACGACGCTGACGAGTACGGCGTTCTGGTTTTATGGGTTCAGCAACCTGACGTCGATAACAGGCATTGAGTATCTGAAGACGGACAACGTGAAGAACATGATGGAAATGTTCCATGGCTGTTCCAGCCTGACGACGCTCGACGTGAGCAACTTCAATACAGAAAATGTGGAGCGGCTCGACGCCTTGTTCCAAGACTGTGCCGCACTGACGAGTCTTAACCTGATTCACTTCAACACGGCAAAGGTGACGAGTATGCGTGATATGTTCCATGGCTGTTCCAGTCTGACGAGTCTTGACCTCAGCAGCTTTAACACATCGAATGTGACGGTGATGTTCCAACTATTCTCTGACTGTTCCAGTCTGACGAGTCTTGACATCAGCAACTTCAATACGGCGAAGGTGACGAGCATGTCTAATCTGTTTAATGGCTGTTCCAGTCTGACGAGTCTTGACGTTCACCACTTCGTTACATCAGAAGTGACGAATATGCAGTCCATGTTCTATGGCTGTTCCTCGCTGACCAGTCTTGATGTTTCTAACTTCGATACGTCGAAGGTCACCGAGATGCGTTCTATGTTCAATGGCTGTTCAGGTTTGACGACGCTCGACCTGACGAACTTCAATACCTCGGAGGTTTTGTATATGAACTTTATGTTCAATGGCTGTTCTGGTCTGACAAGTCTTGACCTCAGCAGTTTCAACACGGCGAAAGTCGTCTATATGAACTCCATGTTCGAGGGCTGTTCCAGTCTGGCCACCATCTATGTGAGTGACCTCTGGACGACGGCAAGCGTGACTTCAGGTGACTATATGTTCAGTGGCTGCACCAACCTCGTCGGAGGCAATGGCACTCCTTACGATGTCAGCCACAGAGACTATACCTATGCTCACATTGATGAAGAGGGAAAGCCGGGCTACCTGACGGATAAGAATGCTGTTGACGAGATCATCATATTTGAAGACGCTAACGTTAAAACAATATGCGTTTACAACTGGGATGCAAATGGAGATGGAGAATTAAGCTATAGCGAGGCAGCTGCCGTCACAGATATAGGAACGGTATTTCAAGCTAATACAACAATCACTACATTTAACGAACTACAATTTTTTACCGGGTTGACAGCTATAGCAAATTATGCTTTTAATGGATGCAAATCCTTGAAAGAAGTTACTCTTTCTCATTCGATTGTTTCAATTGGTAATGAGTCATTTAGGGAATGTGGCTTTACATCATTTGTTTTTCCTGACAACGTAAACTCGATTGGATTTATGAGTTTTGCCGATTGTACAGGTTTTTCTTCAGTGCATATACCCAGTACGCTCACGAGTATTGCAGATGCTCCTTTCTTTAGCTGTAATCTTGACTATATTACTGTGGATGAGGATAATTCAGTATATGATTCACGGAATGGATGTAATGCTATTATCCATACAAGTAATAATAGGCTGATACAAGGAAGTAACAATACTATTATCCCCGATGATGTCACAATAATTGCTGCAAGAGCTTTCTCTGGCTGCCAGTCATTGTCATCTTTCGATATACCATTAAGTGTTAAAACTATAAGTGATTGGGCATATTCTGGTTGTATCTCGTTGACGGAAGTTGTTATTCCAAGTACTGTTACCAATATAGGTGCGTCGATTTTTTCTAGATGTACTTCTCTTACGAAAGTTTCAGTAGATGAAGGCAATCCCGTTTACGACTCTCGTGAGGACTGCAATGGTATTATTGAAACTAGTACGAATACCATAGTTTTTGGTTATGAAAAAACAGTTCTACCTAATACTGTTACTGCTATTGGAAAATATGCATATTATGGTTGTTTAGGTCTGACTACTCTTTCTTTACCAAGTTCGGTGACTCTCATTGATGCTTTTGCTTTTGAGTTCTGCCAAAAACTTACTTCATTGACACTCCATAGTTCTCTGACTATGATAGGCAGCTATGCCTTTGGAGCAACAAGAATTACAAAGATAGTTTCTGAAATTGAAAATCCATTTGAGATTCCAGAAAACGTATTTAGTGATTACGTTTACTCAAATGCAAAATTAGTCGTCCCTTTGGGTACTGTAGATTCATATAAAAATACTGCGGCTTGGAATAAATTTGTTAACATAACAGACAATTTGTCTGAACCGTATGCCGTGCTGAGCGAAGGTAATACCGTGCTGACGTTCTTCTATGATGATAAGAGAGAAGAAAGGGGCGGCATGAGTGTCGGACCGTTTTTCTTGTCAATAAAATGGGGATGGTACGACTATCGTCAATCTATTACGTCTGTTATTTTCAATCCATCATTTGCTGGATGTACGTCGCTGACCAGTACAGCTTTATGGTTCTATGAGTGCTCTAATTTAGCTAGCATTTCCGGCATTGAGTATTTGAAGACGGACAACGTGACGGATATGCTTGGAATGTTCGAAGGCTGCTCTAGCCTGACGAGTCTTGACGTTAGTCGCTTTAAGACTGACAATGTGACGAACATGAGAAGTATGTTCTATGGATGTTCTGGTCTGACAAGTCTTGATGTTAGTGGCTTTAAGACTGACAATGTGACGAACATGAACTTTATGTTCGGTAACTGTTCAAGTTTGACGAGTCTTAACGTGAACGGCTTCAAGACCGACAACCTGACGGGCTTTATATATATGTTCGCAGGCTGTTCAAGTCTGACAAGCCTTGACGTAAGCGGCTTCAAGACTGACAATGTAACGGATATGCATGGTATGTTTGCTGGCTGTTCAGGCTTGACCAGTCTTGACGTGAGTGGTTTTAAGACAGACAACGTGTCGTCCATGCAGGCTATGTTCTGGGGCTGTTCCCGTCTGACGAGCCTTGATGTGAGCAGCTTCAATACCGCCAACGTGACGGATATGACCAGTATGTTCGAGAATTGTTCCTCTCTTGCCTGTATACAAATGGGTAATGCGAAGATTCCGGGAGATGTGTTGTCGGACATTGGCAACCCGAACCTGCTGGTGTATGTCAACAGTTCGGAGGCAGTTCCTTCAGGTATTCAGAACGTGGTGGTGAACAACGAGGCTGAGGAGATTGTGCTGACGTTCACCTGGGAGGGCAACGGCAACTTCTATTGTCCGAAGCAGTTCGTGGCTCATAAGATTCGCTACACCCACGAGTTCAATATGCAGACGGAGATTGGCGTCAGCCGAGGATGGGAAACCATAGCGCTGCCGTTTACGGTGCAGTCGATAACGCATGAGAAGAACGGACCGTTGGTTCCCTTTGGTGCCGAGGGTGGCAAGCCGTTCTGGTTGGGACAGATGACGCCGCAGGGACTGGTATCGGCCCAGCAGATAGTGGCTAACACGCCTTATGTCATCAGTATGCCTAACAATGCGCTGTATCCTGAGAACTACAATCAGGCCGGTGCGGTGACGTTCAGCGCTACCGACTGTGTGGTACCCATGACAGAGCAGCATGCGGTGACCAGCAACAACTGTACGTTGGTGCCTACGTTCCAGAATGTTGAAAAGTCGCCCGACGTCTATGCCATCAACCTGTACGATGCTTACGGCAGCCATCCGGAGGGCAGCATCTTTGTGGCTAACCTGCGCGAGGTGCGTCCGTTCGAGGCATACACGTTGCACTCGTCAGGCAGTCGTGCGTTCATCAGCATCGACGAACTGATGGCTGACCCGACAGGCATCAAGGAATTGGAGGTCACGAGAAATGTAGGCAATGAGAAAGTCTATAATCTCAAAGGCCAGCGTCTGGCTACGCCGCAGAAGGGCTTGAACATCATGAATGGCCGCAAGGTTATAGTCAAATGACAAGCGGTAAACTGATTAAAAATAGTAACCATGCTGGTTACTGTTCGTTTGAAGCCTCCAAACACCCCGTTTGGAGGCTTCAAACGATGTGTTTGGAGGCTTCAAAGAAAGAGGATGGTAAGAAAATCGGGCAAATGCTTTGTATATTGCCCGATTTTTTGTAATTTTGTGGCCGATTTCAATAAATGGGTAAACAGTTACTTTACAAAGATGAACATATCGTATAAATGG
>JAEEGL012057385.1_pt1 | contig 10472 bp, 9 predicted proteins | sample 9134231 | NCBI WGS metagenome assembly JAEEGL01 (sample SAMN16246548, study PRJNA631951) | gut metagenome | biome: gut microbiome; feature: rumen; material: fiber-attached | host: Bos | place: Iran: Karaj | collected 2018-10 | reverse complement strand
TGCCTGGATCTGGACGCTGAGAAGAGCGATCCTTCGAAGGCCAAGCGGGACGAGCAGTATCGCCACATCATGCGCTCCATCCATACCATCAAGGACGTGGACATGGACTTCGACGATATCTTCATCGCCATCTTCCCGGAGCCCTCTGACCCGGACGAGTATATCCGCTCGAAGGGCATCGACGCCTTCAGGAAACTCGTGGCGGATGCGGTCCCTTACTGGAAGTATCTATTTGAATATAAGGAGAATAAATAGCCGTCTTCCCGGTTAATATATAAATATATATTTATATCTTTCTATAAATATATAAAAATATATTTCTATAAATTCCCGTCCGGGAAGGCTTTCCTGTACTTTTTCTCCACCTCCGGCATGGCCCCTTCCTTCATGGGAAAGTGCGTTTTAACTCTGGTTCTTGCCGTGGCAGTTCTTGTACTTGAGGCCGCTGCCGCAGGGACAGGGATCGTTGCGTCCCACTTTCGGGAAGCGGGAAGCTCCCGAGTAGATGGATGCGAGCTTCTCGGCCGTCGCGTTGAGATTGGCCGCCATTCCGGGGATGGTCCCTCCGCCCGTCCCGACCTCGGCCGAGCTGCGACCGCCGAGGAACCATTTCGGGATATGGTTGGAGTAGTCCATGATGGCGCCAATGCACCGCTCGGCATCCTCGTGGGAGCTGAACCGTCCGCCCTCCAGGATGGACTTCACCATCCTGGTGACACCCTTGGCATCCCCGCTGAACTGGTTTTCCCGCCAGATATCCGAAACGACGAAGGGGAGCGCCTCCTCGTCGAATCCGGCTGAGCGGAGCGCCTCCAGGAGGGCTTTCCCATGGGGCGCTTTCATGTCCGACGCGAAGTAGGGCGTGGTCATGCCGGCATCCTTGATCTCCTTGAGAGGAACCTTCTTGAGGGAGGCGAACCCCCTCTTCTCCCGGTCTTTGACGAGATCGTCGGGATTTCCGAGCGCGGGGTGGCAGAGGCGGGTCCCGCTCTTGAAGAAACGGAAGGGCGCATAGAGCACCAGCCTCCTGTAGATGGCACCGGCACGCTCGGGGGAGTAGTTCTCCTCGATGAGGTCCATCAGGTCCTTCATTTCGACAACCCCGTAGACGGTCAGCATGCCGAAAAAGACCATCTCCGCCTCGAAGCCCCCGTCCAGCTCGTACCCTATCACGACGGAGTCGATACAGCCCGCGACGGCCTCCCTGAGGTCGTCATCGATGGAGATGCTCGTTTCACGCGTTTCCGGGTCGTAGGAGCTCTCCACCAGGTCGAACAGGGCGAGGAAATACGGGGTGTGGGGGAACGCGAAGGTATAGGTATGCCCCTTGGGAAGGTGGCTCAGTCCCTGGAGCAGCCGCAGTTCGTACTCGGGAAGCAACCTGAGGACATCCTCCGTCCGGGTCAGGAAATGCCGCTCGATGGCGTCGATGAGATCCGCTTTCCTCGAGGAGGAGGGCACGTCCACCTCGAAAAGGCTCCTTACCTCCAGGAGGCGGTCTTTTGTCTGGGCTTCGAGTCTGTTTCTGAATGTCATGGCTGTGCGGGTTATTGTTGGGGTTTTCGGACCCTGTTGGGGATCACCTCCGGGAGGACCATGGACAGCTCCATGAACCCCGCGTACTCGTCCCCGTCATACCAGGGGCACTGGAAGATGAGTTTCTTCACACCGTCCTTCTCCACGGTGTAGACATTGGTCCTGGGGTTCTCCAGCATGTCGGCAAGGAGGCTGCGCGCCGGCTCGGGGTGGCAATCCAGCACGTTGTGCCCGATGAGCTCCTCCCTGCCGGGTCTGAGGAAGGTCCTGCGGGACTTCCCGTTCATGTCCAGGATGGTTCCGTCCTTCCCGCAGACGGTGACGGCCACATCGGCCCCTTCGAAGTAATCGCGTTTCATGGTTTCGTATCAGATGAGATGGTTGTTTGACTGGTTGATGGGCTCCGGCCGCATGCGCGGCACTCCGGACAAAGCCTCACTTCAAGGCGGAGAGGACCTGGGAGGCGATGGCCTCCATGCCCGCGACGGATGGGTGGCCGGCTTTCTTGTCGATCCCCTCCAGCTGGAGGAAATCGACGCCGTAGTAATGGCAGATCTCCCTGGAGGACGAGGTGATGTCCTCGCGCAGCTCGGAGTTCATCACGAAGAGGATGCGCGTCCCGGGGAAGCGTTCCTTCGCCTTTCTGAGGAGCTCCGCGAGGGCAGGACGGTAGGTGTACAGGTCCTCGCGGCGGATATCCACGTACTTGTACTCGCCGGCCTCCACCCCGGCCCAGGAGTCGTTGGTCCCGCCGAGGATGACAAGGATGTCCGGACGGCCCACCCTGGGTAGGCGCGTGATGAAGGAACGGTCGGAGTAATCCTCCCCGCCGTATCCCGTGTAGGAGATGGTGGCGCCGCTGTAGGACTCGTTCGCGACCATCCGGTAGCCGCCCTCCCGGACGACCCGGTGCCACCAGGTCTGCTCGAGGTGCGCGACGTCCGTGAGGCCGGTGTCCGGCGGACAGAAGTACCAAACCGCGTTTCCCTCGGGGATGTGCCCCTCGAAGGTCGTGTAGGAGTCCCCGAGGAAGGAGATCGTCCTTGTGGTGCCGCATGATAGGGCAAGCATCAGGAGTGCCGCCGCGCCGCCGCATAGATGAGTTTCTTTACCATAGCAGGAACAAATATAGTCCATTTCCATCCGAATTACAACACCGTCGGCCGGTGTGGCCGGGAAAGGATCCGGGCGGATAGTGCGTCCGTTCGGGATGCAGTGCAGGGAGGGTCCTCCCATGCCACGTGGACACGGTTCCTAACCCCGAACGGAGGCTCTCAGAGGGGGAAAACAGGGCTTTTTGTGGGGGAAAATTCCCAAGAATCCGAGTTTGGGTGTAAACGGCGAATTTTTGTTTGAGAACTGCAGGATGCCTCGAAAGACCCCGGATCGGCACGTGAATCACTATTTCGCATGTTGAAAACAATGTTGATAACGTATACTTTCAAGTGCTTGATATACAAGTATATAAATAGTACCGTTGACGAATCCGAAAGAATTGCCGCCGTTTTTTGACGGGTAGCGAAGAGACCATCTCCGATGTGCTGACAATCCGGCAGGGGAGGGCCGAAGGAGGGGGCGGCACTCCCTTGCCGAAAGTGACGTTTGCGCGGGCGCTGCCGAGACGGCAAACCGGCCGGGGCATCCCGATAAGCGGGAAACGCTCCGGCAGTTCACTATCTGAAAAGCGCCTCTTCCTTGCTATTCACGATAGGATGGTCCCTGTCAAAATAATCTATGTCAAGTAAATACATCGGAGGCATGAACTCAGGCGGAAAACCCATGCCTTTTTCCTGATATATCAGGGCACGATAGACAATATATGCCGCATCGTAGCAGAACGACATCAGGTTCAGGGATACAATCCGTCCGCCCCGGTAGAAGTCGACTATCTCCTTGCGTACGAAGATGTCTTGTCCTTTACGCTCGACTCCAAGGATGGAGTTGAAACCCTCCGGCAAAGAGCCGGGCATCAGGTCAATCGCATCCGCGCACTTGGAGGCCATGATTATGCGGATTGAATCACGTAAAATGGAGAGTCTGCGGAGACGGTCCGCCTCGCCTTTTTTGGCGATGGCTTTATAGCCTGGATAGCCGGTAGGATAAGAAGGATTGGAAATGCGTGACATATTGTTCAGTATTATGCGATTAACGGATAACGGGAATAGTCGGGGCTGGATGAAAGGAGAATTCCAGCCTGCCCCGGCAGAGAGTTTTTCCGATGGGGCGAATCAGCATGGAAAAGGCAGGAGCGGCTCCCGCAGTTTTCATGTGACAGATGGCGCTTGTCGGAGGAATTGCTCTCGGGAGAAATCCTCGAACCATCGGATAAGGTGGGCTGCAACCCCTCCACCAGGTGAGAGGTTGGGCCCTTGATGCGTATGAAAAGAGAATTAATAACGGTGGCGGTAGTCATCGTTATACTTGAGCCGGTGGGCGCGGATGAGCACGCGCCGGACGACACGGATGATCCAAAGAAGGAACAGGATGCCAACGAGGTTGTCAAGATTGATGGTGTACATGCTGGTGTGGGATTAAAGTGCTGGGATGGCCGCTGCGCCTGTCATCCGCCCTCCTGGGAGGCAGGGGAGCGGATGGGGGACGGACGGTGGCATGGTTACTTCCTGTCACGGATGAACTTGGACCAGTGGATGGTATCCACGAAAGGAGCGATGATGCTGTCAAAGCGTTCCTTGCCAAGAATGTAGGAAAGGGAGCTGATCGGTGCCAGTTTCTGGACCTGGCAGAGCGGTAGGAGGCTGGGGGCCGCGCGTCTGAGCGCTTCGATGGCGGCCGGCTCCTTCTCCTTCTTGAGTCGGCGTATGGACCCCTCCTTGAGGGAGAATCCGGAGAAGCTCTCTCCGTTTTTGGCGCGTTCCAGGGCCAGGGTCTGCGCGACCTCCAGCCACTGTGAGAGGGACGGGGCGACGCCAAGGAGGTAAGTGACGAAGTCGTTGGAGAGCTCGGTGGTGTGGAGCTGACGGAGGGTGATGACAGCCTGATTGAGGCAGTTGGCGAAAGTGGACTCAGTGTTAGTCATAAAGCAAAAAGTTTTAAGAGTTGAACAAATGATTAAAAATCGGCGCCGCTCCCGGGTGGGAGTGGTGGAACTGATGCGAAGTGGTATGTTTGTGGGGGACGCTGCCGACGATGAAACAAACTCAAATCATTGTATTCTCGGTTTTGGTGGCTGCAATCCCTTCATCAAAATGAGGGATTGCGGACGCCAGAACAGGGCACTGGAAACAACGGCATCCAAACTCACCAAAGAAAGACATGGAAAGGATAAAACGAAAAATACCGACAAATATTTTGTTCTATTCCTTTCTCCCTTCGCAAAGCTAGGAAGAAAGGAATAGAACAAAAATTCTTTACTGATTATAAATTAAGCTATTTAATGTATTTATATGCCTATAATATAACGCGCGCGAGAACTTTCATTTTTCATGAAAAAAAACCACCTTTGAAAAGCCACGATTTCATGCTTTTCGAAGGGGAAAATGCGGCTGGAAAAAAGGTAGGGTAGAGAGGGTAAAAATGCGGAAGGGATGCCTGGATGGGCCGCTCACTTTGAGAGCCCCTTTTTCTTCTGGCGGGTGGGAGAGAAGCTCCTTAGGCGGGAGCGTTTCCTGGTCTCGTCCGGCTGCACGATATCGCTATACGAAAACACGAGCCTTTTCCTGGCCCTTGTCATCCCGACGAAGAAGACGCGGTCCGCCTCATCGGGCTGGTCGAAGTCCCAGTTGGAGTCCCAGCTGCTGTCGCAGCCGAACATGAACACGTTGTCGAAACCCAGTCCCTTGGCCTTGTGGATGGTCATGACGCGGATGGCCGGCCTTTGGTAGTAGGGCACGAGCTGCTCCGGGGTGATTCTTTCCAGGGCTTCCGCGATGAGATGGACGCGCTCCTCCAGGCTGGCTCCCGTGACATGGCTGAGAGCCTTCTTCGCCCGGCCCACGATGAAGCTCCACTGCCTCCTCTGGTAGGCGCTCAAATACCCATCCTCAATCAGGAGCTTGTGACTGTTCGCGAGCCAGTCACACAGTTTATGGCCCTTCTTGTCATCGTCACGCAGCGTTTGAAACCTGCGGTATGGCTCCGCGACTCCGCGGAGGATACGGACTATCTCCCGGATGCCCCGGTCCTTGAGGTCATCACGTTCGTTCATGGGAGCACCCGCGTAACGGCCGCCCACCACATCGAGAGGAGTGACCCCATACCTTTCCTTCATCGCCGCCAGACAGTCACGCAGCCGCGTCTTGACCACGGGTCCCACGAGGAACCCAAGGAGATACACCCACGGGTTCTCACCGTGCACGAGGGCGCTCAGCTCGTCATCGTCCTCCCTCATCCCTTCCGGATGGCAGCAAGCGAGCATGACGGCACCCATCAGGCGGGGGACGAAGACGTGCTCGCGGCCGTCGCCGCTCAGGATGACATACCGGTTCTTCCCCTTGAGACAGGCCGCTACCCGCCGGACGGTCTCGTTCCGCCTGACGAGGATGACATTGGATTCATCCGGGGAGAACGAGTCGATGAGCGTGCAGATGCGGTCGATCTCGTCCTCGAAGGAGCGGCCGTGGATGAGGGCGATGTCCTCGTCGAGATCCTTGTTTCGGGTGAGTTTCAAGCCTCCGTACTGCGGTGTGTCCTCCTTCAGTTTTTGCTTCGAGGGCTTCTGCGTCCAGTTGATGCCGGAGCGCTCCCAGATTTCCGCGTTCCTGAGGCGATTCTGGGCAAACCGGTTGATGATGGGAAGAAGGTGCGGCGATGTCCTGAAATTGGTCCTGTAGTAATGCCGCTCCTCCTCGCCGCAGCGGTTCCACAGGTCGTAAAGCTTCTTGAGGTTCGTTCCCATGAACGAGTAGATGGCCTGCTGGGGGTCTCCGAAGTAACATATCCTTCCGCCCCTTCTCACGAGCAGCTCGATGATCTCCAGCTGCATGGGCGTGAGGTCCTGCACCTCATCCACCAGGACGAGGTCGAAGCGGGTGGTCCAGGTTCCGCTCCTGAGCCTGTCGAGGGCCTCATGGAGGACATCGTGGAAGTCCATGTGGATGCGACCGCCTTTCTCTTCGTCCAGCTCCTTCTTGAAAGCGTTGTACCTCTCGGCGAACTCCATGACCATCCTTTTCCAGGCGTCGCTCCGCCAGCTCTCGAAGGTGATCTCTTCGCGGCGGGCGGCGAGCGCTGCGACCATCGTGACCTTGTCGAGGCTGATTTCCGGCTCTTTCTTGTCGTCGAACTCGTTGGCGCTGTTGAACCTCCCGAGTCCCGAGAGCTCGGAGAAGCGCTCCAGGAGGTGCTCGTCGATGAGGACGGGCCGGACGTTGTCGTCCTTCGCGTTCCTCGCGTCCTCCCGCAGCCTTCTCCAGCAGTAGGCGTGAAGGGTCCCTATGAAGTGGGGGGAGTCGTCGGGAAGGGGTTTCTTTATCCGCTGGACCATCTCCTCGGCGGCGTTCCGTGTGAAGGTGAGGCAGAGGACCGACTTGCCACGGGAAGGGCCCTTGCCGGCTTCCTTGAGGGCGCTGTCGAGCCGCCGGGTGAGCCTCTCGGTCTTGCCGCAGCCGGGAGGGGCTACGACAATCTCGCGGGCGATGTCGTCTCGGACGAAGGGTGTGTTGTCGCTGGTCAAGTTCATCATGGGGAGGCTGTAGTGCAAAGATATTAAAAATCCGTCACTCCCCGTTGCCCGGAATGCGGAGAATTATTGCTAAATTTGTAAGAACGCAAACCCTGCCCACACACATGACACTCCGCGAGCTAGACTCCCTTTACGAATCCCTCACCCCCGAGCGGGGAACAGGGATGATACAGGCCATCAAGGCCGCCAGCACCGACAGCGACATCAACACCCTCCTTCTCATCGGGAAGGTGGAGTCCTTCGTCACGGCATTCCGGGACGAGGGGCGGCGCCTGTGCGCCGAGGGGCGCGGCATGTCGCCGTCCGAGCGGGATACCCTCACCCTCCACGGGCGCATCCTCGCCGCGCTCGTCCTCATCCTCCACAAGTCCTCATCCACCAGGAGGCTTCGCGAGTACCTGCTCCTTTTCCTGAGCTACAGCGCGGCGGCGGTCCGGACGGGGAGCGATTTCCTGCCGATGGCCCTCGATGTGGTCTGCCACAAGGTCAAAAGGCTCGGCCTCGACTGGCACATCCTCCAGGAGGCTACCTCCCTGGATCTCCTTTCCTACAAGCTGCTCGCAGGAACCACCTTCGACCGGTCGGTGAGTGAGACCCTATCCGTCCGGGGCAGGGGACAGCTCTTCTGCCGCGGAGGCGTCCTGTCGGTGAGCTCGTCCGGTGCCCTCGAGTCCGGCTCCAAGGCGCTCTCCGTCTGCGGGGGCCGGGTGGGTGTCTACACGCGCAACGTCCGGGACGAGAGGCTCAAGAGCACCGCCCAGGCGGACGCGGCCTCGCTCCGCTCCTTCGCCTCGACCTTCCTCCGTGTCCAGGAGGAGGGCGACCGCAGGGGCGGCCCCCGCCGCGAGTACCAGGACGGGGAAGCGGTGGATATAGAGATCCTCTCCCTGAGCGAGGGTGGAGACAGCCTCGAGTGCCGCGTCGTCGGCGAAGGGGATGTCCCGCTGGGAACGCTCATCGACGAGGTGCTCATCAAGGGCGTGAGGACCTCCGACCTGATGCCCTACTTCTGCGAGCTCGACTGCATCCGCGGGGCTCTCCTGTACAAGGAAGGGGACCGGGTCCGTTTCTCCATCAGCGACGCCTACACCTCTTACGCGAGGAGGGTCGCGGAGAAGGACTTCCGGGAGAACGCCTGTTTCCAGGCGAAGGTATACAACGTCAACGACACCTGGGGGAGGGTGAACTGGATCACCCCCTCGGGTTACTGCGGCATCACCAAGAGTGAGGACACCCCCGGCGTGAAGGTGGGGGATGTCCGCATCCTCCAGGTGCTCAATGTCCAGAGGCAGGGAGCCCACACCTATGTCAACCTCTGCACCCCGCGCTTCGATGTCGACGGGGTCCGCCGCTTCGCCGGCGAGGAGGACATCCTCAAGGATTTTGTCACGACCCGGGAGACGGTCCTCGCCGAGCGGGAGAGAGGCCGCTCACCGGAGGCCGTCGAGGGGGGAGGGGAGCTGGAGGCTCTTGCCGCCATCCTCGCGAGTCCCCTCCGGAGCATCTCCTCCATCGAGACCTACAGGCGCCTTCTCGTGGCGCTCTTTGTAACGGAGCTGCGGGGCGACCGGGAGGCGCTCGGGCGCCTTCGCGCAGAGGCCGAGTACCTCTGTCTCTGCCTTTGCTTCGCGCAGGACTCCCCCCAGCCCACCCCCCGGGAGGCCGCCCTCCCCGCCGACAGGGAGGCCGTCGCCCGGATGCTCCTGGGCTGGGAGAGACCTTCGCCCGCACTCCGGGATGAGCTTCTCCGCCACGGGGCGGACACGGTCCCAGGACAGGTGGCGGCCCTGATGTACGGGGCCGTCCTCGCGGACGAGTACAGGGACGAGCTGAAGGCCGACCGGGACAAGATACGCCGCCGCATCTGCGAGATCCTCGGTGTCGGGGACGCCTTCGAGGCCTCCGGGGGGCTCCGCCGTGGCAAGTACGGCTCCGTCGAGGGGCAGGAGGTCGAGTTCAAGTCCTCCTACGTGTTCCGCAATGACGGCGGGGGCGCCGACCTCGAGGCCCAGGGCCATGGGGAGGTGTTCGAGGCCGTGTGCGGCTTCCTGAATGCCGACGGAGGCGTCCTCTACCTGGGCGTGGGCGACCAGGGTGATCCCATCCTCGCGAGGGAACGGGGCCTCTGGGCCGACAAGGCTTGGCTCCGGGACCACCGGAACCAGGTCAACCGCGACCGCTTCGAGCGGCTCGGCCACAGCACCCTGCCGGAGAGGATAGGCGTGGAGGGGGACCTGGACAGCTACGTGCAGTTCCTCAATGGGGAGAAGGAGCTCTTCTTCAAGGAGGCGTTCTGGGGGAACATCACCATCGAGGTGACCCCCGACGGCGATGCCATCAAGATGGAGGTGGAGCCCGCCCGCTACGAGGTGGCCTACCTCTACTCGGACAGCAGGCGCTCGGACGGCATGGCGTATGTGCGTGACGGGGGACGCACCGTCCCGATGACCCACGTGCGCAAGGAGCAGCGCCTCTCCGAGCTCAAGCAGCTCGCCAAGGAGATGGGCTTCGTCGTTACCATCCAGGAAGCCATCGACCGCCACCAGAGGCTCGTTTTCAAGGACTACGCGAGCGGCAACAGCGGCCAGGTCGCCGACCGCCTCGTCGTCCCGGTGAACCTCTTCTACAATGACGAGAACGTCTACTGCCTCGACCTCGCTTCCAGGAAATACAAGCAGTTCCGCCTCCACCGCATCGGGTCCATCGAGCCCGCGGAGGACACCTCGCCCTACCCGCTCCCGGCCATGGAGCCCCTCCAGGCGGACGTGTTCCGCTGGCTTCCGGAGGGGAAGCGCTCCTACCATGTGCGCCTGAGGATGGATGTGGCGGCGAGGAACTGCCTGCTGGAGGAGTACTCCTGCGCGGAGAAGCTGCCCCGGGAGGAGTTTTACGAGGAAAAGAATAACAAGTGGGTGCTCGACACCCATGTCAACGGGCTCGGTGCCGTGAGACGCTTCTACCTGGGACTCGCCGACAAGATAGAGATACTGGAGAGCGAGGACGCGGAGGCGCTCCGGGAGGAGATAGCCTCCTTCGCCGGGAAGCATATCATCGGGCGGTGACGCTATTTGTCACGAGTTTTTCCCACCTTCGCGTCGGCTTCCGAAAACACTGAGCGGGAGCCGCCACAAAGGAACACTTTTTTTCCATCCATCTATGAAGATTATCCATACCAGTGACTGGCACCTCGGGCACAGCCTCTACGGCTACGACCGGACCGCCGAGCAGGAAGGAGCCCTGCGCCAGATTGAGGATCTCCTGAGGGAAGAGACCCCCGACGCGCTCGTGGTGAGCG
>JAEEGL011437876.1_pt1 | contig 10472 bp, 7 predicted proteins | sample 9134231 | NCBI WGS metagenome assembly JAEEGL01 (sample SAMN16246548, study PRJNA631951) | gut metagenome | biome: gut microbiome; feature: rumen; material: fiber-attached | host: Bos | place: Iran: Karaj | collected 2018-10 | reverse complement strand
GGTTTTTATCAGCTTTGGGGTCCCTTTGGAAAAATCCTGGAAATCGGAGGCCAATCAGGAGGCCAGAGCGGGGAAACTGTGGTTATTCGGTTTTCAAATTTCCCTAAAATAGGGGATTTTTGACGCCTTCAACGGGAAACGGCGAAGTAGATTTTGAGTCCGTCACGTCTGCCAATTCCATCACACCGGCGCTGTAGGGTATTGTACCACAGGGGCGGGAGAATGGCAAGAGAATTCTTTGTAGCGGGTGGGTCAGGGCGTGGGGCCCAGGTTCCAGGCGGCGGTGTCGCACTGACCCTGATCGTTGAGGCCGCGGGCGATGACGGTGCCATCCCGGAGGAGGACGGCGGTGTGGGTGCCGCCGGCGGCGAGGGCCACGGCGGCGGAAAGGTCGGAAAAGTCCAGGGCGTCGCGCTGGCGGAACCAGTGGCAGAGGACGCGGCCGTCAGCGGTCAGGGCCAGGGTGCCCGTGGAGGCGGCAGACAGGGCCACCACGTCCGTCCAGGGCAGGTCTAAAGCGGTATGGACCACGGTGCCGTCCTCCCTGGCCGCCACGCAGTAGCCCGTGGACACGGAGGCCAGCACCGCCCCCGCCAGATCTTCGCTGCGGAGGGAGGGATGGGAACAGTAGACCCGGCCGTCGCCGCTGATGGCCACAGCGCCGTAGCTGCCCGCGGCCAGGTAGGTCACGTCCTTCCAGCCGGAAAGCTCCGCGAAGGGCTGATAGCCCGTGGAAACGACGGTGCCGTCCGCAAGGAGCGCCAGGGTGTTGTAGTCGGAGCAGGCCACGGCCTGCACGTTGGTCCAGCCGGACACGTCGCACTGGCCCTCGCTGTTGCGGCCCGTGGCGACGACGGTGCCGTCGGATCGCAGGCCCACGGTGTGGTAGGCGCCGCAGGCCACGGCCCGGATGTTCTTCCAGCCGGACACGTCGCACTGGCCGTCGCCGTTGCGGCCCGTGGCGAGGACGGTGCCGTCCGCCTTCAGGCCCACGGTGTGGTAGAAGCCCACGGCCAGCCTGCCCCGGGGAAGCCGCTCCCGGACGGCCTGGAGGGTCTTGATCTGCGCCACCTGCTCCTCGGACACGCCCAGCATCCGGTTCACGGCGAAGGTCTCGTCCGGCTCGCCGGTGACCTGCCGGGCGATGGCCACGGCCCTATCCCTGGCGTCGGCGTACCCGCCCAGGGCCCAGAAGAGGGCGAACCCGGCCTCCGGGTCGGCGGCGGCGGTCTGCTCCGCCAGAGCGTAGCGGCAAGCGTCGTACCGGTCCAGAGCGTCCCGATAGCCCGAAAGGGCGTAGAACTTATCCTTGGCGGCCTCAAAATCTCCCGCCGCCAGGGCCTTTTCCGCGGCCACGTAGCGACACTCCAGGATCATGGTCCGGCTGTCGGAATAGTCGCCCAGCTGGGTGAACAAGGTCTCGGCCCGGTCCGTATCCCCGGCCGCCAAAGCTTCCTGCGCCAGGGCATAGCGGTACTGGAGGATAGTCTCCTCGCTCTCGCTGCCCTTTTCCACGGCCTCCAAACTGGAGATAGCCTTCTCGTAGTCCCCCTGAGCGGCGGCCCGCTCCGCCCGTTTCTGGAGGATCGTCGCCCGACGGCCGTAGAGGATGAGCCCCACCGCCGTCAGCACGATCATGGCGACGGTGGAGAAGAAGATGGCCCGGCGGGCGAAGGCTTTTCCGAAGGAACGTTTTTTGCTGCTCATGGCGTCACCCCAAATACTTGACCACGGTCCGCTGCATGTAGGCTGAGTTGATGCCACAGCCCCGGGACACGATGAAGTACACGTCGTCAATGTCGTATTGCTGGATATACTCCCGCAGGGACGCGCCGCCGCCGGTGACGAACTGGTTGGTCTCCCTCAGGTCCGCCAGACACACATTGTCGTAGTAGGGCGCGGCGTAGACCACGAAGGCGAGGCCGAAGGAATCGCAGATCACCAGGGCGTTACGGCCCGTGTGGAAGCCCGTCTCCGCCACGTAGAAGGGGGAATGGGTGCCGCCCAGGAAGGCGGCGTAGACCTTCCGCTCCGGCTCCATGTACCGGACTTCCTTCACCAGCTGGGTCAGGTTTTTGTAGACGAAAGCCCGGGCCGGGGCCAACGGCGTGGGCACCTCCAGTCGGTCCACCAGGTTCTTCTTCCCCGCCAGGGAGTGGACCTCGGCGGCGATGGACCCGGCGAAGTCCTCGTGGACCGTGTAGTCGAAGTCCTCATAGGCGGCGGAGGGCACGCCCAGGGTGCGCATCATGAGCCGCTGCACGTAGAAAGCGCCCAGGCCCGCCCAGTGGTGGTCCGTCACGTAGTAGCACTTCTCCCCCGCCTGCATGTGGGGATTCAGCTCGTTGACCGTGGAGAACACGTACACCCCGTCCTTCACGATGGCCTGAAGGGTGGGCTCCACGTCGCTGGTCCAGCCGGTGTATTTGTTGGGGTTCAGCAGCCACAGGTTGGCGTCCTGGGAGTAAGGGATGTAGGTAAAGATCACACTGCCGTCCGCGGGCACCGCGTCCCGATAGAGGTCCAGCGCCCGCCCCGTGGCCTCCATGGCCTTCTGACCGAACTGGAACTGGGTGGACAGGGACCCGTCCGTGCGGATGAGGCAAAACTTGCGGACGATGGAGGTGTCGGCCACCTGGGGGTCCACATACCGGGGCGTGGCCGTGGGGAGCGGCGTCGCCGTGGCCTTCAGCTCCGGAGGCAGGGTGGCGCCCGGCGGGGGTGTGGCCTCAGCCTTCGCCTCGATGACCAGGCCCACGGGGGCCGGGGTGGGTGTCTCGGGGACCGGGGTCGCTGGGATGGGGGTAGCTTCCGCCTCCGCCACCGCCTCAGTGCCGCCAGCCATCTCGTCCAGCTCCTCGATCATGCCCGTGTCCAATATGCGCTCCTGGTCCGTGGCGGCGTCGAAGAGACCCAGCAGCCGAGCGGAGCCCCGCAAGATGGTGTCCCGGCCGGGCATTTGGTCGGAGAGATAGGCTTCCAATCCTTCGGCGAAGCTGCCGTCCCACCAGGCGGAAGCGGACAGCCGGGGCAAAGCCTGCAGATTTCGGTTCTCCGTCTCAGACACGCCGCCCTCCCGATTGCCCAAGGCAAAGGGCAGCAGGCCCAGCAGGAACAGGGCCATGCACCACCAGTATGCGATCACAAAGGGGATTTTCTTCTTCATAGGACCGCCTCAGAATCTAAAGTAGATGAAGGGGTTGTAGGTCTGCCCCATCAAAAACAGGAGCGATAGCAGGAAGATGGCCGTAAGCGCCACGGCCCCCAGGACCTCGCCCATGGTGCTGACGCCCCTGTCCCCCCGGGAAAAGAGCTTTTTGAGCCACGCTTGCAGGGGCAGACAGCAGGCCGCCATGATGAGGGGCAGGACCGTGTACTTCTTCAAGACCGCCAGAAGCTTGGGGTCCGCCCATCCCCCGCCGCCGAGACCCACCAGGGCCCTCAGGTGTTCCGTCATGGCGCCAAAGTCCGTGTAGTAGAAGATCACCCAGCCCACGATCACGAAAAGCAGCGTCAGCACATGCCGCACCGCCACCGGGATCCGGTTCAGCACGCCCTCCAGGACGAACCGTTCCAGCACCAGCAACGCAAAGTAATAGACGCCCCATAGGACGAAGTTCCAGCTGGCCCCGTGCCAGAGGCCCGTCAGGCTCCAAACGATGGCCAGGTTCAAAATGGTCCGGGCCGTGCCCCGCCGGTTGCCCCCCAGGGGGATGTATACGTAGTCCCGGAAGAAGGAGGACAGGCTCATATGCCAGCGCCGCCAGAACTCGGTGACGGAGGCGGAGAGGTAGGGATGGTCGAAGTTCTCCTTATAGGTGAAGCCGAAGATGCGGCCGAGACCGATGGCCATGTCGGAGTAGGCGGAGAAGTCGAAGTAGAGCTGCATGGTGTAGAGGATCGCCGACAGCCATCCGCCCAGCAGCGACAGCTGTGCCCCGGTACCGCCCAAGGCCGTGGCCTCCAGCATCTCGCCGCAGAGGTTGGCCAACAGTACCTTCTTTCCGAGACCCAGCACGAACCGCTGCAGCCCCCGGTAGAAGTCCGTGGGCGTGGTCCTGCGGTCGGTGAGAGCCTCAGCCACGTCCGCATACTGGACGATGGGTCCGGCGATGAGCTGGGGGAAGCAGGCGATATAGAGGAGGGTCCTGAAGGGACTGGTCTGAGGCTTGGCCTTCTTGCGGTACACGTCCACGGTGTAGGTCAACACCTGGAAGGTGTAGAAGGAGATGCCGATGGGCAGATGCCGCTCCGGGGCCACCCGAGCCGAACCGAAGAGACCGTAGACCGTGTTGAGGAGGAAGGAGGAGTATTTGAAGTAGACCAGCAGCACCAGCGAGGTGACGACCCCCGCCGCCAGCAGGAGCTTCCGCGTCCGCTTCCTTTTGGTGCGGTGGATCTTCAGGGCCACGAAGTAGTTGATCAGGGTGACGCCGATCATGCCCAGCACCCACACCGGCTCCCCGAAGCTGTAGAAGATCAGGGAAAACACCAGCAGCACGCCGTTGCGCCAACGGATGCCCTTACGGCAAAAGTAGGCGACGAGCAGCGCCGGCAGGAATAAAAACAGGAAGGTTGTGGAGGAAAAGACCATAGTTTGGCCCCTTTGGCTGGTTTACGTCCCAATAATTCGACAGTATAAGTATAGCACACAGCCCTTCGCGGCGCAATCCCCGGAGCCCCTGCCGTCCTTTCCATGTTTTTCTGTGATCATCTAAATGAAATAAAAGGAGGGCCCCCATTCAGCGATGCTGATGGACCACGGCCTTGCCAGACCAGCGCCAAGTGTGCTTCGCAATTATGTTGTTATTAAAAACATTTTGAATCGATTGTTGCCGCATGTGATAAGATTTTTCCCCATTTTTATAACAAAGTGGTTGCTTTTTCCGGATCCATCCCCTATAATATGGCTTGCGAAACTACAAACCGGGCGTGGCGGCTTGCTGTGATCGTCCGGCGGGATCGGAGGAAAAACCAATGCAAAAACTGTCCGCTGCAGCGCTGGCGAAGGCGGTGGAAACCCGCCGCAAGGCGCTGAAGCTGACCCAGCAGCAGCTGGCCAAGGCCACCGGTATCAACCGCGCCCTGCTGTCCCGGCTGGAAAGCCAGGACTTCACGCCCTCGGTGGATCAGCTGCTGGCCCTGTCCGACGTGCTGGGATTCGACGTGGAGGACGTTCTGGAGCGGCCCGCTCCAAAGCCGGCCGCCGCCAGCCGCGCCTATCGCATCGCTGTGGCCGGCACGGGATACGTAGGCTTGTCGCTGGCCGTCCTGCTGAGCCAGCACAACGAGGTCACGGCCGTGGACATCGTGCCGGAAAAGGTGGAGAAGCTGAACCGCTTCGAGTCCCCCATCCAAGACGAGTACATCGAAAAGTACCTGACCGAGGCGAAAGCAGGCACGCGGGCGCTTCATTTGAAGGCCACCACCGACGGGGCCAGCGCCTATCGGGATGCGGACTTTATCGTCGTAGCCGCCCCCACCAACTACGATCCGAAGCAGAACTTCTTCGACTGCTCAGCGGTGGAAGCCGTCATTCGACTGGCGCTGGACAGCACGAAGGAGCGCGAGCAAAAGCCCACCATCGTCATCAAGTCCACGATCCCCGTGGGCTATACGGAACACGTGCGCCAGCTCTTCCAGGCGGACAACATCCTCTTTAGCCCGGAATTCCTGCGGGAATCCAAAGCCCTGTACGACAACCTCTACCCCTCCCGCATCATTGTGGGCTGCGATCCGACCACAGAGGAAGCGGCTCGTACCTTTGCGCAGCTGCTGCAGCAGGGAGCCGTCAAGAATCCCATCGAGACCCTGTTCGTGGGCTATACGGAGGCGGAGGCCACCAAGCTGTTCGTCAACACTTACCTGGCCCTCCGGGTGTCCTTCTTCAACGAGTTGGACACCTACGCTGAGGTCAAGGGGCTGGACACCGCCTCCATCATCCAGGGCGTGTGTCTGGATCCCCGGGTGGGCAACTACTACAACAACCCCTCCTTCGGCTATGGCGGCTACTGCCTGCCCAAGGACACCAAGCAGCTGCTGGCCAACTATCAGGACGTGCCCCAGAATATGATGAACGCCATCGTGGAGAGCAACCGCACGCGGAAGGATTTCATTGCGGATCGGGTGCTGGAGATCGCGGGCAGCTATACGGCGTCGGCCAACTATGACAAGATCCAGGAGAAGAAACAGCGGGAGCTGATCGTAGGCGTCTATCGCCTGACCATGAAGGCCAACTCCGACAACTTCCGCCAAAGCTCCATCCAAGGGGTCATGAAGCGCATCAAGGCTAAGGGCGCCACCGTGGTCATCTACGAGCCCACCTTGGAGAACGGCAGCACCTTCTTCGGCAGCAAGGTGGTCAACGATCTCAAGAAGTTCAAGAAGATGTGCGGCTGCATCATCGCCAACCGATACGATACGGTGTTGGACGACGTGGAAGAAAAAGTATACACCAGAGATTTGTTCAGGAGAGACTGATATGACTATGAAATGTGAACAACGATTCTTTGAGATCTACGGCGGAGACCCCGAGGGATTGTCCTTCAGCCCCTATCGGGTCTGCCCCATCGGCGCCCATGTGGACCACAACCTGGGCAAGATCACCGGCTTTGCCATCGATCAAGGCATCCATATCGCCTACCGGTCCAAGAAGAACGGTGTGGTGGAGATGACCTCCCTGCAATTCCCCAAACGGGCCCAGTGGCACATCGCCTCGGTGCCCAAGGAGAAGCAGAACGGCTGGGCGGACTATCTTCGCGGCGCCACCTGGGCGTTGGGGAAACGATACCCTCTGACCGTAGGCATCTGCGGCGTGATCGAGGGTTCGTTGCCCATCGGGGGCCTGTCCTCCTCGGCGGCGGTGATCCTGGCGTTCTTATCCGCCCTGGCCCAGGTCAACGGCATCCATCTGGAACCCCGGGAGCTGATCGATACCGCTTACGACGCGGAAAAGAACTACGTGGGCGTCAACGTGGGCAAGCTGGACCAGAGCTGCGAGATCCTGGGCAAGAAGGATCATCTGCTGTACCTCGATACGGCGGACAACAGCTACGAGCTGATCCCCACCCATCCCGACATGAAGCCCTATAAGATCGCCATCTTCTTCAGCGGGCTGGAGCATAGCCTGGTCGGATCCAAGTACAACATGCGGGTGGACGAGCTGCGCGCCGGGGTCTACGCCCTGCAGGCCTTGGCGGGCATGGCGTACGGCAAGTTCAAGGAGACCAACGCCCGGAATGTACCCTATGAAGTCTATCTGCAGTACAAGGACAGGTTGCCCCTGCCCTGGGCCAAGCGCTGTGAGCACTGGTACACGGAGTTCCAGCGCGTGGAACAGGGCGCGGAAGCCTGGCGCCGAGGCGACATCGAGGAATACGGACGGCTGTCCTTCGCCTCCGGCTGGAGCAGCATCCATAACTGGGAGTCCGGCGCGCCGGAGCAGATCCGGCTGTATGAGATCATGCGCCAGACCGACGGCATCTACGGCGGCCGATTCTGCGGCGCAGGCTTCAAGGGCTGCTGCATGGCCCTGATCGACCCCGCTTTCGAGGAATCCATCGTGCGTCGGGTCACCGAAGCGTACCTGGGCGACTACCCCCACCTGAAGGAAAAATACTCCGTCCATATCTGTCACAGTGCAGACGGGGCAAGCATGTGAGGTAAGCTATGAAGTGTTTGATCCTGGCCGCGGGCTATGCCACCCGGCTCTATCCCCTGACGGAAAACTTCCCCAAGCCTTTGCTGAAGGTGGGTGAAAAGACGATTTTGGACTGGCTCATCGAGGACATCCACACCGCAGGCGTCGTGGACGAGTATGTGGTCATCAGCAACCACAAGTTCGCCCCTCACTTTGAAGCCTGGGCTAAAGCCCACACCCTGCCCATCTCAGTGGTGGACGACGGCACCAGCACCAACGAGACCCGCCTGGGCGCCGTCTGCGACATCCAGTTCGCTATCGACAAGCTGAAGCTGGACGACGATTTGCTGATCATCGCCGGGGACAACGTGCTGGACTTCAGCCTCACCCACTTTATCCGCTACGCACAGAAAAAGGGCACCTCCTGTACCATGCGCTACTTTGAGGCGGAGGAAGCGCGGCTCAAAAAGTCCGGCGTGTCCGAGATCGATGAGAACGAGCGGCTCCTCTCCATGGAGGAGAAGCCCCAAGCGCCTAAGTCGCACTGGTGTACTCCACCGTTCTACTTCTACGTCAAGGCGGACGCTGCCCGGATCAAGGACGCCATCGCGGACGGCTGCGGCACGGACGCCCCGGGGAGCCTGTCTGCCTGGATGTGCCGGCACAGCGTGCTCCACAGCATGCAGATGCCCGGCAGCCGGTACGACATCGGAAACCTGGAAAGCTATCAGAAGGTGCAGGAAACCTACCGCGGGATCACGAAATAGGAGGACAGCATGGGCAAGGTTCACATCGATCTCCATCATAAAACGATCCTCGTCACCGGCTCGCCGGGCTTTATCGGCGCCAACCTGGTGCTGCGGCTCCTAAAGGAGCTGCAGGGCGGCACGATCATCTCCCTGGACAACATGAACGACTACTACGACCCGGCCCTGAAGGAGTATCGGCTGTCGCTGATCGAACAAGCGGCGAAAGCTTCTCCGGTGAAACATATCTTCGTCAGGGGCTCCATTGCAGACAAAGCTCTGGTGGACCGCGTTTTTGCGGAATACAGGCCTTCCGTCGTGGTGAACCTGGCCGCTCAGGCGGGGGTCCGGTATTCCATCGACCATCCGGACGTGTACATCGAGTCGAACCTGATGGGCTTCTACAACATCCTGGAGGCTTGTCGGCACAATCCGGTGGAGCATCTTGTCTACGCCTCCTCCTCCTCGGTCTACGGCGGCAACAAGAAGGTGCCCTTCAGCACCGACGACAAGGTGGATACCCCCGTATCCCTCTACGCCGCCACCAAGAAGGCCAACGAGCTGTTGGCTCACAGCTATTCGAAGCTCTACAACATCCCCTCCACGGGCCTCCGCTTCTTTACGGTCTACGGCCCTGCGGGACGGCCGGACATGTTCTACTTCTCCGCCACCCAGAAGCTGGTAGCAGGCAAGACCATCCAGATCTTCAACTACGGCAACTGCAAGCGGGACTTCACCTACGTGGACGACATCGTGGAAGGCGTTCTGCGGGTGATGCAGGGCGCGCCGGAGCGGCAGACCGGGGAAGACGGCCTTCCCCTTCCGCCCTACGCAGTCTATAACATCGGCGGCGGCCAGCCGGAGAACCTGCTGGACTACATTTCCACCCTTCAGGAAGAACTGGTCCGGGCAGGCGTCCTGCCGGAGGACTACGATTTTGAAGGCCATCGGAAGCTTGTGGGCATGCAGCCCGGCGACGTGCCCGTGACCTACGCGGACGCCGCCGCCCTGGAGCAGGACTACGGCTTCACCCCCACCATCGGGATCCGCGAAGGACTCCGCGCCTTCGCCGAGTGGTATAAAGAGTATTACGGGGAAGCGGAATGATTTTTACGCAGAAGAAGGCGGGATCAACGAGTGCTTTTTACCTTTTCAGGAGCGCCCGCGCGGGACTTGAATTAAAAAAGCAGGAGACAGGGCTCTGATCAATTGATCAGGGCCCTTAGTTTGAAAAAATAGCCGGCGCATTCTCGTGACTTCTTCGTGAGTCTGCAAATAAAAAGTCAAGTAGAAATTGATGGCGTTTCGGGAATCTTACAAAAGGTGAATTGGAAGTATCTTAAAAAGGCCACCGGAACACGCTGGCCTGAGAATCACTATTTAAACTCGGGTTATTTACCTTCGGGCAATGAAGAGAGATACTCGTTCACTCGTCCGTAATAGATCCGAAGGAACTTATTGGCTCCAGCTGTCATGTACACATAGTACGGTTTACCCTGGGCACGTTTCTTATTCATAAAGGCATAAACAGGATCATCTTCCGGTGCACGCTGAATCAGGCTTTCCATGATAAGGAAAAGTGTCTTTCTTAGGTGTGGAGATCCTTTCTTTGAAGTGGGTACGCTTTTTTGTGAATGCTGTCCGGAATCGTTTTTACCCGGATCAACGCCTGCAAATGCCGTTAAAGAACCCCGCTTTTCAAAGCGGGTAACGTCTCCGATCTCGGCCATAAGCTGGGGACCGAGAGTGGGACCCACGCCGTTCATGGCCATGACGACTGGGTATTCGGGAAGAGTTGCTGCTAAATGGTTCATTTCTTCCCGAAGGGATTCAACGGTTTTGGAAGCGAGGTTCAGCATCTCCACAGCCTGATGGATCAACATCTTCGTATTGGCATTTTTGGAAAACACCGCGATGAGATCGGCAGAATCATTGTAGATTTTTTCGGCTTTAGCAGCACAAAAGTTATAGCCTTTGCGTTTGCACCAGCTCTGGTAGTGCTCGGTAAAGGCATTCAGGGACTTACCGCGGACACAGTCTGCATGCCAGTAGGTATAGACAAAGTCTACCCATTTCTGGCTGCCGTC
>JAEEGL010707073.1_pt1 | contig 10472 bp, 5 predicted proteins | sample 9134231 | NCBI WGS metagenome assembly JAEEGL01 (sample SAMN16246548, study PRJNA631951) | gut metagenome | biome: gut microbiome; feature: rumen; material: fiber-attached | host: Bos | place: Iran: Karaj | collected 2018-10 | reverse complement strand
GGACAGCAACGCAAAAAGAAAAAACCCTGTAACCAGCAGAAACGCTCGTCCAGAGGCTTTTCTATTCCGGCGGCTATATCTCTTTGTCTTACATGGAAGATTTTACACCCTTCCGGGTGCACCTTTCATTGATAGCGCCTCCTCCGCAGGAGAGAGGCTATTATACTGTAATACCGTAACGAAACGTTTCATGCGATTGACCGCAGCATAAATCCCCATCGGTTTCATTTCTTCGTATCATATTCCCAGATCAGTTCTTCCAGTGTTTGATACAGGTGCTCAGCATCCACCGGTTTAGACAAGTGCGCGTTCATACCTACCTGCAAAGAACGCTGAACATCCTCGTCAAAGGCATTGGCAGTCAAGGCAATAACAGGCGTTGTTTTTGCATCGGGCCTGTCCAGTGCCCGAATGGCTGCTGTTGCTTCCAGCCCGTCCATTTCAGGCATCCGTACATCCATCAGTATCGCATCATAGTAACCCACTGTACTTTTTTCAAACATCTCCAGTGCGATTTTTCCGTTTTCTGCGTGATCAATCTCTGCCTCCCGCATAAGAATGATCTGCTTCATGATTTCCGCATTGATAAAGACATCTTCCGCCATCAGGATTCTTCTGCCTTTGAGAGAAGCCCGTTTCTTCTCCTTAAAAAGGCTCATATTGTTTTTTCGTGCGATTCGCTCAAACTCATCCAGCACGTTGGAGGCAAACAGCGGCTTAGCCAGAAAACTGTCAACACCACTGTGTATCGCCTCTTCTAAAATCTCATCCCAGTTGAAGGAAGTCAGGATGATCACGGTAGTTTCTTTGTCATATCGTTTTCGAATTTCCCGTGCAACTTCAATGCCATCCATTTCAGGCATGCTCCAATCCAGCAAAACGAGGTTGTACGGCTCGTGCTTGGCATGTTGAACCTCCAGCATATACAAAGCTGTTTGCCCATCGTAACAGGTATCTGCTTTAATGCCCGCTTCATCCAGCACGATTCTTGAATGTTCCGCCGCAATCTCTTCGTCATCCACCACCAGGATCCGCATATCCTTTGGATTGATAAAGAACGTGGCCGCCCCCTGACGGTCGCTGTTATTCAGCGTAATGATAACCGTAAACTCTGTCCCGACACCTTTTTCCGATTCAACAGAAATGGTGCCGTTCATCAGTTCAACGATATTTTTGGTAATGGCCATACCGAGGCCGGTGCTGCCATACTTGTTGTTCCTGCTGCTGTCTTCCTGTGTGAACGTATCAAAGATTTTGGGAATGAATGCCTGATCCATGCCAATCCCCGTATCCCTGATACAGAATCTGATGGTCGAATGATCCCCGAAAACGGCCGTGCGCTCCACTGTCAGCGTCACATTCCCCGGCGCATCCGTAAACTTAATCGCATTCGACAGAATGTTGATAAGCACCTGCTTGAGCTTCATGTCATCCCCGATGTAGTAATCACTGACACCGCCGGCCATCTGGCATTCATAATGCAGTCCCTTTTCTTCGCATTGGGATATAACCATGGTATTGATCTGCTCCAGCATATTGCGGAAGGAGAACTCTTCTTTGCGAATCATCAACCGTCCGGACTCGATTCGGCTCATATCCAGAATATCATTGATCAGTCCCAGCAGATGACGAGCGCTCTCGCCGATCTTTTCCAGGTACTTCCGGGTTTCAGCAGGAAGTGCCCTGTTGCGCAGCGCCAGACTGTCCAGTCCGATAATAGCGTTCATCGGTGTGCGAATCTCATGACTCATGTTGGAAAGAAAAGCGGTCTTAGCTTTGTTAGCCTCTTCAGCTGCGGCAAGCGCTTCGCTTAATGCCCGGTTTGTGGCCAAAGCCTCCCTCATCTCAACATCAATGTCGGTAAAACCCAATCCGATGGCGTGAACAATATGATCATCCCGGTCTTTGGGATGGCGTACACCCGCCATGCGCAGCATTTCATAATACTCTGCGCCATCTCTTCTGACCAGATAACGATAGGCAATGATGTCCCTTGTAGCCAAGGCGTCACGCACATTATCCGGATCGGAAAAGCTGCGAAACCCTTCTTGATACTCTTCATCAACAAAGAGATCACAATACGCCTTTATCCATGCGTGATAGGGGAAATGAACACCCTCCGGAGTCTGATTCGCTTCTTTCGGATCAGCACGATAGCAAACCGCATCGTCGGCATCAATATCAACATGATAAACACTCCGGTAATCGGACGCCATGGCCGTAATCATACTGTCCAGGTCTTTCTGATGTTTTTCCTGCGTAATAATCTTTTCCGTAATGTCCGAAATGAAAACAACATATACGCCGCCATACGTTTCTGTTTCTGCATAATGACCATAATCATCCACCCAGCGAACAGCCCCATCCCTGCGAATAATCCGGTATTCCGCATAATCCATCCGGTCTGTGCTGGAATCGATCTGCTGGGCAATAGAGGAAGTGATTTTCTGATAATCCTCCGGGTGAACCATGCCCTTAAATGTAAAGCCCGTATAGGTCCTGAACTCTTCCAGATCCGTACATCCGTAAATGTTGAATACAGCCTTGTTCACATAGATCAGCTTCTCGGGTGCCTCCGCCTGATAAATAAAAAATCCACCGGGCATGTGACCGCCAATCTCTTCGATAACGGAGAAGGTCTGCTCGTTCAATTCAAATTTATTCTTTGTCATCCCTCATGGCCTCCTGCGTTTTTCACTCAAAAAAAGCAATCGTGCTTCTCAGATCACGTCTCATCCCGTTTTTCATACACAAGCCGAACATCGCAGCCAACCTGCTCCATCACATTGATGCAGGTTTGGTTGATGATCTGCTCCCCGCTCTTACCCAGGATGGTGTTGTTCCAACTTCCTCCGTAATCTGGGGAAATCCTGATTTGATCCCACCTGCGGCGCTGAACGGCTATTATCTGCCATTGCGTTGTCGTTCAAACTTGAAATACCGCCCGGTATCCTCAAGTTTGGGCTCCCAGCCCTGACGGTAAAATATCTCGCTCAAGGTGAATGGTTCCGCAGGAACCAGAGAAGGCCCCCTGGGAGGCATCGCTTTTGCCGGAACGAATCAGCATTTCCCTGGCTGAATATTTTTCTCTTGGATAATCGCGAATCAACTACCCGGCACAGCCCCTTTATGTCAGAGTGCCTGCCTGAAAACAAAAAAGGCCGGCAAATAGGTAAGATCATCCCAATTTGTCAGCCCGCTCGGTTATGATGGTAAAAAAGAGCGCAGTTATACCCTGCCTGCTTGAGCGTACCGAACTGCGACATCCCTGACAACCCCTTTAGTTAAAATATCGTGAATGCTCCTGTACTTTGTATCATCCGTATGCCAGCCATGGCAGAAAAGTATACTACATTATATTTTAAGCCCTGGAGCAGGAAAAAGCAAGGGACGAATTCTTCCTGACGCTTGAAATTTGCTGGTTGCACCCCGATCTGTAGCAGCGGACAGCGCAACAACATGTGGAGGAAAGCAGATTGAATCCCCTATACGGCATCTGCCGGCGGGTAAATACCCGGGCAGGTACTTGCAAAGGAAGTCGTAAACTGATAGAATATTTTTGAATAATCACATTGAAAAGGTCTGTAATTGTCGAAAAACCAGGGAGAGCCCGCCCGAAGCGTCAGGTTTGATTTTTCCGGTCTTATTCCTGCCGGGGATGGCAAAAAACTCCTTCACACGCATGATGCTGGCAGGGACCGCCAAACGCAGTAACAGATCAGAATCGGGAAAACACAGATATGAAAATTGAAACCGCAACTGAACCGATGGAAACGGCAAAGAAAAAACACAGTTTCCCGCGAATCCTTCTTCGCTTTTTGGCTGTTTTGTTCATATTGCTGCTTATTACCGGCATAGCCGCTTTCCTTTATGGGCTGTATACAAAAACGCATTTTAACATCAGCTTCTATCAGGAAACATCCCCAAAAGTCAGCGCTAATATCCGTATCGCGGTCATCTCCGATATTCATGACCGGGAATACGGAGAAAACAATGACACGCTGATTTCCGAGCTTCGCGCCCTGAAGCCCGATCTTGTCCTTTTTCCGGGCGACATGGTTATCCGGGAAAAAGAAGACTACCAGCCCATGCTGAATCTTGTGTCCGCATTATCCCAAACCACGCCCTGTTACGGAATTCTGGGCAATCACGAGAGCGAACGCATCTACTACGGGGACGACCGGGGGCTGCCTGAAAAATTTGAAAATGCCGGGCTGCGACTGCTGCGTAATGCCCGGGAAGAAATTCAAATCGGCAAGGATACTGTTCATCTGATCGGCGTGGAAGGTACCGCCTACGGATTTGAGGAATACGGCGGGCGGGAATTCATGGAGAAGACTGACATCGATCCATCCGTTTTCAGCATTCTCATGGCCCATATCCCGATCCTTTTCGAAACACAGCTGTCCGGATACGCTTTCGATCTGGGCATTTCCGGACACGTGCACGGCGGAATTGTGAAGCTTCCTTTTCTTGGCGGTTTATATTCGCACGAAGAAGGCTTTTTCCCAAAATTCAGCGCCGGAAAATATATTCTGGACAATCAGCAAACCCTGATTATCAGCGCAGGGCTCGGTGATTCCAAACCTTTCCCGCCGCGAATCAACAATATACCCGAGCTGGTTATAATCGATATCAACCGGTATTGAGCAGTTCCGGGGCACAACTGCCGCGCAAACGGATAACCGTAGACGGAAGCTGTGTGGCCCGGCGGGGGCAGCTTTAAAGACAGGAAGAAGATACGCAATGGAAGAGAAAAACAGATTGAGGGCGTCCGGGGAGATAGCTTCTTTCACTATCCCGGGCAAAGTGTGGAACAGCCTGCGAAGTGCTTTTGAGATATTCCGGAAGCGGAAATTTTTCGTTTTCGCTTCCTTCCTGATTATTTTTGTGGCCCTGTGCGGTTTTCACTATATCAGCAGCCTGCACACTGCCAGCATGATTCTGTCGCTGGATTATGAGGAAGCCGCCAAAGGTCTTACGCCTAATCGAACCCGGTTCAACATTTTCGAGATCCGGGGCGGTGAGGTAATGGAGCGGCTGATCAATTATGCCGGGCTGGAAGGGAAAATGACCCCGGAAGAACTGAGTGAATGCGTCAGCGTACAGGCAACGCACGACAAAAGCATCAGCGGCAGTGTAAACTATATCAGCACGTCATTTATTGTCAGTTTTACAAACAACGGCGCGATTGATGGAAGAACTGCGGGGGATATGCTCTCACTCCTCTGCAAAGCATACCGTGAATACTTCGTTGAACACTATGGTTTCAATCACTCCATCCTGTCTTTTGATGTCAATAATCTGAGATTCAATGACGAGTATCTGATGGCCGTTGACCTGCTGGAGCTGAAATGCAGCCAGCTGGAAAAATATGTTGAGCTTCGCAGGCGGGAAAGCAAGAACTATCAGGATCCGAATACCGGGATTACTTTTTCTGCGCTGGAACAGCGGGTGAACAACTTTTATGCTTACGACCTTGCCAGGCTGCGTTCCTATATTATTGAAAACAGCATCGCAAACGACAAGGCCGGGCTGGATAGCATGCTGAACTACAAAATACGCACAGACCGTCTGATGTACGACAAAATGATGGCCGCATACGATGAAGACAATAAGGGGATTCAGATGTATGACGCCGCCATGAGCGCTGTCGTCATGATTCCTACCCAGGATCAGACGATGAAGTATTATATGTCCAGAACCAAAACCGGGATGGACAATATGGCCATTCACGCTGACGCACAGCTTACAGGTGCGGCGGAACGAATGGAACAGATTGAGTATAACACTTATCTCAGGGAAAAGATGGAGGCAAATGAATCCGATCTGACGAAGGCGGAAAAGGCTGACGCCATGATCCGTGAGATGGATGCGTCGCTGGATAAGCTCGCCTCAGATATCCAGGCAGTGGACAACTCGTATACGAGTGCGAAAGCCCGCAACTACATCGGCTTCAGCGATGACAGCGTGGGTTTTGCGGATCAGGCCGGCCTTCTTTCCTCGTTCCTTTGCGCCGCGCTGTTTCTTGTTGCGGCGTTCGCCTGCGTGTTCCTGCGCATATTTCTTTCAGACAAGGAGAAAGAAGTATGAGAAAATTCAGTACTCTGCGTTATCTGAAGCAATTCAGCCTGCTGATCTTTCTTTTGGCCGTCATGGGCGCTCTGTCGATTTATTTCTACGGAAAATCCGAGCAGCATTATATTGCTTCCGCAGTCATTCAATACACCAACGACGGTGCCAAAGAGGGCTATACGCCGGACGGAAGTCCTTTGAACGTAGAGGAGATTTATTCCTCGACTGTAATTGACGCCGCCCTGACGGACCTCGGATATCAATCCAACATCGATTCCATCCGCTCTAACTGTTATGTGGAGGAAGTAATTCCGGAAACTCAGCAGAAGCTGAATGAAGTGCTACTGGAGAAGGGCGAGGAACCTTCCGGCGTTGCGGATACCTACCGGGTGTATTACATCGGCGACAATGACACCGGCGAAGATTACGCCTGGAACATTCTGGATGCGATCATCAATAACTACTACGAGTTTTACGCCGAAAAGTATGTGGAAGAACAACTGCAGAACAATGGCGTTTCCGTACTTGCGGAAGGGGATTACGACTATCTGGAAAGCGCCCAGGTGCTGGAGGATTCCGTTTCGGAAATGCTGGACTATTTATTGGACAAAAGGGTTTCCCAGCCATATTTCCGGTCGGTGGAAACGGGATATACATACAATGATTTGTACCGCATCTACTACTTTTTATACAATTATGAGATTCCAAGCCTGTATACCGCGATCCTGACCAATGCGGAGACAAGCGATATTGATTTGCTGATGAGCCGGCTGACAAAAGACTGCGAGGATTTGCAGCTGTATATCGAAAACCGGCAGGAACGTGCCGATTACCTGAAAAAGCTGATTGACAACTACAGTGAACGCAACAAGGAAATGATGGATTACCATTATCACAGTTCAACCACTCAGGATATCGGAACGGAATACATTCTGAAGGATGTGGAGTACGACCACGAACACAACAATAAAGAAACAACGTATGACGGACTTATTCAGGAATGTGTGGATCTGAACATAGGGATCCGCCAAAAAACAATCGAGAAGGAGCATAAGGAATATCTGCTTTCTGTTTTTGAAACCGCGCTCCACGAAAACGGACGGAAAACCTCCAGCCCTGAAGAGATCCGTGAAAAAATCGATCACTGTGTAAATCTGGCAACGGAATACTATCAGTATGTGGAAAACACCGGGCGCGAGCTGAACCGTCATCTGAGCGCGAATTATCTGGCGATGATCAGCAGCATCAATGTTCAGCCGGCAGTGAATATCAAGCTGTATCTGGCAATTGCAATCGTACTGTTTGCTCTGGTGGGCGGTATCGGGGCTGTATTGCTGGGGAGAATGCTTGACTTTATTGACTACTTCCGGTATGTGGACAAAACGGTGCAGCTTCCGAACCGAGCCAGATGCGACGCGTATATCGACGAATGGTCGGACAGGCTGCTTGATGAGAATTTCTCCTGTATGGCATTGAAAATGGAGTCCCTGAGCAGTCTGTCAAGTGAATACGGACGCGCGGCCGGCGATGAAGTGCTGAAGGATTTTGCCATGATTCTGAAGAGCTTTGGCGACCTGTACGGATTTGTAGGGTATAACGGCAGCGGAGTTTTCTTCGCTTTCTTCCCGAATTGTTCGTCCGAAAAGATGGCTGTTATTCTGGAGGCGATCAGACGTCAGGTTGTAAAATACAACACCTTAAATCCGGAATACAGGATTCACTATATCTGCGGCAAAGCTGTTTCGAGCTCAGATAACATCTTTGAAATCAGAGATCTGCTCCGTCTTGCCATGCAACGAATGCATACCGGAGAGACGGCTTCCGTTTCAGAGAATGTTCCCGGGGAAAACGGAGCGGAGAATGCGCAGAATCGTACAGAGACAAAGATCGCGGAGAAAGACAGTGGCAAACAATAAACACCTGCAGCATGCTGCGAACAGCGAGAAGCTGCAAAGGCCGGGGAAAGAAAGCCCGTCATTTGTTACATTTCTTGCCGTCGCCTGCACCGTTCTTGCCGGGCTCGGAGACTGGAAGGTTCTCAACAATGCGTTCGGAGGCCTGCCTAAGGCAATTGTACTTGGGACGATTGCCTGTGCTTTTCTGAAATTTCTTATAACCGCTGATTTCGCAAAGCTAAAAAAGGCCGTAGGCTATTTCCCCATATTCCTGCTCCTGATAGCCGTTTATTCCCTGATCAGCATGTACATATGGATCACAGATTTCTCTCAGGCGGCGTCCATCAGCAGGGCCGGGCAGAAAATACTGTTTCAAACAATCACCATTATCTATTCCGTCTTCATGTGTTATTTGTTTGAAGCCAGGGCGATCAATTATCTGTTTTTCAGCATGTGCGCCACCAACACTGCCATTATGCTGCTGGAAGTCCCCAAGTATGGTATTCGTGAGAGTATTACTTCCGTTGTGACCTGCATCATTACCTTTGGTAATGCAGAAGGCTTTGTGCGCGCATTGGAAATCCATGACATCACCTTTCTGTTCGGCCAGTTCTTCATCTATTATATGATGTTTGCGCCGAAAAGTTCGACGCCGGAAAAACGACTGCGGCGCTGCGGCATTGGCCTTTCGGTCTTTTTCATGCTGGTAGGGCTGAAGCGCAGCACTTTGCCGGCGGTACTTCTCGTATGCGTGTATGTCAAATTGCTCCGTATGACCAAAAAGCCCGCAAGGCTTATTCTGGCGACAGGGATCGGTCTGTTTTTGTTTTTCTATTTCTATCTCTACCTGACGCGCTCCGGCATTCTCGTGGCGTTTCTGGAATCTCTCGGAATCGACATGATGGGCCGCGACGTGTTGTGGAGTCTGCCCAATAAATACTATGAACTTTCTCCTTTCTGGAAGGGGCTGGGGTTTGAAAGCGTGACCGATCTGGTGAATATGTGGCATAGCGAAGGTCTCATCAACCGTACATACCCGCTGCACAACGATATTTTAAGGATTTTTATTGAATTAGGTGCTTTGGGATTCACCCTGTGGGCAGGCATCAATTATATCCTGTATCCCGCTTACTGGATGATGCGGTATGATCCGGAAACCGGCATGCTGTATATGGCGATTCTTTCCTATATGACGGTGACCTATCTGACGGACAATACCGCATTTTACTTCTGGAGCTGCATCGGTCTGAGACTGATTCCCATGAGTTACAGTTACCGGCTCAGTCAAGCCGGGAAGCAAAAGAAATGGAAAGCGCCGACGCCGGCGGAATCAGCCGGCGAAATCTGGCTTATTGAAATGGGAGGTAAAGGCGAAAATGCTGAAAAAGCTGAAGCGATTGCCGGTTTATCTGAAAAATGTACTTCTTCTTATTGTGCCTTGCCCCATTGCGGCGGTGCTGAGAAAAACGAACAGGGCTTACCGTAACCTCTGGCTGGTGATGGAACGCGGGTTTGATGCCCGAGATAACGCGTACTGGTTTTTTCGTTACTTACGGAAACAGCAGCCGCAGATCAACGCATGCTATGTGATCGACAAAGACAGTCCTGACTGTGGAAAGGTCGCGCAGCTTGGCCGGATCGTAGCGTGGAGATCGCTCCGGCACTATCTGATGTATCTGGCAGCCGACCTGCTGATCAGCACCCATGTGCAGCCCGCCGCCCCAGATCTGATGGCCTATTATCATCTGCGGCAGATCGGAATTCATCCGAGAGGAAAGCAGATTTTTCTGCAGCATGGGATTATCAAGGACGAAATGCAGTGGATGCGGTATCCCCGACTGAAAGTGGATTTCTTTGCCAGCGGTGGAAAACTGGAATATGATTATCTCGTTTCAGAATTCGGTTTTCCGGAAGGGGTTATTCAATATACGGGACTGTGCCGCTTTGATAATCTCATCCGGGGAAACGATCCTTCCAATGAAATTCTTGTGATGCCGACCTGGCGCGGTTCAGACTATCCCCAAGGGGAGCGGTTTTATGAAACAGCTTTTTACCGGCAGTTTCAATCCATGCTGGAAAATCCCCGCCTGCACAGGCTCCTTGAGGAGCGTGATCTGAGGCTTTATTTTTATCCCCACATCGAGTTGCAGAAGGAACTGGATAAGTTCAAATCCCCGTCGGAGCGAATTGTCCTGGCAAGCTGGCAGAATTACGATGTACAGACACTGCTGATGCGCTGCAGCCTGCTGATTACGGATTATTCCAGTGTGTTTTTCGATGCCGGTTATATGGAAAAGCCGGTGATCTATTACCAGTTCGACGTGGAAGAGTTCCGAAAAATCCATTATCAGGAAGGCTATTTCTCCTATGAAAGACACGGCTTCGGCCCCGTTGTCCATACAGAGGAAGCCATGATGAACGCCCTATATGAGTGCGCCGGGAACGATTTCCGGATGCAGAAGGAATACCGGGACCGTCTGGAGGCTTTTTACCCGGTTCGGG
>JAEEGL016864500.1_pt1 | contig 10473 bp, 12 predicted proteins | sample 9134231 | NCBI WGS metagenome assembly JAEEGL01 (sample SAMN16246548, study PRJNA631951) | gut metagenome | biome: gut microbiome; feature: rumen; material: fiber-attached | host: Bos | place: Iran: Karaj | collected 2018-10 | reverse complement strand
TTCATTAACTCTAATTAAAGCAATAGATTGAAATGAAGAAATGTCAGTTTTAGACTTTGGAACAGGAGCTGGATTTCCTGGAATAGTTCTAAAGATTTGTTTTCCAAATCTTAAAATAACTCTAGTAGATGCTTTAGAAAAAAGATGTAACTTTTTAAATAAAGTAATTGAAGAATTAGAATTAACTGATATAGAAGTTATTCATGCTAGAGGAGAAGACTTTGCTAAAAGACATAGAGAGAAATATGATTTAGTAGTATCTAGAGCAGTAGCAAACTTAAATACTTTAGTAGAAATCTGTATGCCTATGGTAAAAGTAAATGGATATTTTGTTGCTATGAAAGGTGACGCTTCCGAAGAAGTTAAATCATCTATGAAAGCTATTGAACTTCTAGAATCTAGATTAGAAGAAGTAATTTCATTTAATTTACCAATAGAAAATTCAATTAGAAACTTAGTTAAAATAAAAAAACTAGGTAAAAATAAAAGAATATATCCTAGAAACTTTGATCAAATTAAGAAAAAACCACTGTAAAATAAACTCACAAATAATTGTGAGTTTTATTTTTATTGTTATAATATAATTAGAGGTATGCGCATGAGAACAGAAAAAGACTTTTTTGGTAACATAATGGAATTTGATTGTATGGGCTGTTATATAGGTAGTCATAAATTAATTCCATATGGAGGATATTTATATGAAGATGATCTAGTAACTATTACTATGGATCCACAAATACCTATAGTAGGTTTTACTATTCTTGGAGTTAAAAAACATGTAAAAAGTATTAATGATTTTACAGAAGATGAAAGAAAAAATATTATTGATGTTTTAAACTTAACCATAGAGAATATGAAAAAAGCAAATATTTGTGAAGAAGTATTAATTATTCAAGAAGAAAGATCATCACATTTTCATGTATGGATAGTGCCTATTCATAAATGGATGGAAAAGTTTGATAAAAGTGTTACTAGAATTAATGAAATAATTGATTATTCTTATACTATATTTGATGACAATATGAAAAAAGAATATGATGATGCTATAGAAAAATTAAAAAAAGAGTTTAATAATAATTAAAAAAAGACCTTTATAGGTCTTTTAATTTTTAGAATGGTAATTTTCCTTCGTAAACATATATCCATGAATAATTATCGCTTATTTTAGTTAAGTTATTATTTAATTGAACTTTAACTAAATCATTTTTTATTTGTTCAAATTGTTTTTTAGATATTGTTTTTTGAATAATTTTATCTTCTCTTACTTCAAGTATTCCCATACCGGCCCAGAAGTCAACCATTGAAGATGAATTAGATGCTAAATGTAACCAAAGTTCACCACCAGCACCTAAACCAAATGATCCAAGTAGAGGAATCAAATTCTCTTTTTCAAAATATTCTTTTCCTCTTAATTCATAATCTATATCTAGGAATGCTTCATTAAGAGTTCTAGATTCATATATAAATTTATTTCTTTCTTCTTCTGAAAGATTAGTTAAATCTTCTTTTCCATTCCACATTATATTAGTTTCTGCTCTTTTTAATCTTATTTCTTTTTCTTCTTCAGGAAGAGCATCAAACCTAGCTTTAACTTCATCTTGATATTCATACATCTTCTTTAGTAGTTCATCTTTATCATAAAAGTCTCTTGCTAGAACTACACTTAAATCTATAGGATAATTAGTTTTACCATTAACATAGTTAATTAATTCTTTAAATGCTTTATTATATTTATCCATTCCTTCTTGAGGAGTGTTATTCATATATGTTAATGCAACTTCTTCTGATTCAAATTCTATTTTAGTTCTTTTACTTTGTGTTTCTGCTATTGGTAAAACATATTCCATTAGGTATTTAATAGTAAATATTTCAGCCCAATCTGGTTCTGGATATGTTGGAGTCCAGAAATGTTTATAACCACCAAAACAGAAACAAAATAGAAACTCTAAATTGTTATCTAAAATAGTATTTACTTTTTCTTCAGTATATTCTTTAGCAGCATCATATTGTGCTTTTCTAGACCATTTTCTAGAGAATAATCTATTTAAAATACTATCTTTTAGAGTATTGCCTTCTAAAGGATTTGTTTCAATATTATTAAAATTAAGAAGTTCATCATTAATATAATTATTAACTCTTGTTTCTAAACTATCCATTTTCTTCACCTAAGTATATTGTATCATAATAAAGTTAATTTTTCATTGAAATATATTTTTATTTATAGTATTATTGTATATAGAATAAAGAGGTGTTTGTCATGATAAATACATTAGATAAAGAAGTTATTGAAGTAGCTTTAGATGATATTATTCCTAATAGGTTTCAACCAAGACTAGCATTTGATGAAGGTGCTTTAAATGAACTTGCTAAATCTATTAAAGAACACGGAATAATACAACCCCTAGTATTAAGAAGAATTGGTAATAAATATGAAATTATTGCTGGTGAAAGAAGATATAAAGCAGCTTATATAGCTGGTCTTCATAAAGTACCTGCTGTTACTATAGATTTAAATGATAATGAATCTGCTGAAGTTGCTATTGTTGAAAATATCCAAAGAAAAGATTTATCTCCAATTGAAGAAGCTAAATCTTATAAGAAACTTCTTGAAAGAGGATATTTAACTCAAGAACAATTAGCTACACGTATGGGTAAAACTCAAGCTACTATTTCTAATAAACTTAGATTACTTAATCTTAGTCCTAAAGTACAAGATGCTTTATTAAATAATAAAATATCTGAAAGACATGCTAGAAGTTTACTTAGAATAGAAGATAAAGCAAAACAAGAAGAATTATTAGATACAATAATTGAAGATAGAATAAATGTTAAAGATACAGATGATATGATTAATAACATTTTATCTGGTTCAAAAGTAGAAGAAAGACCAGAAAGAGTTCCATATGGTGAAACTGTTAAACCTAAAGATGATAATGAATTTGATATAGATGCTATTATGGCTAGAATTCAAAAGAAAATTGATGAATTATCAAATGACGATGATAATAGAGTAGTATATGAGGCTCCTGAATATAAAGAACCAATTAAACATAGAGGTTTCTCATCTAATTCTATTACATATGATGAACCAGAATTAATCGAAGATAATACTTTAAATATGATAGAAGATAAACCTGATTCAGAATTAGCAGAACAAAAAGTAGTTGATCTAGTTAATAATTTAACTAATCAAGGTATTAAAGCTTCTTATGATAAGTTCAAATTTGGTAATATATCACAATTTGTAATTAAGATAATTGATAATGAATAATGAAGATGCAAATCTTCATTTTTTCTTTGAAAATTTGACTGATAATAATTATTATGTTATAGTAAAAATGCTTTTGAAAGGGAGAGAAAGTATTATGCTAAAAAATCAATTAACTACCACAACTTATACTACAACATTAAAATCAATTAGTTATATTGGTTGTTTTAGCATTGCTTAAAATAGTAATAATTTAATATTATAAGTAAAGTCTATTACAATCAGTAATAGACTTTTTGTTTTATATGATATAATAAAAGTAGAAATACTAAGATATAGGACACGGTTATTAATGTTTATTTAAAGAGAGTTATCGGCTGGTGTAAGATAATAATAGAATTAATAATTACTACCTATTAGTTGTACTCGAAAGAGATTACCCGCAAATACGGTTATATAATTAAGTTAAATAGAGGATGGTACCGCCTATATGGCTCCTTGGTACTTATCCTCTTTTTGTTTTAAAGGAGATGATAATATGACGAAAAGGAGTGATACGATATTCTCCCTGTCAAAAGTAAAATAAGAAAGAAGGTACAAATATGAATGAAAAATGTGTAAAATTACTAAAAGAAGTAATTAATAAGAATTATTCTAATATAAGATTAGATAATATATCATTTGATAATAATGAATTCTATTATGAGTTTAAATCTGATGATATAGTAAGTGAAAATGATTTTAATAAAATTGAAGAGGAAATAAGAAGTTTAGATAGTAGTATATATGTTAAACTACTTAGAATAAGTGGGGTATACTATGAAGGAAACTCTAATAATGAGATGATTAGTAGAATAGTAGGTAAATCTTTTTCTAGTAAAGAAGAATTAGAAAATTATAATAAATTCTTAGAAGAAGCTAAAGAAAGAGATCATAGAAAAATTGGTCAGGATTTAGATTTATTTTGTTTTTCTGATTATGTTGGACCAGGGTTACCATTATTTACTCCAAGAGGTACTGTAATAATTGATGAATTAAAGAAAGAAATGGAAAGAGTATGTAAGAAATATGGATTTGAAAAGGTTAGTTGTCCATCACTAGCAGATATTTCATTATTTGAAACTTCTGGTCACGCTCAGAAGTTTAATGATGAACTATTTAGAGTAGAGTCTCCAAAAGGACATAATTTTGTATTAAAACCAGTTCAATGTCCACATCATACTCAAATATTTGCATCTAAAATAAGAAGTTATAGAGATTTACCAATAAGATATATGGAATCTGATAAACAATATAGAGCAGAACTTCAAGGTGCTGTTGGAAATAGTTTATCTAGAGTATATGCTATAACTGTAGAAGATGGCCATGTATTCTGTACTAGAGAACAAGTTAAAGAGGAAATAATTAATATTTGTAATTTAATTAAAGATTTTTATTCTAGAATGGGATTATGGGAAAATCATTGGGTATCATTATCAGTAAGAGATTATGATCATCCAGAAAAATATATTGGTGAAAAATCGGATTGGGATTTATGTGAAAACTTATTACAAGAAATATCTGATGAATTAGGATTAGATGCTAAAAGATGTGAAGGAGAAGCCGCTTTATATGGACCTAAATTAGATTTTATGTTTAAAGATGCTTTAGATAGAGAAATACAAATCCCAACTGTTCAATTAGATTTTGCTACTCCAAAAAGATTTGGATTATTCTATATAGATGAAAATGGTGAAAAAAAGTCTCCAGTAATGGTTCATAGGGCAGTTTTAGGATCATATGAAAGATTCTTAGTATTATTACTTGAACAATCTAAAGGCGTATTACCAATATGGTTATCTCCAGTTCAAGTAAATATTGTTCCTATAAATGTTAAGTATCAAGGAGAATACTGTGAAAAATTAAAACAATTATTAATTGATGAAGATATTAGAGTATCATATGATGATTCAGAGGAAAGATTTAATAAAAAGATTATGAATAGTAATATAATGAAGAATCCATATACTTTAATTATTGGAGACAATGAAAGAGATAATAATTTAATTAGCTATAGAAAATATGGCTCAGAAGAAACTATCTCTATGCCTATAGATGATTTTATTAAATTCATAAAAGAAGAAATTAAAAAAAGATAATATAATGATATAATTTATATATGAGGTGACGGGTATGAAGAAAAATATATTAATAATGGGATCACCAAGATGTGGTAAGACTACACTTGCAAAGAAACTATTTAAAGAAAAAGGATACAGTATTATTAGTATCGATGATATTGTTAGTGGGTTTGAGGCATATCCATCATTAAATATTAAGCATGATACAAGTGATTCTGAAACATCAACAAGATTAGCGCCCTTCTTAATAAAATATTTTAAAGATCTATCGGAGGGTTCAATATTTTATGATGATATTAAATATGTAATAGAGGGCACACATATTGATTTTGAATTATTAATGCCATTTTTACAAAGTGATAAATATAAAGAAAAATATAAGTTAATAGGGTTAACTTATAATGATGCTACTGAGGAATCTATATATAATGATATTAAGAAATATGATACAGAAGATGAATGGACATATTGGCGTTCAGATGAAGAATTAAAAGGTGATATAGGTTTCTTTATAAAAAGAAATAAATTCTTTGATGAAAAGTTTAAAGAATATAATATTGAAACATATGATGTATCAAAAAATAGAGATGAAGTTTTAAATAGTATAGTAGAAAATTTAGCAAATGAATAAACGAAGATGTAAATCTTCGTTTTTTAATGTAAAAACACTTGTTTTTAGGTGTATATATGATATACTTTTACTTGAAAAAGTGGTGAATTTATGACTTTAGATTTAACTATTAAAAATTCTGATGGAATAACTAGTTTTAAAAACATAGATTATACATATAAGAATAAGAAACTAGTATTTAATACTGAAGAAGATAAATATGAACTTATAATAGATAAAACTATTAAAATGATTAAAGAAAATAAAGAATCTAAAATAAGTATGTTATTTGATGAAAATAATAAATCTAAGGGTTTATATGAAATAAAGGAATTAAATACCACTTTTAATTTAAATATAATCACTAAAAGTCTTGAAATAACTGAAAAATCAGTTATAATTGATTACGTGCTTTATATTGAAGAAGAAAAAGCAGGAAATTTTAATTTAAAAATAAACTTTAACTAGGAGGATCAAATGAGTTTAAAAGAAAAAACAATCGAAGAATTAGAACAAATGAGTTATACTGATGTAGCTTATGAAGTTATTAAAGAAAAAGGTAAAAAGTTTAATACCCCTAATTTATTTAAAGAAGTATGTAAATTACTAAAACTTAGTGATGCAGAATTTGAAGAGAAAATAGGTGATTTCTTTACTGCATTAACAACAGATGGAAGATTTATCCTAATTAATAGTTCTTTATGGGATTTAAAGGAAAACCATAAAGCAAATATAGTAGTTGATAATGATGAAGAAGAAGAGACAGAAGACATTGAAAATACAGAAGAAAACGAAGATGATGTAGTTAGTGATGATTTAGAAGATGATTATTCTGATGAAGCTACTGATGATTCTGATAATGATGAAGATGATTTCAATGATTTAACTATTATAGACGAAGAAGATTTAGACGAATAGGTGATAACTATGATAGAAAGACTAGAGACAATTTTAAATAGATATAATGAATTAAGTACAGAACTTACAAAGATGGAAGTAATTAATGACGTTAAACTTATGACAAGTTTATCAAAAGAAGCATCTAGTCTTGAAACTGTAGTTAATTTATATAAAAGATATAAAGAAGTTCTAAAAAACTTAGAAGAAGCTAAAGAATTAGTTAATGATCCAGAAATGACAGAACTTGCTAAAGAGGATATTAACAATTTAGAAGCTGAAAAAGTAGATCTAGAAAAGAAATTAGAAGTTGAATTAATACCAAAAGATCCTAATGATGATAAGAATATTATTGTTGAAATAAGAGGAGCTGCTGGTGGAGATGAAGCTAATATATTTGCTGGTGATCTATTTGAAATGTATAGTAGATATGCAGATAGCAAAGGTTGGAGAATTGAAATAACTAACGCTGAAGAAGGTACAGCTGGAGGATACTCTCAAATAGAATTCATGGTTAAGGGTGAAAATGTTTACTCTAAACTAAAATATGAATCTGGTGCTCATAGAGTTCAAAGGGTTCCAGTAACTGAATCACAAGGAAGAGTTCACACATCAACTGCAACAGTATTAGTTATGCCAGAAATGACAGATGTAGATGTTGAAATTAAAGAAGAAGACTTAAGAGTAGACGTTTATAGATCTTCAGGAGCAGGTGGACAAGGAGTAAACACTACTGACTCAGCGGTTAGAATTACTCATATACCTACAGGTATAGTAGTTACTTGTCAAAATGAAAGAAGCCAACTTAAGAATAAAGAAAAAGCTTTAGAAATTTTAAAATCAAGAATATATGATGAAGAAGTTAGAAAGCAAGAAGAAGCGGTTGGTTCTGAAAGAAGAAGTAAAATAGGTACTGGAGATAGATCTGAAAAGATTAGAACTTATAACTATCCTCAAAATAGAGTTACTGATCATAGAATTAATTTAACATTAATGCAACTAGATAGAATTATGCAAGGCGATATAGATAAATTAATTGAAGCTTTAATTAATGAAGATCAAAGAAGAAAACTAGAAGGGGAAAATAATAACATATAATCTTATATGTTATTTTTTGTAAGATATGACTGATATAGAATATTTAAAGAAATATTATAACGGTGACATTAATGAAGCATTAAAAAGATTAGAAGATGGTGAACCAGTTCAATATATAGTAGGTAATGTAGATTTTATGGGTAATATAATAAATGTTAATCCATCAGTTTTAATACCTAGATTTGAAACAGAAGAATTAGTATCAGAAACAATAAAAAGAATTAAATCTACATTTAATAAAAAAATAGATATATTGGATTTATGTACTGGATCTGGTTGTATAGCTATTTCTTTAGCTAAAGAAGTAGATAGTAATGTAGATGCTACTGATATATCAAAAGATGCCTTAGAAGTAGCTGAAAATAATTCTAAATTAAATAATACTAGTATTAATTTTGTTAATACTGATTTATACACTGGTATAAACAAAAAATATGATGTAATAATATCTAATCCACCATATATTTCAAAAGATGAAGAAATAATGGATATAGTTTATAAAAATGAGCCTAGTATAGCTTTATTTGCAGATAATAATGGATTAGAGTTCTATGAAAGAATATTAAAAGATATTAAATCTATATTAAAAGATAAATATATAATTGCTTTTGAAATAGGCATGACTCAATTTGATAGAATTAAGTCATTAAAAGATACTTATTTACCTGAAGCATCTATTGAATGTAAGAAGGATATGCAAGGTAGAGATAGAATGGTATTTATCTATAATTAATAATTGACTAATATAAATACATATATTATAATTTACTTACATTTTATAAGTAAAACTGATCAGGCCATTAGGAGCCGGGTTATAATATATAACAGTGGATAAACATCCATGGGACAGTGTAATTACATTGAACTAGGATGTTTTTTTGACCTTTAAAAGGAGAATAAAAATGGATAAAGATTTTAAAAGGACTGCTAATAAAGTTTCTATTATTTCAATTATAGCTAATACTTTTTTAGCAATATTTAAATTACTAGCAGGTATATTTGCTCATTCGAGTGCAATGATAAGTGATGCTATTCATTCAGCATCAGATGTATTTAGTTCATTTGTAGTTATTATTGGAATTAAACTATCATCAAAAGAACCAGATAAAGAACATCCATATGGACATGAAAGACTAGAATGTGTAGCTGCTATGATATTATCAGTAATACTGTTTATTACTGGAGCAGGTATCTTCTATAATGCACTTAAAAATATAATAACAGGGAACTATAATAGTATAGCTATTCCGGGTGTTCTAGCCTTAATAGCTGCTATAGTATCTATAGCTATTAAAGAAGCAATGTACTGGTATACAAGATATTATGCTAAAAAGATTGATTCAAGTGCTTTAATGGCAGATGCTTGGCATCATAGATCTGATGCTTTATCATCAGTAGGAGCCTTAATAGGTATATTCTTTGCAAGAATAGGTTACCCAATAATGGATTCTGTAGCAAGTATAATCATATTTATATTTATTGTTAAAGCATCTATTGATATATTTATTGATGCTACTAATAAAGTAGTAGATCATTCTTGTGATGAAGAATTAGAAAAAGAAATATATAATTATGTTATGAAGAATAAAGATGTTAAAGATATAGATCTTCTTAAAACCAGAATGTTTGGTAATAAAATATATGTAGACTTAGAAATATGTTTAGATGAAAAATTAACATTAAAAGAAGCTCATGATATAGCAGAGTCTCTTCACGATAAGTTAGAAAAGAAATTTGATAAAGTTAAACATGTAATGGTTCATGTTAATCCAGCAAGTAAAAAAGATATTAGCAAATAATATCTTTTTTTATGATATAATTATATTAGAGGTGAATAACATGGAATACGTAGATAACAAACTAAGAAGTATGTTTAGAACATCAATAATAGTATCACTAGTTTTAATACTAGTAGGTATATTCTTAATAATATATCCTGAAACAACTTTATCATTCTTATCTTATGGATCAGGTATTATATTATTAATTACAGGTTTAATACCTACAATTAATTTCTTTATTAATAAAGAGAATCAAAAATACTTAGATATTAGTTTTATATTCGGAATTATATTTATTATTGTAGGCATAGTAATAATTATTAATCCTAAAATAGTAGCATCTATAGTACCACTTTTAATAGGTATCTGGATGATTATAAATGGTGTTATTAAGCTATATTATTCAATACTAATTAATAAGACTATTAAGTCTATATCATCAATAATAATCTCATTATTAATACTAGTATGTGGATTACTACTTGTACTTAATCCTTTTGGTGGAGCAGTTACTCTAACTATTATTATAGGTATATTCTTAGTAGTATACTCATTACTTGATTTAGCAGAATGCATAATAATATATGTTTCTAACAAAAAGTCTAAAAAAGAGGACACTGTCAAAGAAGCAAAATATATTGAAAAAGAATAAATATTATATTATAATTAAAGTAGCATAAACTAGAGGAGGGAAATATGAAGGTTACATCAGTTAATGTTAAAAAGATTGAAAAAGAAGGGTCTAGAATGAAAGGAATA